>Ga0255345_1007055_pt1 | contig 10684 bp, 5 predicted proteins | sample wastewater_treat_6_FD_192415 | JGI IMG/M metagenome (GOLD analysis project Ga0255345, IMG submission 192415) | Wastewater microbial communities from Lulu Island WWTP, Vancouver, Canada - plant20 | ecosystem: Engineered > WWTP > Wastewater > Unclassified | place: Canada: Vancouver, British... | reverse complement strand
GCAGCTTTTTCAATTTCTTTGTTTATTTTATCGTCATATTTTGCCATCAAATCTTCGATTAACACATCGGCACGGTAGCGTTTTTTCGAGTCTTTGTTGTCGATTAATGGATCGTTAAAAGCATCTACGTGTCCCGAAGCTTTCCATGTGGTTGGGTGCATAAAGATAGCGGCATCAATACCCACTACGTTTTCGTGTAGCAACACCATGCTATCCCACCAGTATTTTTTTATGTTGTTTTTTAACTCTACGCCGTTTTGACCATAGTCGTACACAGCACTCAAGCCATCGTAAATTTCGCTCGATGGAAATACAAAACCATACTCTTTGCAATGTGCAATTAATTTCTTAAAAACATCTTCTTGTGACGCCATACTATAAAATTAGTTCAATTAAACGATATTTTTTCTATCTATTGAAAATGAGAGACAAAACTACTGCTTTTTTTTGAATTTTGGAAAGCATCTGGCTAAATTATCGTTTATTTGCATTGCTTAACCTTGTTTTATGGAATCAAAAAACAGGAAAAACAACTTTTTGACAAAAAATGTTCAAACTTCGTCTTTTTTTTAATCCATTGGTATCAAAAAAAATTGTAATTTTACAGCCAATCTTTTTGCGGACTCATTTTTTATGTTTCTAAAATTGACTATCGCATTTTTCTGCACCATTATTTACGTATGAGCGACGAATATACCATAAACGAAAACGAAGACAAGGAGTTAGATAACCTAGCAGAAGCAGAAACCGAAGCTTTTGCAGCATCTTCTGGCTACAAAGTACCTACTGTTACTACTGAGGCTACCAAGCATCATCTAACGGGCATGTACCAAAAATGGTTTTTGGATTATGCCTCGTATGTAATTCTCGAACGTGCTGTACCGCATTTAAATGATGGCTTTAAACCTGTTCAACGCCGTATTTTGCACTCAATGAAATTGCTCGACGATGGGCGTTACAATAAGGTCGCAAACATTGTGGGGCATACCATGCAGTTTCACCCTCACGGGGATGCTTCTATTGGTGATGCACTGGTGCAATTGGGACAAAAAGATATATTAATCGATTGTCAGGGAAACTGGGGGAATACGCTTACTGGCGATAGGGCAGCAGCTCCTCGTTATATCGAAGCTCGTTTGAGTAAATTTGCCCTCGAAGTGGTGTTTAACCCAAAAACTACCGAGTGGAAATTGTCGTATGATGGAAGAAACAGAGAGCCTGTAACTTTACCCGTTAAATTCCCTTTGTTATTAGCTCAAGGCATAGAGGGTATTGCAGTAGGATTGTCTTCAAAAATATTGCCACACAATTTTAATGAGTTAATTGACGCTTCTATTGCCCATCTCAAAGGCGAGGATTTTGAAATTTTTCCTGATTTTATCGGGGGAGGATATATTGATGTGAGTCGGTACAACCAAGGCGAGCGTGGCGGAAGTGTAAAAGTGCGTGCTAAAATTAGCAAATTAGATAGTAAAACACTGGTAATAAATGAGCTACCATTTGGCGAAACGACTAGTTCGTTGATTGACTCGATTGTAAAAGCATCGGAAAAAGGCAAAATTCATATCAAAAGGGTGGATGATAATACATCTGCTAATGTGGAAATTTTAGTGCATTTGGCTCCAGGAAAATCATCGGACAAAACCATTGATGCCTTGTACGCATTCACGAATTGTGAAGTGAGTATATCGCCCAATTGTTGTGTTATATACGAAGATAAACCACATTTTTTAACCGTTAATACTGTACTAAAGCATTCTACAGATCATACTCTCAACTTGTTGAAAGAGGAGTTGTTGCTACAAAAAGCTGAATTGCAAGAAAGTATCTTTTTCTCTTCGCTCGAAAAAATATTTATCGAACAACGTATTTATAAAGATAAAGAGTTTGAAGAAAGTAAAAACCTGGCTGAGGCAGTAGCTCATATTGATAAACGATTAGTCCCTTTTAAAAAGCTATTTATCCGCGAAGTAGAAACAGAAGATATTGAGCGTTTGATGGAAATAAAAATGGGGCGTATCCTCAAATTTAATTCTGATAAGGCTGACCAGCATATTGCTAATTTAAATGAACAATTGGAGCAAGTAAAACACCATTTGGCTCATATTGTGGAATACACAATCAGTTGGTTTGTTGGATTAAAAGAGAAATATGGTCATTTATATCCTCGTAAAACTGAAATTCGTAATTTCGATACCATAGAGGTAACCAAAGTGGTTGAAGCCAATCAGAAATTGTATTTTAATCGCGAAGAAGGTTTTATCGGAACAGGCTTAAAAAAGGATGAGTTTGTGTGTAATTGTTCGGATATTGATGATATTATCTTGATTTACAAAGATGGAAAATACAAGGTAACTAAAGTAGCTGAAAAATTGTATGTGGGCAAAAATGTGCTGTATATCAATGTGTTTAAACGGAATGACAACCGTACTATTTACAATGTGGTATATCGCAATGGAAAAGATGGTGTGAGTTACATCAAACGTTTTGCCATTACAGGCGTAACACGCGACAAAGAGTACGATATTACCCAAGGAGAGGCTGGTACAAAAATCATCTATTTTAGTGCCAATCCGAATGGAGAAGCAGAGGTATTAAAAGTTACCTTAAAGCCAAAACCTAGGTTGAAATCGTTGGTTTTTGAACGCGACTTTAGTGATATTGCCATCAAAGGACGTATGTCGATGGGAAATATTTTTACCAAAAACGATATTCATAAGATTGTATTAAAACAAAAAGGCGGTTCTACCTTAGGGGGTCGCGAAGTGTGGTTTGATAAAGATGTGATGCGATTAAATTATGATGGAAGAGGCGTATCGCTTGGCGAATTTGATAGTGATGATTCGATTTTGGTATTATCCAAGGACGGTTGTTTTTATACTACAAATTTTGAATTGAGTAATCATTTTGAAGACAATGTCTTGTTGCTCGAAAAATTTGATGAAGATAAGGTGTGGTCAGCTGTACTGTACGATGGTGAGCAACAGTTTTATTATGTAAAACGTTTTACTTTAGAACAAACCAACAAAAAAACATCATTTATTGGAGATAATCCCGAATCACGTTTGTTGCTGATGTCTACGCAGGTATATCCACGTTTGCAAGTATTGTTTGGTGGTAAAGATGCCGATCGTGAACCGCAAGAAATTGATGTAGAAGAGTTCATTGGCGTGAAAAGTTTTAAAGCCAAAGGGAAACGTTTAACTACATTTGAAATCAAAGATATTGTAGAGTTGGAGCCAACACGTTTTCCAGAAGTAGCTGATGAAGAGCCTGAAAATACTGATGAAATCGAGGAAAATGATGGAAATGAAAAAGTAGATAACGAAGAAGTAATAGACAAAAAGAAAATAATTGAAGATATTACTGGTCAGATGAGTTTGTTTTAAAAAAATCTCCTTTATGCCACAACTTCAAATACCATCGTTGCAGGAACTTCCAGTAGTAGCTACTACTTTTATACGCTTACTTCCCAAAGATACCCGTATCATAGCTTTTGAAGCAGGTATGGGGGTAGGTAAAACTACTTTTATCAAAGCTATTTGTCAGGTGTTGGGTGTGCAAGATGTTGTCAATAGCCCTACGTTTTCTATCGTGAATGAATACGCTTGTAGCAATGGCGAATCTGTATATCATTTTGATTTTTACCGATTACAATCTCCCCAAGAGGCATTGGATTTTGGAGTGTACGATTATTTTGAAAGTGGCAATTGGTGTTTCATGGAATGGGCAGAAAATATTGCCCCCTTATTACCGACGGAAACTCTTTTCGTAACCCTAACGGAAAATCCCGATGGAAGCAGGGATATTCGGTTTTAATAAATGTATGTATTGGGGTTTTTTATGTCGCTCCTATGGAGCTTACTTTGTTTGCTGTGTTTTTATTCTATTATTATATCGCCCCTCTGGGGCTTAGTTTGAAGGAATTAGTTGCCGTCTATTTGATTTTCCATTTTCTTGTATTTTTATACCTTAAACGATTTCTTATCAAATGTGTTTCGTGCTCCGTAGGAGTACATCATAATAGGGTAATAGACAAATAAATAGACGCTAGCTCCGTAGGAGCGACATAAAACTTGCTTTTATTGCTTTATGTTATTATTATATCGCCCCTCTGGGGAATTTGGTGGGGAGAAAATTATTAATGTGCCTCTAACCAATTATCACCTACACCACAATCAGCCACTAAAGGTACTCGTAGTGAAATAGCATGTTCCATCTCTTCAATTACGATACGTTTTACGATTTCCAGTTCACTTTTTAACACGCTAAAGTTCAGCTCATCATGCACCTGCATGGTCATTTGTGATTGTATATTTTCTTGTTCAAATCGTTGTGTAATACGTATCATGGCTATTTTGATTATATCGGCAGCAGAGCCTTGAATGGGTGCATTGATAGCATTTCGTTCGGCAAAGCCACGTACAAAACTATTGGAGGAATTGATATCAGGTAAAAACCGTTTACGACCTAAAAGCGTTTCTACATATCCTTGTTCTTTGGCTTTCGCAATGCTCGCTTCCATGTATGATTTTACTCCTGGGTAAGTATCAAAATACCCATCTATGAGTTCTTTGGCTTCGCTGCGTGAGATGCTGAGTCGGTCGCTGAGTCCAAATACCGAGATGCCGTAAATGATACCAAAATTTGCTGTTTTCGCTTTGCGTCGCATATCACTGCTCACTTCTTCGATTGGAATTTTGTAAATTTTCGCCGCTGTAGCCGCATGGATATCGTATCCAGAAAGAAAAGCGCCTACCATATTTTCATCTTGACTCAAATGTGCCATAATCCGCAATTCAATTTGCGAATAATCCGCAGAAAGGAATAAACACCCCTCATCGGGGATAAATGCTTTTCTTATTTCTTTGCCTTGAGCATCTCGTATGGGTATATTTTGCAGGTTCGGATTGCTCGAACTTAGTCGCCCCGTAGCTGTAATTGTTTGATTGTAAGAAGTGTGTATTTTTCCTGAATGTTTGTTTACTAATAGAGGCAAAGCATCAATATACGTGCTAAGGAGTTTTTTTAATCCTCGGTATTCGAGTATGAGAGGGACAATAGGATGTTTGCCTCGTAATTCTTCTAAAATATCTTCAGAAGTGGCATATTGCCCTGTCTTTGTTTTCTTCGCTTTATCTGTAATTTTCAATCGGTCGAACAATACTTCTCCAACTTGTTTAGCCGAACTAAGATTGAATTCAAATCCCACGTGTTGTTGTACGTTGTGTTCAATTTCTTGCATTTGTTCGGTAAGTACCAACGAAGATTGAGACAATGCTTGGGTATCAATACGTACACCTGCTCGTTCGATAGTACATAGGGTTTTTACTAAAGGCATTTCGATATCGAAGAAAAGTTTTTCTAAGCGATTGGCATGAAGCTCTTTTTCGAGTATTTCTTTTAGCTGAAAAGTTATGTCGGCATCTTCTGCTGCATAATTACATACTATAGCAGGGTCAATATCTTGTATATTTTGTTGGTTTTTTCCTTTAACTCCTACTACATCTTCGTAGTGAATTGTGCGGTATTTGAGGTAAATTTCGGCTAAGTAATCCATCCCATGTCTCAATTCGGGTTGGAGTACATAATGAGCTACCATCGTGTCGAATAGTTTAGCTCGTACAGACATGCCGTAATTTTGCAACATTAATAGGTCAAATTTTAGGTTTTGTCCTATTAAAAGGGTATGTTCGTTGTTGAATAGTGGCTGAATTTTTTCTAAAAAAAGTGCGGTTTCATCGAAAGAAGTAAAAGGTATGTAGTAAGCAGTATTTTTTTTCCAACAAAACGACATGCCTACTAGTTTGCTCTCATTGATATCTATGCCTGTTGTTTCTGTATCAAAACAAACCGTTTTTTGAGATAATAAATTAGCTACAAAGGCATCTATATCTTTCGCATTATTCAGTAAAATATAGGTAGGTTTAATTGTATCGATGGTATCCATTGTTGAAGTTGACCCCATTGCTGTACTTTCTTCTTCAGTATCGTTTTCCTCAAACAGATCAAACAAATTGCCTTGTTGAGGAGCTTTTTTTGAAACACTTGTTTCTGGCTTACTGGCTTGTGATGCCTGCATTTTTGCAATAAAGGTGCGAAACTCAAGTTCTTCGTATAGTGTCCGCAATTGATTTTCGTCTGGTTCGCTCAGTATAAGTTCCGATTCATGTAATTCAACAGGTACGTCGGTACGTATTGTGGCTAAAAATTTTGAGAAAGCGATTACGTCCTTGTTTTCTTCCACTTTCGTTTTTAAGGCACCTTTCAGCTGTTCAGTATGAGCCAACAGATTGTCAATACTACCAAATTCTTGTAACAGTTTGACGGCGGTTTTTTCGCCCACGCCAGGGCAGCCCGGTATATTATCGCTACTATCGCCCATCAATCCGAGCAAATCTATTACTTGTTCGTGAGAATCTAATTGGTATTTTTCTTTTATTTCTTCTATTCCTAGAGTTTCATACCCTCCCGTATGTTTGGGTCGGTACATAAAAATACGTTCAGACACAAGTTGCCCATAATCTTTGTCGGGAGTTACCATATAAGTAATAAAACCCGCTTTTTCTGCTTTTTTTGCGAGAGTACCAATTACGTCGTCCGCTTCAAAACCAGGCACCTCAATAATAGGAATACCATACGCTTTAATTATATTTTTTATAATGGGCAACGACGTGCGAATATCTTCGGGAGTTGATTCTCGTTGAGCCTTGTATGCCTCGTAAGCCTCGTGTCTAAAAGTCTTGCCAGATGGGTCGAAAGCTATTGCTATATGGCTTGGTTTTTCTCTTTTCAGAATGTCTTCTAAGGTGTTAACAAAACCGTAAATTGCTGAGGTGTTGAGTCCTTTTGAGTTGATGCGAGGGTTTTTAATAAACGCATAATACGCTCTGTAAACAAGGGCATAAGCGTCTAAAAGAAATAATTTCTTCATTGTAATTGTATCAGGTGAATATCCTATGAGTTCATATCTTACAAAGATACAAACAAAAATGGGAGAAACAAACAGCCCCTCCCATAATATCTATGATAAAAATTTAGTAAAGCTTATGCTAAAGCTTTGTCTAGGTTTTCTTTAATTGCAGCCAAAAATTCTTGTGTGCTTAAATAATCTTTGCGAGAAACATTATCTCCAGAAACTAAGATAGCTAAATCCTTCGTCATTTTGCCTGATTCTACTGTTTCAACACATACTTTTTCTAGTGTAGCACAGAAATTTACCAAGGCTTGATTGTTGTCTAGTTTTCCTCTATGAGCTAATCCACGCGTCCAAGCAAAAATTGATGCAATAGGATTTGTTGATGTTTCTTTGCCTTGTTGGTGCTGACGATAATGGCGCGTTACGGTGCCATGAGCTGCCTCTGCTTCTACGGTTTTCCCGTCAGGAGTTACCAATACCGACGACATTAAACCTAGCGAACCAAAACCCTGTGCTACAGTGTCTGATTGCACGTCGCCATCGTAATTTTTACAAGCCCACACAAATCCGCCGTTCCATTTTAGTGCAGCTGCTACCATATCATCGATTAATCGGTGTTCATACACCAATCCATTTGCTTGAAAATCAGCTTTAAATTCTTTTTCATATACATCTTGAAAAATGTCTTTAAAACGTCCATCGTAAGCTTTCAAAATAGTGTTTTTAGTGCTCAGATACAGTGGCCATTTTTTGTTTAATGCCATTTGAAAAGAAGAACGTGCAAATCCATAAATAGAATCGTCTGTATTGTACATACACATAGCTACTCCATCCCCTTCAAAATCATATACATTCCATTGTGTTGTTTCCCCATTTTCGTTAGTAAACGACATGGTTAATTTCCCTTTTCCTTTTATTACTACATCGGTAGCCTTGTATTGGTCGCCAAAAGCATGACGTCCGATAACAATTGGTTGAGTCCAGTTGGGTACTAAACGTGGCACGTTGGAGCAGATAATTGGTTCGCGAAATACGGTTCCACCAATAATATTACGTAGCGTGCCATTAGGAGATTTCCACATTTTTTTTAGACCAAATTCTACAACGCGTGCTTCGTCGGGCGTGATGGTAGCACATTTAATCCCTACATTGTATTTTTTTATGGCGTTAGCGGCTTCTACGGTTACTTCATCATTGGTGGCGTCGCGGTTTTCCATACCCAAATCGTAATATTTTATATCTACGTTCAGATAAGGAAGTATAAGTTGTTCTTTGATAAATGACCAAATAATGCGTGTCATTTCATCTCCATCTAATTCTACTACGGGGTTTTGTACAGTTATTTTTTGCATCGGAATAATACGTTTATGGATAATTATCTGTTTTTATTATTATCGTTTTTGAATAGGAATAAATTCTTTTTTCCCTCCAACATTTTTGTATGCAGGGCGAATGATACGCTTGCTAGCAAAGTTCAACTCCTCTATACGATGAGCCGTCCATCCTGCTATACGCGACATAGCAAATAGAGGTGTGTATACTTCTCTTGGTAAGCCGATAGCATCGTATACAAATCCAGAATAGAAGTCAACATTTACACATACTTGTTTATTGATACGTTCTCCCTTGAAATTCATAAATGTTTCAATAGCTCTATTTTCAATCAATTCTAAGAATGCAAACTCTTTTTGTAATCCTTTCTCTTCGGCTAATTTGCGTGCCATTTCTTTTAGCAATAAAGCCCTTGGGTCAGAGATGGTATAAATAGCATGACCGATACCATAGATTTTCCCTGTTTTGTTGTACACTTCTTTATTTAGCATTTTTTGTAAATAAGCATCTAACTCAGCAGCATCTGTCCAATCGGAAATAGCTTCTTTTAGGTGCTCCAACATATCTACTACTTGCAAGTTAGCACCTCCATGAAGAGGTCCTTTTAGTGAACCAATACCTGCCGCTATAGAAGAGTAGGTGTCTGTTTCAGACGAGCTAGTAACGCGCACTGTAAAGGTGGAGTTATTACCCCCGCCATGTTCGGCGTGCAAAATGAGGGCTAAGTCAAGAATTTTTACATCCAAATCCGAATAGCTACGTGGACCTTGCATCATGTACAAAAAGTTTTCGGCTAAAGAAACCTTGTCTTTAGGGTGGCGAATATGCAACGATCGACAATGCGTACTATGACGCATCATATTGTATGCATAGGCAATAATCGTTGGAAATTTTGCTATTAAGTCGATAGATTGGCGAATGAGATTATCCCGAGAAATGTCATCTGGATTTTCATCAAACGTATACATTTCGAGCACGCTTCGAGCCAAAATATTCATGATATTTTGCCCTTCGAGTTCCAAAATGTTCATTTTCATTTTTTTCTCAAGCACCATTGAGTCATTCAGGATACTAGAAAAAGTATCTAATTCTTCTTTGTCGGGTAAATAGCCAGAAAGTAACAAGAATGCTGTTTCTTCAAAACCTACACGGTTGTCTTTTTGAATTCCTTTTGCTAAATCCTCAACATCTATTCCTCTATAAAACAACTTTCCTGGAATAGCTTTTAATCCTCCTTCGGGTAGTCTTTCGTAGCCCACCACATCACCAATGTTCGTTAATCCAACCAATACGCCCGAATGGTCTTCGTTACGCAAACCACGTTTTACATTATAGGAGGTAAATAATTCTCTATCAATTCGTGTGGTAGTTTTAATTGTTTCTGACAATTTATATACCAAATATTCTTTTTCCATTCTAGTTTGTATTATTAAATTTTGTTTAACGCATTTAGGGCACTTCCCGATTTGTACCAGTTTATTTGTGCTAAGTTATAGGTATGTGCCACATTAAATGATTCTTCTGTTCCATCAACATGATGTAACACCATTGTTAAGGGGACTCCTGGTTTCATGTTCGTTACACCCAAAATACTGATTGTATCATTTTCGCGAATTTTGGAATAATCATCTTTATTAACAAATGTAAGAGCAAGTAATCCTTGCTTTTTCAAGTTTGTTTCGTGTATTCGAGCAAAAGATTTAACCACAATTGCTTTTACGTTCAAGAAACGTGGCTCCATAGCAGCATGTTCGCGACTTGAGCCTTCTCCATAATTATCTTCAGCCACCACAATTGAGCCTATTCCAGCAGTTTTGTATTTGCGAGCTAACGCTGGTACAGCAATGTAATCTCCTGTTTCGGTATCGAGTACTGCATTCGTTTTGTCCGTAAAGGCATTAACCGCTCCGATTAACATATTATCCGAAATATTGTCTAAGTGACCTCTGTAACGCAACCAAGGACCAGCCATTGAGATGTGGTCGGTGGTGCATTTCCCTTTCACTTTGATGAGTAAAGGTTGTTTTATAATGTCTTTTCCATCCCAAGCTGAAAATGCTTCTAATACTTGTAATCGTTTTGATTGGGGGTCTATTTCTACAACGGCTTGATCAGGATTTTCAGAGGGAGCTATATAGCCTGCATCTTTTACTTCAAACCCTTTCTTAGGAAGTTCATCGCCAAAAGGTTCGGGAAGTTTTACAAGTTCTCCATTCGTAGTAGAAAGCTTGTCTTTCAACGGATTAAAACACAAATCACCAGCTATTGTAAGTGCCGCTACTATTTCGGGTGATGCAACAAAGCTATGTGTATTAGGATTTCCATCATTTCTTTTTGCGAAATTTCTGTTGAATGAAGTTACAATGGAATTGGGTCTATCAGGAGTTGTTGATTCACGTTTCCACTGACCAATACATGGACCACAAGCGTTTG
>Ga0255345_1007051_pt1 | contig 10688 bp, 7 predicted proteins | sample wastewater_treat_6_FD_192415 | JGI IMG/M metagenome (GOLD analysis project Ga0255345, IMG submission 192415) | Wastewater microbial communities from Lulu Island WWTP, Vancouver, Canada - plant20 | ecosystem: Engineered > WWTP > Wastewater > Unclassified | place: Canada: Vancouver, British... | reverse complement strand
TACAGAGAGGAAATTCTCTTGACATTTTTATAAAATTATTTCAATTTATAGTTAAGCTACATAAATCACTACAAACTACTGTTAACGTTCTGTGATATTGTCATAGGTAAATAGTTCTGACCTATTCCCCTCCCCCACCTCGGGGGAGGATAGAGGTGGGGGAGGAAGGATAAGGGCATGGTGTTTTTATAATAAAAGACGAAATTGTAGGGGCAATTCATGAATTGCCCCTACGGGATACAGCTCATATGTTTCATTTCCTCCCCCTGACATTTTCTTAGACGATTTTAGGTGACATTTTCACAGACTATTGGTACCCACTTGACAAATCAAAAAGCGGTAATGTATAATCAACTTAACTTGAAAGGGAGTTAAGGGGAGAAGTTCGATAGCTCCAGGTAGCTTAAAGAGGTCAGGAGGATAAGGGGGTGGTCATAAGAAATCTGCTGAGCTGGGACTGAGTTTAGTTAGGTTTGAGGGTTTTGTTCTAAAGTAATTTTAAGTTGATTTAAAAATTTCTATGGAGGTGATTTGCAGTGTTTAAAAGATTGATGGTAGTTTTGGTAACCCTGGCTTTAGCGATAGGGCTGGTGTTACCTGCGTTTGCCAGCATTAACCCTATCACAGGGAGTGTAAGATTCAGAATCAATGGTTACAATATCAGCAATTCAAATGCCCTTGATTTTGAGGGAAGACTCTATCTGACACTTTCTGGCAGTGTTAATGATTTCACTACCTGGAAGGTAGGACTTAGAGCAGGGGATGAGGACATAGAGAAGTGGAGTGGAACATCTGTCGTATACGATTATGGGTTTGTTACAGTAGCACCCCCAAAGCTTCCGATAAAACTTGAGATAGGAAAGCTTTCAATCGCTTCTTACGGTCCTCTTGCAATTTATGGCGATGCCTTTGATCTTGGTGGCGCCAGTGGGGTTAATATAATCAGTGATAAGTTTTACCCTGGACTTACCAACTGGTTAATGTTAATTCCTGATGTGGAAAAAACTCTTGATGACAACTATGAAGCCATTGTGGCAGGAGCTAATTTTGCACAGAACTGGGGTAGAGTCACTGGAGTATTCTGGACCAGAAGAGATAAAGAAGGTCTTGGCTACCGTGTAAGTGGACTATTCAACGTTGTTCCTAATACCCTTACCCTCTATGCTTCATTAGGGCAGAGACCTGGAGACACCGTGTCAAAGTATCAGGTAGTAGGAGTCAATTTACCTATGGTTGCAACAGAGACTGGATGGAATCCCTATATAGAGTACGACGTATACAATAAACTTCCCGGTTTCTATGTTACCAAGACTATAGCTCCAAATACATCATTCTTCTTCTACCTTACTCAAGATGCATCAACTAAGGATTGGAAAATTACCCCTTATCTTCAGTTCAGCTTCTAGTAGTTTGAAAAAACAGAAGCCCGCCATAACGCTGGCGGGCTTTATTTTTTATTCTTATCCTGCTCTTTCTCCTGCCTTAACCTGGCTATGTAGAGTCTTGCTGCATGCTCCATACTCAAAGATTCTATAGAGTTTTTTTCTGGAGGTTTATAGGGCTTGAGGACTAGATCAGCCTCTTCATAGGAATTTTCATATTTAGCCAGGGATTCACCCGAAGGCTTTAAGTTAGCCTTGAATCTGGATAATCTATTTATAATGCTCAGGAATATCACACTCTGTTCGCTTATAGCTGGGAGTTTCCTCAATAATAGTTCTGCAAGGAATAAGAATCCAGATAAGAGTAAAACCAGCTGCCAGATATCAGTATACCCTATATTGTTACCCCTTACATTTTCGCCAAAAATATCTCCTGGCTCAACCAGCATCCTCCCACCTGTGATCTCTGCAATGGAATATAGGAGTGAATTATTACTCTTTATATCCCTCAGTTCTCTGGATACCGGGACATAAAAACCGCCCAGACCGTTTATATCTATGCCATCTCTGCTCAGCCGGACAGAGACAGAATATATACCTTCCTCCTCAGACTCTAATGTCCCATAATATCTACCAGAATCTGTCTGTGTTAACTTACCCAGTATCGATTTCCCCGATGGAGAGAGAGAATTGAATTCGCCCTCCAGAAAGTTTACAAACCTACCACTAGAATCAAAGACATCAACTATTATATCTGTCTCTCCAGACCTATGATTGGTAGATATGTTTACATAGTAGTTATGTGTCTCCTGTTTTATCCACCTAACAGCCTGTCCCCAGAACCTAGAAAAAGACGGGGTATTCGTCCATCCAGATGTCCATCTTTTACCAGAATCAGATGTAAACGCCAGGACCTTACCAAGACCATATCGCCAGTAAGCTAGCAGTGGTTCATCATCAAGGGCACTCATCAACTGTTTGGCTTTGGGTTTAAGAGAGGTAGAGACATAACCAAGGAAATCGGGGATTTTGTCTACACCACTTAAAAAATCCATATACTCGTTTAAGATGGGAGGGAACTCCTTCTCAACTATATATGGTCGACTCTTAGTCAGTGTCTCTGTCAGAAATATCTGAGGGACAGAGTATATGTCATTTGTATAGTAGAAACTGCCATTACCCCATTCTGCAATCCTCCTCATAAGACTTATATCTGCATCGCTTCCTATAGCTACAGTGGATATGGTTATATCAGAGAGCCTCATCTTCTCCACCAGGGCTTTAAAGTTACCTGGCTCAGTCTGTCCATCAGACAGGACTATAATGTGTTTTACCCTAGCTCTTTCGTCTTTCAATGCCTTATATGCAGATTCCATAGGTGGATACATAGCAGTTCCGCCACCTGGCTGGACCTTCGATATCTTTTGGGCAATACCATCCTTATCCTTTGCACTGGTAAGCTCTACAATCCACTGATGTGAATGGTCAAATGCTATGACTCCTACCTTATCCTGGTCTTTCAACAGGTCCACTGTCAACTGGGCAGACTCCTTGGCAAGCTCCATCTTGGAGAGTTCTCCTTCCTGCCCGCTCATGCTTCCAGATGCATCTATAACCAGAACCAGTGCTATATTGGCAAGGTTGGCTGGCTGGATGACTCTAGAATCTACAGGCAGAGTCTCTTCAAGAGGTGTTCCATCATAAGAGCCCATACCAAAGCTATCCGATCCCCCTATGGTCAATAATCCACCACCAGCATCCCTGACGAAAGACTGGATAGCCTTCATCTGATTCAGTGTGAGCATAGTCGCCGGGATATTATCCAGAATCAGGGCAGAGTATCCTGAGAAACCCACCGTACTGCCGGGGAGCCGATTCGGATATATCGCCTCAATATCTATCCCCTGCAATCTAATGGCAGACAGAACATCACCATAGCCATCCTCTGGATTATACACGTACAGGACCTTAGCTGGTCCTTCTACCACAGTAAAGGCTTCAATTGTATTATTCTCAGTTCTTGTATCTCTTTTGGGGAGGATCTCCACTTTAAATTTATGAAAACCACTTTTATTTGATGTTATACTGAATAAAAATAGGTTCTTACCCTCTTTAACAGAGAGCTCCTGGGATAAAACTCTTTCCTCGTCCTGTAATATATCAAGTCTTACCCTCTGTGAGATTGAACCTGCCAGAATTACCTTTATAGTAAATGGTTCTCCAAGTTTTACCCTCTCTGGTATCACCAGGTCATCTATAGCAACCTCTTCAAGAGATTCCTTCAGTACCGGTAAGACATCTATCCTGATTCCCTGTTCTCTGGAACTGTATGCCGAATTTATAGCTGACCCATCTGTTTCATTTCCATCTGTGATCAGGACCAGTCGTTTATTATTCCTGGTGGATTGGGAGAGAAATACATTTGAGAGTTCTATCGCCTTCTCTATATTGGTCCCATTTAAAGATGGAGAAGATATTATATCCAGGGATGGATTAAAATCCGGAGGGCTCTGAGTGAACGCCTCTTCTCCAAAAACTACAAAACCAGCCCTATCTGCTTCTCTTTTAGAGACGATAGCGTCTCTGATAAACTGGAGACCCTCCTCTTTAGACTGAGGAGATATACTCTGAGATATATCCAGAGCGAATATTACATCCATACTGTTATCTCTCTTTATAAATTTGGGCTGAGCCAGCGCAAGTATAAGAAAAATCATTGAGATAGCTCTGAGCCACAGGGTAATCCTGTGTAGCTTTTTTCTCTGAAGCCATATGAACATAAAAACCAGAAAAAGAAGAATCAGAAAATATGGACTATTAAACTTCAACTAAACCTTCCCTCCATAGAAGAGATACCCCTCCAGAAACAGGACACCCAGAGCAGTCATAGCTAAAAAAGACCAGAGGTCAAGATTCACTTTCTCCTCTTCATTCAGGACTGAATCTATCTTAAACTCTCTATTTGATATCTTCGGTGATATATCAGACTCCAATGAGGAGCATAGATTAGCCCCCACATCTATCACCCCAAGATTACTCTTAAAAGAGTATACACCAACCTTAAACGTATCACCAAAGGCTACCAGTCTTCCTTCATCAGAATTTCTCTTAACTACGCCGTAAGGTGCAGTTACAGTAACCTCCTCATTCTGGTTTTTAGTCCTGAGCTTAACTATCTCCCCTGTAGATACCATACCTGGATCAGGATTTTCCCCCAGCCAATCTATGGTATTCTTTATCAGGATTGGAAAACTGGGAGAATCTATAAGAGAACTCTCCTCGGGATAGAAACCCAGGACCAGCATCTTACCCATCTGTCCCTCATAACTCCACAGTATGAACCCACTGGTGGTTGTAACGAGAGACTCCCCCTGAAAACTATCAAGGACCAGCGACCTTTTTATATCTATGCCATCAAAATCTACGAACCTCATTACAGGATGCGATGAATTCAGCCTCAATATTACCGGTCTTTCTTCTACATCTATAAGCTGTAATGGAAGATTCTCAGGGACCTTCCCTATAAATATATAGTTTCCTGGCAATATCTCGTTTGGAGCTGTACCATCAAATACCACGATATCATAGTTGGGTAACATACCAAGGTCAAATCTATCCACCCTGTCTATTAACCCTACATCAGCCAGCGATAAAACTATCTCCAGATAGGGATTACCGGCGGTTACAAGTAGAACAGATGGCTTTACCTTTGGGAATGTAAGATAAGCCCTGTCATCTGCAGGAAGCTCATCGTTTGGGTATATCACCACTCTTACCATACTCTTCCATACCTTAGGACCAACAGTAATTCCTTTTGAATCATTCTTTTCTAAATCTATTACAGAACTCTCCACAAGTCTTTCTCCCTCCCATACCTGAAATGGGACCGATCTCTCCCTGGAGGAGAAGTTCTGAACATTTATAAATATTTCTTTCTCTCCTTTTATCCCTATATCCCTGGCACTAACACTGGTTATACCAACATTATTATCACCTTTTGCAAAGATAAATATATTCATCGGCAGGTTCGATGGTATATCCTCACCAAAAGCCCCATCTGTGAAGAGATATATAATATCAGGTTTTTTATTCATCTTTTCTATATAGGTTAATGTCTCCAGGATTTTCCCCTCCGTATCAGTTGGGGAAAGACTATTTATAGCCTTTTTTATCAGTCCTCTGTCTGCAGTATAGTCTAAAATAAACCTGGTCTTTGAGTCAGAGCTAAACAGTGCTATATTTGTCCCTCTATCCAGAGAATCCAGCACCTCCAGAGCCTTGTTCCTTACCAATTCAAATCTGGAGGGTTTAATGTCTTTAGATTGCATACTGCAGGATGTATCGATTATAAATACCACATTGTTGATCTTTACAGATGTGGGAATGGCTGGTCTGACCAGCCCAAGGGTAATCAGTATAACAATCAGAATCTGCAGGATTAAAAGTATATCCCTCAGAATCTTCTTGAATAACGAGTATCTTTGCTCTTCTCTGGTGTATCTCTTCCAGAGGTAAACGCTGGGGACCATTACCGTTTGCCTGCGGGTTCTTAAGAGATAGAGAAATATCACAAAAGGAATGGCTAATAGGAACAGAAAATACATCGGAGAGAGAAAATTCACCTCAGCCATCCCCCAAGTCTCATATAGTAGAGGATAATCCTGTCAACAGGGATACTCGAACTTGCCCTTATATACTCTATACTGTGGGTAAGACAGAATGACTCTACCTCGGCTAAAAATCTCTCAAGCGTCTTTTTATAACCGTCCAGCACATCTTCCAGTGCATCAAGCTCTATAACCTCACCTGTTTCAGAGTCGATAAGCTTAACATCACCCGATATATCTGGCGATATCTCATCTTCTGAGAGTATATGGAAGGCAAAGACCCCATATCCTCTACTCTTAAGTAATTTAAGACCATCTTCGTAACCTGCAGGGTCAAGGAAATCGGAGAGGACGACAAATATAGCCTTACTCTTCAGCCTTTTAACAGACTCTCTTATAGCACCTGTTAAAGATGTAACACCCTGTGAATCCGCCTCATCAAGAAATCTGAGAAGCCTGATAACACTAGATCTCCCACGAATAGATTCCATCTTCTTTTCTACAGTGGAGGATATACAGTATATGTTGACAGAATCATAGTTAACAAGTCCTATATAACCTAGGCTTGCCGCAAGCTGCTTGCCAAAGTAGAGTTTAGAAGGATTGCCAAAATCCATAGACCTGCTTATATCAAGAAAGATATTAATACTTCCCATCTCCTCTTCCCTGAAGAGCTTAACAAAAAGTTTGTCAAGCCTTGCATATATATTCCAGTCTATGTAACGGAAATCATCCCCTATCTCATAGCTTCTATAGTCCTCAAACTCTATCCCCCTGCCGTATTTTGAGCTCAACCGTTCGCCAACACTTGCCCCTTTTATGGACCTCTTTATGAGGAGGTCCAATCTCTCTAGATAACTCAAGAATTCAGGGCTTAACAGGCTCATTCTCTAACTCAGGGACCTCCTCCAGGATATTATCGATAATCATATCAGTATCCAGACCTTCAGCCTCTCCTTCAAAATTCAAAATAATCCTGTGTCTCAGAGCTGGTCTGGTTACATATCTGACATCAGAAAAACTTACGTTATATCTTCCCTCTATGAGAGATTTTACTTTTGCCCCAAGGATAAGAGACTGAACACCTCTGGGACTGGCTCCATATCTCACATACCTTCTGACCATAGATGGTGATGTTTCTAACTCCGGATGAGTAGCCAGTATCAGCCTTACAGCATAATCCTTTACCGGGGTAGCAACAGGAACCCCTCTTATCTCAATCTTACTGGTCTCTATAGCCTCTCCATTCAGGACCTTTTCTGCCCTGGGTGTTTCAGGATTGGTGGTCCTGTCTATTATACTCATAAGTTCCTCTCTATCTGGAAAGTTCAGCTTAAGCTTGAAGAAAAATCTGTCCAGCTGAGCCTCCGGTAATGGATAGGTCCCCTCCATCTCTATGGGGTTCTGGGTTGCCATAACAAAAAATGGCTCCTTCAACTTATGGATCGTTCCAGAAACTGTAACACTGTGTTCCTGCATCGCCTCAAGGAGTGCTGATTGTGTCTTTGGGGTAGCCCTGTTAATCTCATCTGCCAGTACTATCTGGGCAAAGACAGGACCTGGCTGAAAACGAAATGCCCTGTCTCGCTCCATAATGTTTGTTCCTATTATATCTGAAGGCATAAGGTCAGGGGTGAACTGAATCCTCGAGAATGTAAGGTCCAGTACATCCGCCAGTGTCTTTACCATCAGTGTCTTACCAAGACCAGGTAATCCCTCCAGTAATACGTGCCCACCACTGAAAAGTGCTATGATAACCTGTTCTATAATATCTTCATATCCAACTATCACTTTAGATATCTCTGCTCTTAATCTATCAAATATGGTCTTAAACTCTTCTCTAAATTCCATACCTATTCTCCTTTCAATCTTTCAAAGTAAATCCTTATCATCTCTTTATACTCATATGGGATTGACTCCCCTTCGACCGGGTCTTCCACCGATTTTACGGGGGCACCCTGGGTTCCTCCTTCTACAGCAGGAGAGGTCTCCTTTCCTGAGCCCTTTATCTTCAGCTTGATACCACCCTCTTCTTTGGCTATACCAGGTACATACTCCAGTATATTCTGGACCTGATTCCTGCCGGTTTCTTCTCCAAGCTTATTATCCCGTTCACCTTTCCCGGGTAATGTTCCTCCTTCTTCAACGGTATCACTGCCGGCTAAAGTCCCTTCTTTTTCTACTTCTTCTCCTGAATCTCCAGCTGACCCGTCAACCGGACCACCTGCGGAATCAGCACCTGACTTCTCTTCTTCATTTATACCTGTCTGTTCTCCTTGCTCATTACTCATAGCTCCAGAAGTATCTTCTTCTTCCCCGGTATAACTGGGACTGGTCTTTCCACCTTCCTCATCGACGGGTTTATCTCCACCAGCTTCCATTCCTTTCCCACCTGTTCCTTCTCCGGAACTATCCTGAGGCTCTTCTTTCCTGGAGTTTTCATTATCGGTAGCAGGAGACATCCCTTTATCATTCATACCCTCCATAACCAGTTCTAATGTCTTCTTTATATCTGCCCTTGCATTACTGTCCATATTCCCAGCCGGGGTATTATCTATCTCTTTTGTTATCTCCTCCAGGATATTTATCCCTTCTTTCGATGTAATTCTCTTTTCTTCCATCTCTTTCCTCAAGACCTCTAATCTTTTGGCAAGGTCAGGTCTCTCGGGAACCAGTTTCTGCTGTAATGTGATAAGGTCCATACTGATTCTGCTGACTCCAGATTCTTCCACCTGAGGTGATACCTCTCCGGGATAGAATACATTCTGATAGAGAGATAGAGAGAGAAATAATAGAGGGGGGATAAGTAATAGATACTTTAGCCTCTTTCTGAACCTGAAAGGATAGACATTTTTAATATTTAAATTCCTCAGCATATCCACCGTTTCAGATATAAGCCTCTTTACTATTGGAGAATCCAGACCGTTAAACTCCAAACTGGTAATGACCCTCTCATCAAGCCCCAGGTCCTTATCAATAATAATAGCCACATCCCTGTTGTCTATCGGTCTTACAAGAGAGAGAAAAATGGCAAAAAATACCGGTATTAATAGATAATAGTATGAGACATCGAGATGGAAAAAGTAATTTACTATATATATGGCTGATAAATATATATATAGCTCCAGGAGCCAGTTAAAAAAGAGCACTGATCTGATTTTTAATCTTACTCTTGATATAAATTTATTCAGCTCTCTCATCTTTTGATCTCCTCAATTGGGTTGCCCTCCAGCATGTGAGGATTAAACCCGATATACCAATAAAGAGATAGTAAAAAAGACCATCAGTTCTAGAATTGACTATAAGTATCAGCGGATTTATGAGATTCCAAGGATGAGGCAACCTTGCAGATAGAATGAGTAACACCGCTATACCTGCCCAGAGGAGTATAATTCCAAACAATTTCTCCTTAAATGTTGAGATAAAAAATCCCCAGCAGGACAGGCTTATATCTACCGTTATCATTATAAGATAAAAACTCTTCATATCTCCGTTTATTCCAAGATTTATCGATGCAAGATTGAAGGGGAGTGTTGATACCAGCAATATCAAGAAGTGTAATAAGAATGAGATCAGTTTCCCCCAGACCACACTACCTACAGAGAAGTTACCTCCCAGAATCAAATCTCTTATGGTCTTTTCCTCCTCTACCAGAGAGTTACCTGTAGTTGAATAGATGGTAAATAACAGAAATATAAAGAATTCTGAGATACCTGTAACAAGGAATAGTTTTGGTATAAAACTATTCCCCACCCTCTGTGGACCCGGAGATGCTATTACAAATACGAGAAAGAGTATAGATAGAGCTACGCCCCAGAACTTAACCATACCTGGGCTATCTATCTTTGCCTCTATGTCTTTCAATACTATAGTAATCATATCTTTCAAATCTCCACGATACAGAGTGTAAAGAATTTAGAATTAGAAGACTCTAGACTGAAATCCGGTAACGGTATATGTATCCATCCTAATATATAATTCTTATCACCTGATAATATTATACCATTATTTTTAAGCCAGGATAAAATTGTTCCCTCCACCCCTTCTTCCTTTATGGTTGACAATCTTTCATTGCTGATTTTAATAGTTTTATCCCCAATCCCGATATCTCCAAGATGGATATATCCACCCCTGTATAAGAGGTGGGCATCCTCTAATATATATGGAGACCTGTTGAGTAGATTAAGGTTCTCACCATCGATATAACCCTTGAAATCAAAGTTAACCACACCCCAACCTCTGAGAAGCCCAACCTTATCAGGACCAAGATTTAACTCAGCAAAGATATCCTCTTCCTTCAGGATGAAAGTTGTCTCTGCAATATCTTTGCTCTTTCTCCCTGTCCAGAAGACGAAGTTTCCAGGGTTATATCCAAATCTTATAACCTTATCATAAGGAGAGAAGATGGCAAGACCTGAATAAACTTTAGCGTATGAATAGTCTTTATCAGACTCCATTATATTAATCTGTATGGATATATCACTCTTTTCTTTAACATTTAGAGTTGTAATAAATAAGAAGCAGGAAAAGGCAAGACTGACCAGAAGGTATATCAGGATTTTCCGTAAGAATGATCTTTTTGAATAGTGGAAGAGAAAAACGAAGAAAAGTATATAAAAGAGCAAACTGAGAGATGCGTATAATTTAGAGGGTATTGGTATCAGTTCCTCGTCAATGATATCCGATATCAGAGAGGAAA
>Ga0255345_1007047_pt1 | contig 10690 bp, 4 predicted proteins | sample wastewater_treat_6_FD_192415 | JGI IMG/M metagenome (GOLD analysis project Ga0255345, IMG submission 192415) | Wastewater microbial communities from Lulu Island WWTP, Vancouver, Canada - plant20 | ecosystem: Engineered > WWTP > Wastewater > Unclassified | place: Canada: Vancouver, British... | reverse complement strand
ACATGCTAATGCAGATTCAAACGTTGCAATAACTCAGACGAACACAAAAGTCGACGATAAGCAGAGCGATTATAAAGTCGCAACAAATCAAAACATCAAACTATCGCCAATTGAATATGCACAAAAAGAATACCTCGACGCTTACAACGATTATGTAAGACTTCTAAGAGAAAGCGGCCCGCAAACTATCGAAACACTGCAAGCACTCGCTATTTATCAGAAAAAATATCAAATCTATCAAATGCTTCTTAAAGCCGCTGAAAAAAATTAAACCAAAAACCAATTATACCGGCCGTTCCTTTTTTGTCTTGAAATAAGATAGCAAATTGTGGTATAATGCGGAAATTCTTGAGAGTATGGGAAAGGGGCTCACTTATATAATGAAAACCGTTCTTGAAAAGGGGCAGATTTTTTATCAGGGGAAATTCCAAAATTTAGAAAAGTTGGTCATAGAAAAAGGTAAAATTACAGAGATAAACCTCGTCTCGGCAAAGCCCAAAAAAGCTAAAGCCGCACCAACAACAAAAAAGAAATCAGCTGAAGCAGATAACATTGTAGATTGTGAAGGCAAATTTATTTTACCCGGCTTCATCGACGCACACACACACATCAGTCTCGAACAAGACGGAATCGGACATTCCGACTCCGATACCAATGAAGTTTTTGGGTTAATAACTCCCCAAGTAAGAGCCTATGATGCCGTTAAAATGCGGGACAATTGTTTTAGAGAAGCCGTAGAGGCCGGAATAACAACCGTAATGATAGCCCCCGGCTCGGCTAACCCAATAGGCGGTCAGTGCTGCATAGTTAAAACCGTCGGCAAAATAGTTGACGATGCATGCATTAAAGAATCAGCCGGACTTAAAATGGCTTTCGGCGAAAACCCAAAAAGAGTCTACGGTGAACAGAAAAAATTCCCGTCAACCAGAATGGGCACCGCTGCAGTAATCAGAGAGTGGCTCATGAAAGCACAAGATTACTTAAAACGCAAGAAAACAAAAGAATTTAAAGACAGAGAAATCAAACTTGAAGCCTTGTTACCCGTAATTGAAGGCAAAACATCAGTCAGAGCTCACGCACATCAGGCTGACGATATTATTACCGCTTATCGTATTGCTCAAGAGTTCAATCTTGATTTAATTTTCGACCATTGTACCGAAGGTCACCTCATTGCCGCAGAACTCGGAAAATGGAAAGCAAAAGCCGTAGTTGGCCCAACAATGGTAACAAGAAAAAAAGTAGAATTACGCAACAGATCATACAAAACAGTTGAAGCCCTAATGGACGAAGGTTGCTTGGTTGCAATAACTACAGACCACCCCGTTATGCCAATTGATTCTCTAAATGTTGCAGCTGCAATATGCGTAAAACACGGACTCGATGAAGAAAGAGCAATTAAAGCCATCACAGAAAACCCGGCAGCAATACTCGGGCTCGAAAAACGACTCGGAAAACTTGAAGTTGGCTTTGACGCCGACGTAGTAATATGGAAATCACACCCACTTGACGCTAGATCTCTCCCCGAACAGGTTTATGTCGACGGTAACCGCGTCGTTTAAAGGCTTATATAATGGCTACTATTTTCAATAATGTAAGAATTAACATGAACGGAAAGTTTTTTCCGGGTCAAAAAGTGCTGGTTGAAAACGGCAAAATAAATATGGTCGGCTCCAGTATTTTCAAGAATGTTGAAAACGTTATAGAGTGCGAGCAAAGGTATCTTCTACCCGGCTTGATCGATGCACACACACACTTGGGCCTCGCCGAGCCGGGCGACAAACTATCAGATATATCCGAAAGCGAACTCCCTATTACACCTCACCTCAGACCCCTCGACGGAATCAGAATGCACAGCCGTGCACTCGAAGACGCAAGAAGGGCAGGAATAAGTACTTGTATGGTTTGCCCGGGCTCCGATTCCCCCATAGCCGGTATTTGTTCAATTCTTAAAACTAACGGAAACTCCGCCGATGTCGGACTAATAGTTGAACAAGCAGGAATACTTATTTCATTCGGTGAACAACCCAAAGCCAGAGCAAAAAGCTACAGGCAAGAACTAAGCACTTCAATGGGTCTTACCGCTTTAATCAGGGAAACCCTCATGAAAGCGCAAGATTATAACATTGCAAAGCAAAATAAAAAAATTGTTAAAGACCGAGAAATTGACATGGAAGCTCTTTTGCCTTTAATTAAAGGCGAGGTACCCATGAGAGTCTCAGCGCACAGAGCCGAAGATATTCTATCAGCAATAAGAATAGCAGAAGAATTCGAGCTTAAAATAATAATTGAACATGGAACCGAAGCCCACCTTATTGCACCAATTCTCGCAGAAAAGAAAATCCCGGTAGTTATAGGTCCTACACTGGTACCTAAACTAAGGCACGAATTAAATGAAAAAACATTCGAGGGAGCTAAAATTCTGGCTGACGCAGGTGTTGAAATTGCTTTGACCTGTGATTACCCAGGGCTGCCGATTGAAACCCTGAGAATCGCCGCAGCTATGGCTGTACAATATGGGCTCGACGACAAAACAGCTATGGCAGCAATAACAGAAAATCCTGCAAAAATTCTTGGCGTCGATGAAAGAATCGGAAAAATCAGAAAAGGATATGACGCTGACTTAGCACTCTTCTCAGGGCACCCACTAGACATAAGATCCAGGCTTGAGGCTTTATGTGTGGACGGCGATCTGTTTATTTTCTCTGATAAAATAAAAATCGAAGATTAATTTTTATAAGCGCAATACTTTTATATTGTCGGCTCAACGTAAGTAAACTTAATGCTTACATTATTGAGAAAGTTTATATTTTTTGATAATGATGAACTAAAAACGACATATTTTTTGTAGTTGCGCTTGTTTTCATTTCCGGCATTATTGACTGTTTTTGTAATTATGTCAAAACCGCCGATTTGCCTATTTAACAAATTTTCTGCCCTCAATATATCACCTGCTATTTTTGTAAATGTGACTTTCTTCATAACTTTACCCCCGTTGATTAAAAAATACCCCGATTACCGTTCTGCCGATAACCGGGGTATAATTTGCTTACTGTCGATTATTCGTCGTCAGAACCATCTTCAGACTCTTCTAACTCGGGCTCGGGCCTGGTCATGAAAAGTTCTTCTTCAAGTTCTTTAAGATCGTTATCTTCCGCTTCGGCTACTGTTTTGAAAAGATCTTCGGTCGGCTCTTCAATGGTTTCAATTTCAACAGGAAGATTCTTGTAAGTGATGTTTCTGTTTACAGATAATCCGGTTCCTGCAGGAATTAACTTACCAATGATAAGATTTTCTTTTAAGCCCTTCAAATAATCTACCTTAGACTTGATTGCAGCCTTAGTCAGAACACGTGTCGTTTCCTGGAACGATGCAGCTGATATGAAGCTGTCGGTAGTCAAAGACGCTTTGGTAATACCCTGTATCATAGGAACACCCATAGGCGGCTTTTTACCTTTTTCTACCAGTCGTGCAACTCTTTCTTCAAATCTTCTTACGTGAACTGATTCGTTCGGTAAGAATTCTGAGTCACCCGATTCAGTGATAACTACTTTTCTAAGCATTTGTCTTAAAATGATCTCAACGTGCTTGTCATTGATACTAACACCTTGGTCACGGTAAACACGCTGAATTTCATCCATCAGGTATCTTCTTACAACAGGTAAACCGACAACTTTTACAAGTTTCTTCGAGAATACTTTACCGTCTGTGATTGAATCACCGGCTTCAATGTATTCACCGTCATGAACAACTATGCCGGCTGAACCCAGTTGAGCTCTGATCGGTTTCTCTAATCCGCTGACAGGATCTATTATTGTTACAGAGTTACCGGTAATATGAACTACCCCGGACTCTTCAGAGATAACAGATTCTTTCTTCGGCTTTCTGACTTCAAACAATTCTGCAACGCGAGGCAGACCCTGAATGATGTCTGTGGTTTTTCTGCTTGAAGCACCCCACTTAGCTAAGATTTCACCCTTCTTTACTTTTGCGCCATCTTCTATTCGTAATTCTGCGCCGTCAAGAACCTGATGAGATTCGCCGGGCTGAACAATAATGCTCTTAATGGTGCTCTTAAGCTTTCCTTCTTTTGAATCATGATCTAACAATACAACGCCCTTATTTTCAGCTTTTAATACTGCCAAAACCTGATCTTCTCTGACTTCTTGTCCGTCTTCAACTAATATTGAACCGCTTGCAGCCATTTCTTTTGTCAGAGTATATTTCTTTTCATGTATTACACGCTGCGAAATTCTGATCCCCTGACTGCCATCTGAATCTTCAATTTTTGTGTAAGATTCAAAAGGTATAGGAGCTATAGTCAATTCGGAGCCTTTTAATACAGAAGGCGGGAACTTGAGACTGAGTGATGCCGGGTAACTGAATTCAACGCCGCTGTAAACAAGGATTTTATCAATAATTTCTTCACAGATAATTTTATTGTATCCGTAAATATAGTTTACTTTACCGCTGATTTCACTTGTCATCGGCTCAATATCAGAAACAAGCTTATCGCCGGCTTTAACAAGAGAACCGTTGTTTACAACTATATTCGCTCCTGCGGGAACCGGATACTGAACTTTCATTCCATCTTCACCGACGATGTTAACAGCTTCTTGTTCGCCATGTAACACATAAGCATCACGGATAGCGTATCGGTTCTCTTCGATGATTGCATACAAAGTTTCATCTACGACAGTTCCCGATTCAGCGTAAATTTCTTCGGTGTCTCTGTTAATTAAAGCACGGGCTAAAGTCGCTCCATTAATCAAATCAACGTTGTCTACCAAATTTACTCGAATCTCAGATTTAATCTTAGTTAACTCGATTGTTCCGTCAATCTCAGCTTGAATAACGAGCTTCGTTGTCAATTCGCCATTTTCTTCTACATCGCCGCCGTTAGGAACTTTGCAGTTTTCTTTCGGTCGCAAAATGACACCACGAGGAACATTGTATTCAATTTCGTTTTTAACAATAACACGTTTACGGTCAAGAGTCTTGTTAGCAGCACTCTTTTCACTTATTACACGAACTAAGCCGCTTATAGGAGCAGCAAGCATGAGAGTCTTGTTGCTCTCATCTATAGCTGCGTTAATATCGCCTTTGAATTCGTATTCTTCTTCGGCTTCTTTTGAAACGCTTATTTTTGTCTTGTTTGAGCTTATAGAAACGGTTCCGCTGACTTCACTTATGACAGAAAGCAACTTCTGACCGGGGAATACGCCATCACCGTTTTTAACATTAAGTATAAGCCCTGAGTTTTTTACGGTTGCTTCTTTTGCTTCCTTGACTCCCTTGGGCAAAGAATATTCAACTCTTTGGCCTTGTTTGTCATCTGTCGGGAATATGAAGATCATACCGTTATCGCTGATTACCTGCTGATTCTTAATTCTGATATTTTCAAACTTCGCTATACCTTCCATTCTTGAAATGGCAGCGTGAGACTGAGCTGAAATTTCTGCAATCAAATTGCCCGCGTGTATGATTTCGTTGTCTTCTACACGCAACACAGCCCCCTGAGGGATCTTATAATCTTCAATAATGAAGTCTTTGGTAATCATATTAAATTCTTGGGTAAGAATTTTTATAACACCGTTTTCAGAAACAACCATGCCATCTTTAAGTTCGATACCATCAAAAATAACTTCGCCGGTATACCCGGTAACAATGTTATTCGGATTGTATTCGGCCAAAGGAGAACCCGGAGTTACTTTTGAACCCGGTTCAATTTTCATTTCTGAACCTACAGGAATGTGAACTCTGTCTTTTCTGCCTTTTTGACCTTCGATGGTTAGATGACCGCCAATAACAACAGTTCTTAAGCTTGCGCCAAATTCTGTCTTATCGAATGTTTCTTGACCTGAACCGATTTCAAATTTAGATCTGTCTGAAACTTTTGTAAGTTTTAGAGTATCAAAACGTGCAACACCGGTGCTTCTGGATTTAATATAAGATCTTTGTGCAAGAGCAACCCCACCCAAGTGGAAAGTTCTCATTGTAAGCTGAGTACCGGGTTCACCGATTGACTGAGCTGCGATAATACCTACTGCTTCACCGATATCAACACGCTTGCCGGTTGCAAGGTCTGCGCCATAGCAACATTGACAAATTCCGACTTTTGAACGACAAGTCAGAGGTGAGCGCATTACGATTTTACTTCTGATTTTGCATTCAGTGAATCCGCATTCCTGCATTCTGTTTAATACATATTCATTTAAAGGTCTGTCAGGGCGCAAAATCAATCTGTTGGTCTTAGGATCGATAACCTGCTCGGCGCAAATCATTCCAACCTGAAGCTTGTTAAAGTTGAGCGTAAATTCGCAGTTTTCTTCAATTGCTTTTGCTATTTCGTCAGTGCAATACAAACCTGCATCGGTTACAATTTCTTCATCGCCTACAGTTAATTCTAACGGCTTATTGGTTTCAGGGTTTATAATAGGTTTAGCCAAAATTCGACCTGAAATTCTGTATCTGATCGGAACCATAATGTCGTCAATCATAATGTTATTCGATGTGCGGTTCTGACGAATCGGAGATATTTCAACACCTAATTCTGAACCACAATCAAAGTTTGTAATAACAACATCATGAGAAACGTCTACAAGACGACGAGTCAAGTAACCTGAGTCGGCTGTGCGAAGTGCGGTGTCGACCAAACCTTTTCTCGCTCCGTATGTCGAGATGAAATATTCTGACTGATTCAAACCTTCCCTGAAGTTTGACTTAATCGGGAATGCCAAAATGTCTCCACGAGGATTCGACATAAGACCGCGCATAGCTGCCAACTGACGAATCTGTTGCATATTACCGCGGGCTCCTGAGTAAGCCATCATGTAAACTGAATTATATTCGCCCAGGTTTTTGGTTGATTCAAACTTTTGAACCAAGTCATCTGTGACGTCTTCCGTTGTTTTCGTCCAGATGTCAACTTCAGCCTGCTTTCTTTCATCACGTGTGATTTCGCCTTTTTCCCATCTTTCGCGAATCTTAAACACTTTTCTGTCAGCTTGTTCAAGAATTTCGCGCTTCTTAGGCGGATCAATCATATCTACGATTGAAATAGTCAAGCCGCTTACAGTTGCGTATCTGAAACCTAACTCTTTAAGTTTGTCAAGGGCTTCGCCAACTTCTGTAAGTGAATATTCATTGAAGAGGCGCTTAATCAAACTTGACACTGTACCTTTTTTAACCTGAATATTTTGATACGGGAAATCGGGCGGTAGATTATCATTGAATATAACGCGCCCAACAGTTGTTCTGAAATAATGGTCGCGGGTAGTTTCATTCTTACTGTGCGCTTTGCCTTCTGTTACAAAAAGATCTTTTCTCATGTAAATCGGGTAAAGCAAGTTAAAACTACCGGTTTCAAAAGCATTGCGTGCTTCTTCGATTGTTCCGAATACTTGTGGTTTAAATATTTTAACTGTATCGACTTTTGCTTTATTCAACAAATCGATAACTTCTTTTGAATCAATTTCAGTATATTTTAACAATTTTTCAGAAATGTCTTCTGCTAATCTGAAGTTGCAAGGTCTGCCTTCATTAAGAAGGATTTCATCCCATTTTGTTCCCTTAGCAAGCTTGAAAGTCTGAGTCGGATAATCATCGCCTTCAGGTTTTTCAATTGTAAGATAGAAAAGACCGATGGTCATATCTTGAGTCGGGTTAGAAATAGGATTACCGTCAGCAGGTTTCAATATGTTGTTGCTTGAAAGCATAAGCATACGTGCTTCAACCTGTGCGTCAAGCATTAATGGAACGTGAACAGCCATCTGGTCACCGTCAAAGTCTGCGTTGAAAGCGGTACAAACAAGAGGGTGAATTCTGATAGCTTTCCCTTCGATCAAAACCGGTTCAAATGCTTGAATACCAAGCCTATGAAGGGTTGGAGCGCGGTTCAAAAGAATGGGATGGTGTTTAATTACTTCTTCGAGTACGTCCCAGACTTCATCCTTTTCTCTTTCAATCATCTTTTTGGCGCTTTTAATGTTCGCGGCCAATCCCTTTTGTTGTAGCTTATGCATAACAAAAGGCTTAAAGAGTTCAAGAGCCATTTTTTTGGGCAAACCGGCCTGGTGGAGCTTCAGGTTCGGACCGACTACGATAACTGAACGGCCTGAATAGTCAACGCGTTTACCTAACAGGTTCTGGCGGAAACGACCCTGTTTACCTTTGAGCATGTCAGTCAAAGATTTGAGAGGTCTGTTATTCGGACCGGTAACAAGCTTACCGCGGCGACCGTTATCAATCAAAGCATTGACAGCTTCTTGAAGCATGCGCTTTTCATTCTTGATAATAATGTCGGGAGCTTGCAGTTTGATCAATCGCTTAAGACGATTATTGCGGTTGATAACGCGACGATAAAGATCGTTAAGGTCTGAAGTCGCAAAGCGACCGCCATCAAGCTGCACCATTGGGCGCAAATCAGGAGGGATAACCGGAACAACATCTAAAATCATCCATTCAGGACGGCTAATAGAACGGGCAAACATTTTTACAAGTTCCATTCGCTTTAGAAGATGTGTGCGCTTAGTACCGGTTGAGGTCTTAAGTTGTTCCGCAAGTTCCTTTTCAAGACGAACAAGATCTATCTCGGCTAACAACTCTTTGATAGCTTCCGCACCCATCTTTGCAGTGAACATATCACCATATTTTTCGCGTAATTCGCGATAACCCATTTCTCCTGCTGTTCCCTCTTCGGGAAGCAATTGCTTCTTCGATAAAGGCAGGTTGCCGGGATCAATTACAATATAGCTCTGAAAGTATAAAACTTTTTCAAGATCACGAGCTGAAATATCAAGCAATAAAGCGATGTAGTTAGGGCTGCCCTTCGAATACCAAATGTGACCCACAGGGGTAACAAGCTGGATATGTCCCATTCTTTCGCGTCTTACAGCTGATTTTGTTATTTCAACGTTACATCTTTCGCATACTATGCCTCGATAACGAATACTTTTGTATTTGCCGCAAAAACATTCCCAATCCTTTTGAGGACCAAAAATTCTTTCGCAAAACAAACCGTCGCGCTCAGGTTTATGAGTTCTATAGTTAATGGTTTCAGGTTTCTTAACTTCACCGTATGACCACGATCTAATCTTTTCGGGAGAAGCGATGCTAATTTGCAGAGCATCAAATTTGTCCATATCTAACATATTATATAATGTCTCCTTCCTTATATCCCGGGTTAGCCTTATTCTTCATCTTCTTCGCTACTGTCGTCATCTTCGTCAGAATCATCAGACAAATCTTCGGTTAAAAGATCGTCATCAATATCTTCCGAATTATCTTCCATCCAGTCCTCTTCTGAGTCTGCCGCGATGATCTTTTCGCCGCCCTCATCAATGCGCACTTCCTGTGCGTCTTTTTTGAGGTCCATCTGAAGGCCGAGACTCTGGAGTTCAGACAAAACAACTTTAAATGATTCCGGGATACCGGGCTTCATCAATGTTTTACCTTTAATAATAGTTTCATAAACCTGAACACGCCCTTCAACGTCATCCGATTTTACGGTAAGAACTTCTTGCAACACGTGAGCAGCACCATAAGCTTCAAGCGCCCAGACTTCCATTTCTCCGAAGCGCTGACCACCGAATTGTGCTTTACCGCCCAAAGGCTGCTGCGTTACAAGGCTGTATGGGCCTGTTGAACGCGCATGCATTTTGTCGTCTACAAGATGGTGCAATTTTATGAAATACATAATACCGACCATAACTTTTTTATGGAAAGGCTCGCCGGTTCTGCCATCATATAACGTAGCCTTACCTTCAATGTCAACCAAATGCAACGGGTCACGATCATAAACTTCTTTCAGCTGGTGCATTACGAAGTCTTCGTTCTTCATTTCTTTACCGTTGACCAGTCTGCCTTTATTGAATATAGAAGTCATATATCGGCAATTCTGATGTTCGGCTGCCCAACCTAAGTGGGTTTCAAGAACCTGACCAACGTTCATTCGAGAAGGAACGCCCAATGGATTAAGAATGATGTCTACCGGTCTGCCATCAGCCAAATAAGGCATGTCTTCCGCGGGAACTATGCGTGAAATTACACCTTTGTTACCGTGTCTACCTGCCATCTTGTCGCCGACGGTGATTTTTCTCTTCTGAGCTACAAATACACGAACAAGCTTATTTACCCCATAAGGCAATTCGTCGCCGTTATCTCTCGAAAACACCATAACGTCTACAATTTTACCCTTTTCGCCATGGGGAACAGTCAAAGAAGTGTTTCTTACTTCTCTGGCCTTTTCGCCAAATATGGCTCGGAGCAATTTATCTTCCGCGGTAAGTTCGGTTTCACCCTTAGGAGTTACTTTACCGACCAAAATATCACCCGCTTCTACTTCTGCACCAATTCTGATGATTCCGCCTTCATCCAAGTTCTTGAGAGCCTCTTCACCAACGTTAGGGATATCGCGTGTGATTTCTTCAGGCCCTAATTTTGTGTCTCTGGCATCAATTTCATATTCTTCAATGTGAATTGATGTAAATATGTCATCCGTAACCATTCTTTCAGAAAGAATGATGGCATCTTCAAAGTTGTAGCCTTCCCAGGGCATAAACGCAATAAGTGCGTTGCGACCCAAAGAAAGATCTCCCTCACTTGTAGCGGGACCATCTGCCAGAACGGTACCGGGTTTAACTTTGTCACCTATTTTTACTATAGGAATTTGATTGATACAGGTGCCCTGATT
>Ga0255345_1007030_pt1 | contig 10715 bp, 9 predicted proteins | sample wastewater_treat_6_FD_192415 | JGI IMG/M metagenome (GOLD analysis project Ga0255345, IMG submission 192415) | Wastewater microbial communities from Lulu Island WWTP, Vancouver, Canada - plant20 | ecosystem: Engineered > WWTP > Wastewater > Unclassified | place: Canada: Vancouver, British... | reverse complement strand
GGATTTGGCATAGTAATGTATTATTTGACTTTGTTATTAATTCATTTTTAATTTTCGAAGAGCTTCCCATCGATCGTTTTCAGGAGTACCTTTTTCAGGAGCTTCTGTTTTAGCTTTTTCGCTAATGATCAATTTTAGCACTTCGGGGTTGCATTCAGGCACTCCGTTTTCGTCGTCAGGATGAACAGGAATATACGGTACTTCTAATGCTAAGAAGTCGTATAAATGATCATTTAGATCTATTTCGTGAGCACTTAATGCGATATGGATGGCATCATCGTCGTCGTCTTCTCGCTTAGGACTTTCTACCATGCGTACTAATAGATGCTTTTCAACGTCTATCGGCATAGAGAATTCTTCTAAACAACGACCACACTCTACTTTCACTTCACCCGAAAGGTAAAGATCCAATTCCATTGCTCCCGAGCCTTTGCGAAGGATTGCCTTCACGTCGACATCGGCACTGCGGATAATGGTTGCAGGATGATGCTCAAAGAACGAATCGCCTATATGGAAGCTGAATTCATGCTCTCCTACCGGAATTCCGGTAAACTTGATGACATATTCTGAATGATGCTCGGCCACTTTTCAACGATTTGAAACCCCTACAAACAGGTGTAAGGGGTGCAAAAGTAATAAATGTGAATAACCTGCGAAAGTATCCGGCCGAACTTAATTTGATGATGAGTGGCCCATATAGCTGACAAATATCAATTAATGTTTCGCTTAACTATATTGTTTTCAATATGTTAAATCAATTTCGACTTGCAATTTAGGCCGATTTCACATCCGGCGATTTTTTTGTAAAAAAACAGTTTTTCTTGCCTCATTTGTGGTTATGAACAAGAAAATTCATCAAAACAGCTCTTTTTAAGGGCATTTTCAATTAAAAAACGACTTCACTTTCCTTCAAAATTGCTTGCCCTTTGAGTTTTAAAAGGATTTGTATTACCGTAATGACGTCTTTTCGGCAATAAGTGACGATTCGTTCAAGGTCCTTTTCAACCCAATATACATGTCCTACCTGACTTCCGTCGATATCGTCTTTCGGGCTCGGAATCCCCAAAATATAGGCTAACAAGTTTAAAGGAGTGTAATTCTTGTAGTCGCCGAACTTCCAGAGCTCCATCGTATCTAAATGGGTAATCTCCCACGGTTTCTTGCCACTTATATCCAACATCGCCGGCAATTCAATACCATGAATTACCATTCTTCGACAGATATATGGGAAATCGAATTCTTTACCATTATGTCCGCAGAGAGCCATGCCGGGCTTTAACTTATTCAATAAAGCTGCAAATTCTTCAAGAAGGACTTTCTCATCGTCACCATAAAATGATTTCATTCTAAACTGACGTTCTCCGTCTTTGAAGGTTAGAAATCCTGTAGAGATGCAGATAATCTTTCCGAATTCTGCATAAATACCTGCACGGTCGTAAATACTTATATGAGTATCGCTTTCTTCTTTCTTTAAATTATCGGCTTTGCGCTTCCACAATGGACGAACTTCTTCGGGGGTAGCATCGAAGTCGGGATATTGAGAAACTGTTTCAATATCAAGACAAAGAATTTTTTCGAGGGAGATATTATTGAGCATGGCTAGAAAATATGTCGACAAATCTACTGAAACGATTAACTAGACCAGCTTTTTAATCATTTGTAATCGTTTAATTTTTTACGATTCTATTTGTCGCTAATTTTGTTGCATGAATACATTAAGAGTAGCAAAGGTGTTACACAATGAAATTAGCATCTTGCAAACGATTTCCAGAAGTACCTTTTTTGAAACTTTTTCGGCTTTTAATTCAGAAAAAGATATGCGCAATTACCTTGAAAACGACATGTCGATTGATCAACTTACGAAAGAGTGGAATAACGACGGTTCTAAATTTTATTTTGCGCGTCTCAATGATGATGTAATTGGATATTTAAAATTAAACAATCTAAATTTTAATGGCATTGACGAAACGCTTAGAGGAATTGAGATTGCTAGGATTTATGTTTTAAGTACTTTTCATGGAACGGGCGCCGGACAGCTTCTTTTCGACAAAGCATTAAGAATTGCAGAGGAGAAAAAATACGATTATTTATGGTTAGGTGTATGGGAAAATAATCCAAGAGCCATTCGTTTTTATGAGAAGAATGGATTTGTAAAATCAGGAAAAAAACAATTTGTTTTAGGTAATGATATACAAACTGATTGGGTAATGACTAGAATATTTTAATCCAAAATGCAAGCACCAACAATTAAATTATTCTTGTTACTTGCATTTTCAATTTATCTAATCATCACTCCTTGCCTATTCAAAAAAGGAATCGTAGTAAAAAAATCTTTATTTATTGATTCAGGTAAAAAGACATATTTCTTATCGAAGATTTCTCTCTCAATATAGAAACTAACCCAATACTCGTTATTTAACCCAAAAACTTGATCTTGGATTGGCTCCACCAAAACACAATCTAAAGGCTGAATATCTCCCAAATAATGGCGAAGCGTTGAAGTTTTCACTTCTTCTCCTTTGTAAATTCCGTATCCTTTACTGGCAATAATTACATTACCCAATGATTCTTCTTTAAGGTTCACAAGATATACTTCCCATATTTCAGAGTTGTCTTCTTGTGGAACAATTGCAATCGCGATATCTTCTATTTCTTCTCTATGAATATCTTTTAACATAACTCATTTTAATTTTTAATCCAATCCATCACACCTTTCACATACACCGGCATATCAAGCAATGACCCGTCGGCTGCCTTTTCTCCTCGTTTATGTCCTAGGCGAACAAAGATTATATTTTCATCAGGAATAGCCACTATATACTGACCTAAAATTCCTCTGCAATAAAAAATATGTTTCCCGGAATAGTCACCTATCCACCAATGGTAGCCGTAAACTTTATTCGGACTTCCATTATCATCTAATGGTGCCGGAGTAATACTTTCTTTTACATAGTTGGAATCGATAATTTGATTACCATGCCAATTTCCTTGATGCAAATAAAGCGATCCTATTCTTGCAAAATCTCTAGCGTTCGAATAAAAACAGCAATATGCTTTTTCTGTTCCATCTTTTTTATCGAGACTCCACTCCGCTGCATGCATTGCATTCAAAGGCTTCCATAATTTCTCTGATGCATATTCTGCAATGTGTTTTCCTGTTGCTCTCTCAATAATAAATCCTAAGAGTTGAGAACATCCACTTTGGTAATTAAATTCTTTTCCCGGTGTGCCAACCACTTCTTGATTTTTCACCAACGAAAATAGATCTGTTCCGTAGTAGGCTTCTGTTGTAACGCTCAAAGGATTTGCATATGCTTCATCCCAACTAAGCGCTGCCGACATAGTGATTAAATGCCTAATTGTTAACTGAGCTCGTGAACCGGTTTTGTACTCTGGAATAAAGTCGCCCACTTTTTGATCGAGGCTTTTTATTTTTCCTTCGTCAATAGCAATCCCTATCAATACTCCAATAATACTTTTGGCCATCGAGAAAGAATTAGTGTGTGAAGTATCACTTTTATCTTCCCAATATTGCTCATACAAAATACTATCGTTCTTAATTACTAAAAAAGAAACCGTTTTATATTGCTCTAACGTCGACTTTAACTCCGAAGGCATTGGCTTGCTATTGTAATTTTTCGATAGCGGCCATTCAATTCCTTCCCCTACTGCCACCGTACGATGTTCAAATAAATCGAGATCATCGATTCCAACAAAATTATATACAAGCGTTTTGAAAAGATATGTTTTTCCACTTACGAGAATAAACAATACCAACATCAGCATTAATGCTGCAATGGCTTTCAATAAAAATTTCAAAACTTTCATAAGCGTAATGCTTTATACGTTTAACTGTTTGGGCCAAGGCAATGTTTCATTATTGCCAGCAATTATCCCAAAGTTAAACAAGGATTGCATATGCAACAATACTTTCATCTTTACTTCTTCCATGTCAATTTCCCTACCGAGCTCTTGCTGCAATGAAGTAACGCCTTTATCAGTGATCCCGCAAGGAACAATCATATTGAAATAACTAAGATCACTATTCACGTTAAATGCAAATCCGTGCATTGTTACCCAACGACTGCATCTTACTCCGAAGGCACAAATTTTTCTTGCCTTTATAGGATTTTCTTCATCAAGCCACACACCGGTTAATCCTGCAATTCTTCCCGCTTTAATTCCGTAATCAGCGCAAGTTAGTATTACAGCTTCTTCTAAAAATCGCAAATATTTATGAATGTCGTTGAAGAAATGGTCTAAGTCAAAAATAGGATAACCTACCAATTGCCCAGGACCATGATAAGTAATATCACCTCCACGATTAATTTTATAAAATGTAGCTTCTCGAGCTTTTAAAACACTTTCATTCGCTAACAGATGATGTGCTTCTCCGCTTTTACCAAGCGTGAATACATGAGGATGTTCACAAAACAAAAGAAAGTGACGAGGAGGATGCTGCGAATCAACAGGCAATGTTCTATTCTCAATTTTTTGACGTACCGTCTCATCTAAAATTTGCTCTTGCAAATCCCAGCATTGCTTGTAATCTACTTTTCCTAAATCGTGATATTCTACTTGCTGACTCATTTTATTCGCTCTTTTCTACCCAATCACCATGTTCTCTTATCAAATCGATAAGCGCATCTACCGCCTCAGCAGCATCTATACTTTTCGTGACTACTTCACGTCCTTTGTACAAAGTTATTTTCCCTACTCCTGAACCTACATAACCATAATCGGCATCGGCCATTTCGCCCGGACCATTTACTATACAGCCCATAATCCCGATTTTAATTCCTTTAAGATGATCGGTACGAGAACGGATTTTAGCAGTTGTTTCTTGCAGATCGAACAATGTTCTACCACAACTTGGACAACTAATATATTCTGTTTTTGAAATTCTGGTTCTAGCAGCTTGCAAAATTCCAAAACCTAAGCTATTTACCATTTGCGGTGATGCGTTACCGTTAGCACGAATAATAATGCCATCACCAAAACCATCGAGTAATAATCCACCTAAATCAGTTGACGAATAAAGTTGCAACAAATCGCTTGAGATATCTGCATAGCTTCTCTCGATAATTATCGGACTATTAAACTTATTTTCGATCAAATAAATAAATGCTCTTCGCAATGAAGGCATAGCGTGTTCGTTATTTGTGTGAAGAATAACAACCGAATTACTTTGTAATTGAGAAAGATTGAAAATGCCTGCACATATTTCTTCTGCTGAAACTCTTACAAAATTCAATGTACTACTTATTTTAGTAGCATTAAAAATTTCATCACCTTCAAACAAAGGATAAAAACGGTCATTTTCAGAAGATAGCTCCCAAGTTTTTGCATTGCAAATTACACCTAACGTTCCGGGAATTGCAAAATCAACAGTATTATCACCTGCATAAATAAAATCACATGCTTGATCAGTTAAATTCCATTTATCGGTCGGCACCGAATAATTATAACCCACTGCAAATAATGATGCGGCGGTTATTTTCTCATGCTTGCTATAATCAGCAATCACTCTAGGAACATTATGCGCTCCCATATTCATTAACTCCAACGTCTCTCTTCTTTTATACTCAAATGGAGAATACGGTAATCCGTGAACGTTAGGAAGTCCGATAGTATCTTTCTTCGAAACAGTGATCCTGTTCGACAAATTTTCAATCGGCTTATGACTACTACGTGAAATATATCGTCCTACTAAAGCACGAGCTACTGGAATTTCAAATTCTGGATCTTCTGTTAACGATACGCGAACGGTATCACCAATTCCATCCTCTAAAAGAGTTCCAATGCCTTCCGCCGACTTAATTCGTCCATCTTCGCCTTCACCTGCTTCAGTAACACCCAAATGCAGAGGATAATTCATGTTTTCTTCTTTCATCCGAGCTATTAACAAGCGATAAGCTTGTACCATTACCTGCGGATTACTTGACTTCATGCTCAGCACTAGGTTATAGTAATTTTGCGATTCACAAATTCGTAAAAACTCTAAAGCAGATTCTACCATCCCATGAGCCGTATCACCATAGCGGCTCATGATACGATCACTAAGAGATCCATGGTTAGTACCAATACGCATTGCTGTTCCATACTCCTTACAAATTTTCACTAGCGGAATAAAACGTTCGCGAATACGACTTAATTCGGATTCATATTCGTGATCGGTATACTCGATAAATTCGAATTTCTTTTTGTCGGCAAAGTTACCTGGATTGACACGAACCTTTTCTACAATACGGGCAGCTACTTCAGCAGCATTTGGAGTAAAATGAATATCTGCAATTAGAGGGGTTTTATATCCTCGCTTACGTAATTCATTCTTAATATTCTCAAGATTTTTTGCTTCATTGATACTTGGTGCAGTAATGCGAACAAATTCACATCCTGCTTCAATCATTCGAATCGACTGTTCTACCGTTGCCATTGTATTCATGGTATCGGTGGTAGTCATACTTTGAATGCGAATCGGATTATTTCCACCTAAAGCAACATCACCAATAAATACCTCACGCGTAAGCAAGCGCTGGTAACTAGTTAAACTATTACAATAAATGCCGGAGAGTTGAGAAGATTCCATTGGTACAAAGATAAGGTTTTCATGACGGAATAATAAACAACAAATCTAAGCGACTATTGTTTAAAGGGTTGGCTACCTACAAAATAAAAAAGGCCCATCTTGCGACGAGCCTTGGCAATTATTTTAATTTCTCTTTAGGAGCCTCTTTAAGCATAACGAAATAGTCATTTAACGGATCAAAAACGAAATCAATCCATCCATTTCCGTGTTTATCAGCTGTTTCTTGCGATGGAAAATCGCTGTGAATTAAAATCACATCCGTTCCTGCAGGATGAGCCTTAAATTTCATTGAAACAACAGATGGTTTTGTTCTTTTATCCCATTCTTCGGGCTTCCAAGTAAAACCGAGAGTTTGGGCAGGCACGTATTCCGTAATTTTTCCTGTCACCCAACCATCAAACATCTCAAAATGTCCGTCGATTTTATTCTCAACAACAGACAATCCTCCACCCCACGCAGCAATAATTCCTGAATCGGTTAATGCTTCGAACACTTGTTCCGGTGTTGCATAAACCACATAGGTTGTTTTATAAGTATAACTAACGGCCATGTATATACGCTATTATTTTACAAATGAAATACGGTTCTGGAATTCTTTATCACCAATAGTGATTTTTAAGAGATAAATTCCATTCTTATTATTAGCATCAATCACAAAGTTATGATCTCCTGCAGTAGTAATCGTATTCACCGCATCATCAACTAAACGGCCTGCCATATCGTAAACTTGCAACTTAACCGTTTCTGTTTTAGAAGTAGTAAAACTTACGGAGATATCACCTTTTGAAGGATTTGGGAATGCTCGGAAATTAAATTGTTCTGCTAATTGTTCATTTATCCCTACTACATTTCCATCAATATTTATATCATCAATATAGATATTATTACCAACATAATTTACGAATTCGAAACGTGCTCTAACACTAGGCTTTCCACTATATGTAGACGTGGTCAAATTGATAGTTTCTGTTCTCCATTGTGATGACGTTGGCGAAAAAGCCGCAGTTGTAGCTGGAGCTGTGGCAAGGGCTGAACCTATTTTCAGATAACGTTGTGACCATAATATACCGCAATTGTTGGTAAAATAAACATGTAATTCTGAAGAATCGTTAGCATTCTTCGATGCGAATGCAACTTTAAAACTAAATTGAGTTCCACTTACATTCGACAAGTCGAATGTTGGAGTAATAAGTTGGTCAATACTTCCTGACCCATTTCCGGCTTGATTTACTAACCTCATCGACTTTGTTCCGGTTGCCGCTGCTATTGAAGTTACAGCCCAAGAATTATTGTTGTTTTCATTAATCACTTCCCACTCATTTCCGGGAATGGTAGTTGTTTCAAAACCTTCATTATAAGGAATAACATTTGTTCCTGGAATTGGCAAAACATGTACCAACGCTGTTCTTGTTAAAGTATCATTACCTAAAGAATTTGCTACAGCGAGTTGCACATCATAAACACCTGGAACACTATAAAGCACTGCTGGAGAAGCTGCAGTATCTGTCGCTGGTGATCCTCCGAGGAATGTCCATGTACGATTTGTAATTGTTCCATTCCAAGAAACATCATTGAATGAAACTGTTGTTCCTGCACAGATATAGATATCCTTGCTTATAAAATCAGCTACTGGAGAACAAGGAGCCACCACGTGTCCACTTTCAGTACCTGTTGCAATCAAATTTGAGTTTGAAACTAAATTATCACGGCCTCCTGCATTCACTTGCAGAGCAAGTTGCATCTCATCCACTTGTCCTTGAGTAAACATTTTATGGCAACTTGCATAGTCCATATAATTCTGAACATTATCGATTGCACCGCAAGTACTTTGAGCAGTATTACAAGTAAAGTTTGCAACGCCAATAGTATTTGGAGTATCGAAAATACCGTCGTCAATACTGCAATTAGATGCTAAACCAGGAGTATTGCTAGAGCCCCATGTGTGTGGTAAGTTTAACCAATGCCCAACTTCATGTGATAAAGATCGCTCAGTATAATTTGACGAATTTGCCGTACCAAAACTACCTGTATAATCATGACGCATAACAATCCCATCTATATTAGATGCAATCCCGGGATAATATGCATATCCGGCAGCACCGCTAGCGATATTTTTAACCACCCAAATATTTAAATATTTTTCGCAAGGCCAATCGATCAACGCTTTAACGTTATCTGACGCTACATTAGTCAATTCAGTATATGTACGGGTAATACCATCAGTACAATTTCCACTTGGGTCAATATTGGCGAGTTCAAATCCAATTTCAGCATTTCCAAAAATCGGCTGAAACAAAGGAATTACATCTCCTGTATCAGGATTTAATTTTTGAAATGAAAGATTTAAACTATTTACAGCATCTTGAATTTGAGCTTTACTAATATTTTCAGCCCCATAAGTATGCATTACATGAAAAACAACTGGAATTTTATACTGCACAACTCCAGTTGCAGATACCACTTTAGTTCCAGGTAATTTTCTAAATGCATTGGAATTATGAATTGCTAATCTACGCACCCCTGCTAAAGGGTCTGCTTTTACTGCTTGCTCCCACATTTCGTCAGTAGCACATGATCGAAATACTTGTGATTGCGCCATTAATACAGTGCTCATAAGCACTAGCAAACTTGAAACTAATATTTTTTTCATTGAGTTGTGTTGTATGTGATTAAATTCAAAACCCCGGCAAAATTACCGGGGCATGAATTTTTTACATTCTATTTATTAACGAATAACTACCTTTTTGGTGATGGCACGTTCGCCAAACGAAATACGTACCAAATATACTCCAGCTTCTAAATTATTATTGAATTGATATTGATGATCGCCTGCACTCAAATTATCATTAAAAGTACTGACAACACGTCCTTGAATATCCAATACTTCAATTTTTACATCACTTTGAACAAGCATTGAGAAGTCAACGTATGTCACTCCTTTTGACGGGTTAGGATGTATACTTATACCTGCATTTTCAACATTAAGATCATCCGACAAACCTACAGTCCCGTTCAAGTTAATATTATCAAGATATAAATTATTAGATGACTCATGATTAAATTCAATTCTAAATCTCACATTTTGCTTATTTGCAACATTATTTCCAAAACTAACTGTCTCATTTCTCCATTGTGATGAATTAGGAATAAAGTTTCCCGCCACAAATGCAGTTGTTGTTTGCAATGGTATTCCTTGAATTGCTTTTCTCAATGTCCAAGTTTGCCCACAATTTGTAGAGTAATAAACGACAAAACGGTCTAATGATGTATCACGTAAGGCGCATGCAATATCAAAAGTCATTGTAGGATTCGTGATATTGGTGAAATCAAACATTGGTGTAATAAATTCATCAGGGCCTTTATCATTTGATTGATATCCTGTTGAAGAATTGTATGTATTAGAAATATAAATCGATTTCGTTCCACCATTTGCTGCAACAGAAGTTGTTTGCCATGTTGTACCACCATTGGCATTTATTGCATAGTAATCATTAAATGGCCAAGTTCCATTTTCAAATCCTTCAGAAAAACCAATTGGACTAATTGAATTTCCAGATCCACTAACAACTACTTTTCCTGCTATTGTTTTTGATGATGTTCCAGCAGTATTTGTTACCGACAACATCACATCGTAAACTCCAGCAGTTAAATATTGCACTGACGGATTGGCCGAAGTATCTGATGCAGGAGTTCCACCGGTGAAAGTCCACACACGTGAATCAACTGGTCCTCCCCAAGATCCATCTGTAAATTGTATGCTGCTTCCTTCGCAAATAAATATTGGACGAGGAATAAAATCTGCATACGGAGCACATGTTACTGCCGGAGTTCCATCTGTTCCTGTAGCAATTAAATTCGCGCTTGACCATAAATTATTTCTTCCACTTAAAGTTGATGCTAACGTCGCACTCATTCTTTGCGATTGCCCGATAGAGAACATATTCTGACAAGGACCATTTGTATAATCCATGTAATTAGTAAACATATCACCATTCGGAGAATTACCAGAACAGTTTGTTACATGCGGCCATGAAGGACATGTTGAAAGGTTAGCCGCTTCTTGTGTAGGAGTATCTGAAACGAAATCGTTACCACAAGTAGCATCACCCCAAATATGGCGTAAGTT
>Ga0255345_1007026_pt1 | contig 10722 bp, 8 predicted proteins | sample wastewater_treat_6_FD_192415 | JGI IMG/M metagenome (GOLD analysis project Ga0255345, IMG submission 192415) | Wastewater microbial communities from Lulu Island WWTP, Vancouver, Canada - plant20 | ecosystem: Engineered > WWTP > Wastewater > Unclassified | place: Canada: Vancouver, British... | reverse complement strand
TTTCTTCTAAATAACTAACTATTTTATCTAAACTGCTATAGTCTAATTCATCAACTTTACCATTATAAACATCAATGATTTTTTGATTTTGCGGATCTTTCTTTAAAAACATTTTAAAAACAAATTTTATAATTTTCTTATCAAATCCTTTTAAGTTTGGATAGTCCATACTACCAACTAAATGAAAGAATTTAATTTTTTCTAATAAGGGCTTTTTAATTAATTTCTTGTTTTGCGTTCTTACATCTTCTTTAAGTTTATCATCTATATTAGGATTTCCTAAAGAAACAGTAACTACTATTAATCTAGCATCGTTTCTTAACTTCTTAGCTGTTTTCTTTAAACCTCTAACTTTACTAGCATAAATACCACCTAAATAAATAACATTATCATATGCTTTTAAGTCAGTAACTTCCTTATAGTCTGCAAGATAAATTCCTGTTAATTCACTTAACCTTTCCGCATATTTCTTACTAGATCCGTATTTACTACCATAGACAATTAAATTCTTCATAAGCTTCTCCTATATTTTTATTCTATCATAAAACAAAAAGAAAACTCTTTACTTTACTAACTATTTACAAAGCTTTTATTTATAATTTTCTTTTCTTAAAATAAAAGCATAACTCTCTTTTAGTTTGCCACTAGCACTAGGTAATTCAATTTCTTTATATAAGCTTAATCCGTTTTTTTCAATTACCCTTCGTGATTGAGGATTATCTTTATAACATGTAATCATAATAAAGTCTAACTTTACTTCTTCAAATAAGTATTTAATAACTTCCTTTACCGCTTCCGGCATTAGGCCCTTTCCCCAATAATCTTTCGACAAAATATAGCCAATTGCTCTTCCCTTTAAAGAGTCAAGTTCAGGAAATAGTCTTTCGAAATATTGTTCAACACCTAATGAACCAATTACTTTCCCCTCTTTTTCTACAGCAAAAGTTCTTTTCCCAGCAATAAAACGATCTAAAATTGTTTTTGATTCTATAATACTAGTATGTCTATTCCAGCCAGCCATACTGCCTACACCTTCAACACTTGCATACTCATAAAAGTCATATAAGTCTTCTTCTTTCCAAGGTCTTAAAGTTAATCTTTCTGTTTTTAAAACAATATTACTTATATCTATTGCTACATTCATAAATCTGCTCCTTTAATATTGAAATTATATCACTTTCATCTTTTTTTCTCAACCATCCCTTAATAAAAAAAGACCCTTCTTCAAAGGCCCCTAAAATATAACTACTTATTTCATTACTTTTTCAAATCTAAACACTCTTGAATCAAGACTTTCACTGAAGTGATCAGCTAAATCTGCTGTTTCTTTATGTTTAGTGTTATAGAACTCAACTATCTTAAACTTTAATTTGTTTACATAAAAATGAATATTACGGACATCAAAATATGGTGTGGTTGCTTCCCAAACTTCTACTTCAGGATATAATGTTTCAATCTCTTTCCACATTTTTTGACCAATACCTTGGCCTTGATATTCAACTTTCACAAATATAAAATCTAATAATCCACGTTTTGCTTCTGGATAAAGAATAACTATTGCACCACCTAGGATATGGTTAACAACATTCACTAATTTTAATTCCATAAATTATTTTAATAATTATTAGTTACAAAATAAAAGAGTTAACTTCAGCTCAATTGAATAAGTTAACTCTTAATGCTTTTTTTAATATATTTATTTTAATCAAATACATTCACTATTTCTTCTTTTTCTTCTTTGGCAACTCATCATCAGGTATAAAGTCTTTTCCTTGATGATATTTTCTATCTTTGCTGCGATTATGTTCAGGTTTTAAAAGTGCGTGTCCCTTTTCTCCATCTTTCGTAACAACTGCTGATACATCAAGATTATCTTTCTTTTCAGCTTTTGGATTTTTTTTCTTATAAGCAGCAATACGATCTTTTTCATCTTTCGGTGACTTTGTATTTTTAACTAATTTATTTTTGGGTTTTGCCATATGTTTTTACTCCTTTCTTTCCAATTATTTACTACTGTTTTTTTAACACAGTGATCTCCATACATTATTATATAATTAAATTATGTTTTTGATAATTGAATTATATAATTCATTTTTAAAATAATAGGGGCATAAATCTTTTTTTACTATTAGTAATTGTCACTTATCTTTATGCAAGTAACTACAATAAACTCTAAATCAATTTTTAAATAATATTTTCTAATAACTTGTATTGCTTTTGATGTTATGCATCAAACTGATAATCATTAAATAAATCATAGCTAATATAAATATATTTCTCAACTAATATAGATTTATGTTCTTACAAGCAATCTTTCAGTATTTTAGACTTCATTACTAATTAAAATATCTTTTAAGTTTGTTCTTTCTAAAATTTCTTTTTTTAAGAATTCAACACTTTTTTCAACATTAGCAAGATTAATAAAATATACATTCACTACAGTGTCGATTTTCCTATCATTACAACCAATATAACTTATTATTTTATTTTCATATTCAAACATCTCTTGATTCAATGGATATAATAGCCATACTTCAACTTTATTATTTTCAGTAGAATATTTTTGAGAATAAGCATACATTTGATACATATCAGCTGTAGAAATATCATAATTTTTGTTTTTATTATCAATCAAATTTTTCCATTTTGTATCCAAAAGTATAATTTTATTATTCATTTTATTTCTTAAAACAATATCAGGTTCTAATCTAAATTTTTGCGGTTGATCGAATAAAAAATATTTCCTATCTTTAAGGGAAACCTCAAAATCTATTGAAAATTGAGATTTTATATGTTTTGCAACAAATGATTCAAATAATTTATCCATTTGAAATAATAAAGCTGTAGATTTTGAGCTGCCCGAAAAATTAGTAAAACTATTATTTTTTAAAAAGACTCTAGACCAATTAATAATCCATTCATAATCCTTATTTGATCTATTAAAAACAATTTTATTAAAATCAGCATCATAATTTAAAGATGGCTCTACCAACTCAAAATATAGTAATAATCGTCGAATCATTTTTTTATTATTGTTATCAGTTGAATATAATTCCAATTTTAATAATGTAGATTTGATTATTTTATTCATAGGTTTATTAAGTTGATATTCATCATATTCAACATAAAACTTGGCTTTATTAACATAATTTTTTCTTATTTGGTCTTTAATCAATAATTTCCCTTTTAATACATTCAAATTATCTTCAATCGGAATATAATTTGAATGCAAACCTTTTTTTACCAACCTTAATAATTCATTTAGATACATATTAATGAAAACTTCATATAAATTCATTCTATCAATTTTTAAATGAGCTTCATTAAATGATTTCCCTTCAAAATCTTTCAATGATTTTATCATATTGAGAAAAATATTTTTATTATTTTTTTTAACTTCTTTTTCTTCAACACAATCAGATTCTGGAAAATCTATTTTAGGTAAAATTTCAATTTGTAATTTATTTTTAAGTTGAATTAATCCCACATAATTCCTGAAAATAACGTGTTTACCAAGTTTCCTGTTTTTTCTAACATACATCAAATTATATGAATCTATATTATTATGAAAACTATTAAATTCATCTATAAAATTTATAAGTTCATTGAAATAATCATCAGTATTTTCAATATCTTCATATTCTTTTAATCTTTTATTTAATTCTTGACTATTAAGTCTTTCATATTCTTTTACTGAAATTAATTTCATAATAAATTTTAATTATTATCCTTCTTTAATGTTTCTTTTAGATCTTTGTCATATATTTTAATATAACTTTGGATTCTATTAAAAGCATCATTATTAATTTTATATCTATAATCAGGGAACTCATAATCCGAAATATCGCCAATAAATAATTCGTTTTCAACAACTTTATCTCTAATTATAAAAGTGTCTTTTTCGTTTTGCGCGCTTTTTGCATTATCACCAAGTATCAATCTAATTTTACTATAATCTTCATAAAAATATTCTTGTAATAATGGAATTATTTTGTTTTTGAAAATGGAACTTAAAATAGACATACTTTCTTTTGGTTTTGAACCAGCTAATTTTGTAAAGTATGCATGTCCTATCATATGCTCTCTATCATATAGAACTTCTATTCTTTTGTTTATCGTTTTTAACATTTCAACTACATCTAATTTTAATTTTACCTCAGAACCAATTTCTTTTTCAATATTATTTTTTACCAAATCTCGTTTTAGTTCTTCATCAGCAATAACATCTATATTGATTTCATTCGCTTTCATTTCCATAAGTACTTCTGCATTAGGCATCATCTCAATAAATTGAAATCTTCTACGTAATGCCGTATCAATTAATGCTATAGATCTATCTGCAGTATTCATTGTTCCAATTATATAAATTTTTTTTGGAACACTGAACCTTTTTTTTGAATATGGAAGTATGACTTCTAATGCTTCATTTTCACCAGCACGTTTTGTTTCCTCAATTAGAGTAATCAACTCACCAAAAATCTTTGAAATATTTCCTCTATTTATTTCATCGATAATTAAAACATAGTTTTTATCTATATTTTCTTTCTTTTTTGCTTCATCGCAAAGTTTTTTAAATACGCCATCTTCAGGACGATAAAATACTTGGCCATCTATAGTCTCTGCCTTAATCCCTTCAATAAAGTCTTCATATCCATATGATTGATGGAATGTTGTAAATACAATACGCCCATTTTCAACTAACTCATTATATGTTTTTGTTATTGAATCATAATCTTTTTGTTTATAACTTTCTATAGCATTATTTTCAGTATTGTTTTCGCAAATAGCAACAGCATAAATTTTTGTATTATACGTTTTCCCCGTACCAGGAGGTCCATAAAGTATAATGTTTTTGTCCAATTTACTTCGTTCACTAGCAATAGTTTTATATTCTTTATTTTCTTCTTTTAGTATTTCATTTTTCATAATTTTAGAATTTCCTTGTGATTTCTCAGCCAATTCTGCTTTAGGCTCTTTTTCTTTCGTAACTTCAAATGCATAATTAGATAATTCATAAAAATTTGCAAATGGGGGATTCATATCATTTAATTTTGATTTTACATCTCTGCAAATTTTTAAATATCTTTCTGGATAATTCTTATCTTTAAACCATTTATCATTTTTAAAATCGATATCAGCAAAAAGCTTTGTATTGTTCAAAAAATTGATTGTTGGATCATCTAAACTAATATATCTTTCTGGTCTAATTAAATATAAAACTGTAGTAATACCTATACCAACACTGTCGAAATGAGAACATCTTGTAAATAATTCATTAAACCTTTCTTTTTCTTTATCGGAAGTTTCAAAATCTGCTAATTTAATGCTTAATTCAAATAATTCCCATAAATTTTTAATTTTAATTTCAGGTTTAGGTTCTCCCGGTTTTGGTTCACTACTTGTTTTACTATATTCACTAACCATCCAATTGAGAGAACCAAATCTAGTAGGAACACCACTAAAACCAGTAGGAGACTTTTCTTCAATCAATAATGCTTCTCTCAATTTCTGTAAGAATGGTTTTCGAGTTTTAGGCTTTTGATATTTACTGATTGTTATTGAAATAATGGTAAAAGGATCTACGTCAGGAACTTTTGTACCATCTTTCATTATCATTGGATTACTTTTACTTTTTCCAATTGTTTCTTTTAATTTTTCTATCAAATTATCTCGATTTTTATCCTTAAATTCTAAAATTTTGTTAGCTAATTCTCTATAAAATGGAATCCAAGTAAAGTCTGGATTTGTACTCTCTAATTCATCAAATTCGTTTTCTTGATTTGGTTCTACATTAACTTTTTTTAATTTATTCAAATTTTCTTTAATTGGGTTTTTCATTTTTTCCTCCTTTAATTCAGATGCATATAACAAATTATAATTCAATATCTTATATGAATTTATTATAGCATACTAACAATTAAAAAACAAAGCAGAAATTGTCATTTTACATTAAATTTCAACTATTTTTTAAAAAAGTTACTACTAAAATAATAAACTATTAAAAAAGACCCTTCTTCAAAAGGACCTCCAAAATATAACTACTTATTTCATTACTTTTTCAAACCTAAACACTCTTGAATCAAGATTTTCACTGAAATTATCGGCTAAATCAATAGACTCTTTATGCTTAGTATTATAGAACTCAACTATCTTAAACTTTAATTTGTTTACATAAAAATGAATATTACGAACATCAAAATATGGTGTGGTTGCTTCCCAAACTTCTACTTCTGGATATAATGTTTCAATTTCTTTCCACATTTTTTGACCAATACCTTGGCCTTGATATTCAACCTTCACAAATATAAAATCTAATAATCCACGTTTTGCTTCTGGATAAAGAATAACTATTGCACCACCTAAGATATGGTTTTCATCATCCACCATAACATAGGCGTGAGAATCAGCTTCATGTAAGCTTTCCTCAATTTCATAATCTGGTACTACCTCATTTTCTTGCTTTCCCGTATATGATTCATAACCATATTGGAATGCTTCTTGCAATAGCTTCTTGTACAAGGTGAGATCTTCATCGCTTAACAGCTTTAGTTTCATAAATTCTCCTTTCAACTAAATTTGATTACTAATATATTTTACTCCTTTTTTTCTACTTTGCAACAAAAAATATTAAAAAATAAATAGGATGTTAATTGCATTAAAATGAAATATCACATCCTATTTTTGAAAAATACTAATTATAATCATTTCATATTTTCAGTTTATCAATCATACTCGAATAATCATCATAATCTATAGTAAAATTGCATTTTTTATTAACGAATTATGAACAACCTATAAATCTCTTATATATTATTTGTCCTAGCGTTTAAAATCTCCACTAAGAAAACAAATCAACTTACTCATATGTGTTCCACTTCATGATAATCTTTTAACAAAATTATTTTCTCTTTCTTTCTGTGAAGATAAAACATTTATAACTTTAGTCTTTCTGGTAATATGTTTGAAGACATAGATCACAAATGCTTATTTCTCATACTTTGCTTTTTCTAAAAATTTATGAATTTCTCTGTTTTGTATGAAATCATCTACATCAGATTTTAATATTTGAAATTCATTTAGAATATCGGGTTTATATGGTTTATATGATGAATAATCTTTTACCGAATCAAAAACCTCATATAATTCACCATAAGTAATTATATTATATCTATTAGAAAAAGCCCACCTTTTACCTTCTTCATTTTTTTCGTATTTCCAACCTTCAAACTTTCTATTTCTTACTTTTAATTCTTTATTTTCATTGTTTCTTGGAATATTAATGTTGATCTTTATTGTATCTCCTTCTTTTAAATTCGTTAGTTCATCTTTCGAAGTTAAATTTTTATTCAAAATTACGCTATACACATCTGTATTTTTTTCATCATAGTTTCGTATATCTGATTGGCTACTTAATGGTTTATAATAAGTAGTTATTTTCAAAACAGGAATATCAGCATTATCAAATGAAATGTCAACATAATGATTTCCAAATACAATTAATTCATAATTATAATCATTTCCCAATGTGATAATTTCTTCATAGTTGACCACTCTATTAGTATTATAATCAGGAATTAATATAAAATAGTAAATAGGCAATCCTTCTCTTCCTTTATATCTTGCATCAATTTCCGATTGAATTACATATTTTGTTAATTGACTATATTCACCATCGTGTGGCAATAGATTATCAATTTCCTCTTGGATTTTCTCATAGATTTGTTTTGCTTCCTTATCAGGTATTTCTTCAGTTTCTCTACTAAAATCTAAATTAACATCACTTTTTTTATTTGATTTATATTCACTAAAAACATTAATAATTTTAGTGTTAGTTTTTTTTCTCGATTCGAATCCTCTTTCACTAATATCCGAGTCTATTTTGTTTTCTACTATTATTGTAAAATCTTCAAATAGTAAGGTTAAATCAACATTCTTATATTCTCTTAAACATGTAAAATTTTTAATTTTGTCTTTTTTAATATCGTTATTAATAAATTTTTTCACAAATTCCCATACTAAATCTTGTGACTCGTTGAAACAATTGGAAATCACATTTGATATTACATTTTCATTTTTTTCTGTCCCAGTCAATGTAAATAAGGTGCGGCAATATTGTTTACTTTTAGAATATATAGAATCATTGCTCAATCGTTTCCAATTCGGTGAATTAATTATCTTCTCAAAATCGTTACGGTTGTCTAGTTTAATAAACATTCTCATAACCCTACTCATATTTTGTCTAATAACATCTTTAGCTCCTGCTTTAGCTTGTTTATCAAGTTTTATAGTCCAACTAGGATCTTTTGGAATGTATATATTATTTGGATACGTATAAAAAGTAGCTAAAGTATTAATGCCATCTGGAATACCTTTAGATACATTGTCTTTAAAAATATCTTGAATTGTGCTTTTACCATATATGACATTAGGAAATTGTTTACAAAATTCATTATATCTTGTCTTTTTTTTGTCTTCATCATCTGAGGTTTCAGTTACCCCATTTATAACAGAACATTTTTCAGCCTTTGCTAAAACTCTATACATATTCTTTTGATTTTTTTGTTTTGACACCATTAATAACGTGATATTCTCTCTATATTTTTCATCAGTAATATCTTCATAAATTTCTTCTTTTTGTTTAGGCATTTTACCACTAGCATTAAACCATAAGAAATATTCATCCTCTTTCTTTTCACCCTTCTTTGATTTATCTGATTTAGGTGTAAAAAAATTAATACACTCATGACCTATATTTTTACCATTATTATCTTCTAAATAACTACCAGTTAAAGTATTCATAATTAAATATATTTTATTTTTATTATCTGTAGACATAATATTTCTCCTTTTCTAATTATAATTATATCAAGTTTTAAAATAAAACAAAAGCATTTAATTGGTTGCAATGATTTTATATAAATTACTTTTTATTTTACTTAAATATATATAATGAACAAATTAAAGATACGAATGCATGAGCAATCATATCTAAAGGATTTTTACTTTTAATATAAACATAATCGTTATTCATAATTAATCTCTACACTGTAATGTAAATTTTGATTGTCTTATAAATTTTTGTTTAAACAACTAAAACCTATACCAACATTCCTCCTTCATAAATTGTTTTATTTCACCTTGATCTTTTCCATCATAATAAGCTACTAAAAGCTTAACAAATTTATGAACTTTATCTTCTGAGATAATCAATAATCCTCCACCTTGAGAAACTAGATAATGATTAGCAAATATGACTGATGATCTTTTATTACCATCAATAAAGATTTGTGTCTTCATACAATACAAACAAAGATCAATAGCAATATCAATTGCTTCACCTTCTCCATTTACTATTTCCTCAATTTTTTCTTTTACATCTATCTCTATAGGAATTCTCAGTATATAAGTAGTTCCTGTTATTGTAACTGGAACAGTTCTAATCGTTCCACCATAAGTATAGAATCCTTCATTTATTAAACTTGCAATATAACATAACAGATAATAATTAGTTTTAGATGCAATTATATCTAAATCTAGAACAAACTCCCAAGCTCTTTTTAAATTAATTATCTTAAGAATATCACTAGTCCTCATACCATCAATTTTATAATTTTCTAAAACAGTTTCAACTTGAAAACTTGTAGCATCAATCCCTTCTAAAACGGATTGACTATAAATAATATATTTTACATTAGCTCTAGCAAAATCTATATTTAATAGAATTCGAGAATTTAACTCTTGTTCTTCACAACCAAATTTAGTTAATTCTTTATTAATCCTTTTAATTTCTTTTTTATATTTTTTAGATTTTTCAAGTAATAATGATACATTTCTATAAAGTTCTTCGTTATAAATATCTAAATAACTAGAAGTATTTTTGCCATCAACTTTCTTCCGAAAATAAATATACTTATTATCTCCTCTAGTCTTTACCTCTAAAGACCCTTCATAAGGTATAAGCTTTAGTTTTGCTTTTAATTGAGATTTATCTTTTATTAACTTCATAATTTTCAAACATTCAAAATACATAAAATTTTCCTTTCTATAGGGTGTTTTATGACTTTAATTATACTACAATTCACCCCAATTTACAATACTATATAATAAAAGCCCTTATGTAAAAGGGCTTCTTAAAAACTCTATTTAATATTTTTCTTATACCAACACTTAGGAAAATTAGAACATCCATAAAATTTTTGACCTGCATTAGGTCCTCTTTTGGCAATTCTTTCAACAATCTCACCACCACACCTAGGACATTTACCTTCTTCTATTAGCATTCTAATTTTTTGGACATTTTCAATATGTTCCTCATCAGTAATTTCAGATTGAATATCAAAAAGTAAATCATAAATTTCATTAATATCTTCAAGTGAATACTGTGTTGAACCATCATTATAAATTTCTAAATAATTATTTAAATCCTTTAAATTAATGACATTTGGACAATTTTTAACTCTACTTTTATCAATATTGTTTTGAACAAATACAATGATAGAATTAATTTTATATTTGTCATCTAAAGCTTTAGATAAATAGTTCACATGTGATTGATTTTGTTTTAAAGGATTTAAAAAATAAAATCTCCTTCTATTAGGAAAAGTTTGAGTCCATTTTTTCTGATATTCATTACCAAATATCCAACCACCATAGTTTTTAGTTTCAATACAAAAAATACCATTCTCTCTAATTACTATATGATCTATTTGATGACTATTTCCA
>Ga0255345_1007022_pt1 | contig 10726 bp, 8 predicted proteins | sample wastewater_treat_6_FD_192415 | JGI IMG/M metagenome (GOLD analysis project Ga0255345, IMG submission 192415) | Wastewater microbial communities from Lulu Island WWTP, Vancouver, Canada - plant20 | ecosystem: Engineered > WWTP > Wastewater > Unclassified | place: Canada: Vancouver, British... | reverse complement strand
GCTTGAACCCCGCGTTCAAGGTGGGCAGCCTCATGCTCATGTCAGACCATATTAACTTCATGGGCACTAACCCCTTAATCGGGCCGAACGACAGCGACTTAGGCGTAAGATTTCCTCCGATACAGGGCATTTACAACAAAGAGCTCATCAACGAAGCTTTAAAAATCGGCAAAGAAATGGGCGCCCCAATTGAAACAGGCGTTTACATAGCCGTTACAGGGCCAAGCTATGAAACAGCAGCCGAATTGCGCGCATTTAGGAAAATGGGTGCGGATGCGGTCGGTATGTCGACTGTTCCCGAAGTTATCGTTGCCGCTCATTGCGGAATCAAACGCGTTCTCGGTATCAGCTGCATAACAAATATGGCAACAGGCGAATCTGAGACAGCAGCGAATCATGAAGAAGTTATTACGGCGGCAGCAGATGCCCAAGCTTACTTTTTGAAACTTGTCGAAACAATGATCGAAAGGTTTTAATTTGTGCTTGATAAGCTAGAGTCTGCTTACGAACATTTTAAAGAGCTGACAGATAAGCTCTCTAACCCAAAAGTCATATCGAATCAGTCAGAATTTCAAAAGTTAGCTAAGCGTCGTTCTGAAATGGAACCGATGATAGAAGCTTTCATGCGCTACAAATCGTTACTTGAGTCTCTCGAGGGCGCCAAGCTTATGCTTGAAACCGAAAGCGACCAAGAACTTATCGACATGGCAGAGCTTGAAATATCTGAGCTTGAACCACAAATCGAGGCGTTAGAAGCAGAATTAAAAATGCTTTTAGTTCCAAAAGACGAAGATGACCTTAAAAATACAATTGTAGAAATTCGCGCGGGCACAGGCGGCGAAGAAGCCGCCTTGTTCGCCGCCGATTTGTACAGAATGTATTCAAGATACGCCGAAAGCAACGGCTGGAAATGCGAACTGATGAGCATTAGCGAGGCAGACTTAGGCGGCATCAAAGAGGTTGTTATAAGTATTCAAGGCGCCGGCGCATTTGGCAAACTTAAGTTTGAAAGCGGTGTTCATCGCGTTCAACGAGTGCCTTCAACAGAAGCGGGCGGGCGCATACACACCTCGGCAGCGACAGTAGCCGTGCTACCCGAAGCCGAAGACGTCGACATTCATATAGACGAAACAGAATTAAAAATAGATGTCTACAGATCTTCGGGCCCCGGCGGACAAAGCGTTAACACCACAGACTCGGCGGTTAGAGTCACTCATATCCCGACCGGGCTCGTTGTTACCTGCCAAGACGAAAAAAGCCAGCATAAAAACAAAGCCAAAGCGATTCGCATATTAAAAGCGCGCCTGCTTGATCACGCGAGAAGCGAGAGAGATAAAAACAGGGCCGCCAATCGCAAAAGCCAAGTGGGTTCGGGCGATCGTTCAGAGCGCATCAGAACCTATAATTTTCCGCAACAGCGCCTGACCGATCACCGCATAAACTTAACTCTCTATAAGCTTAACGAAATAATTGAAGGCGATATAGCCGAAGTAATTGCGGCATTAACCGAGGCGGACAATCTACGCAAACTTGCCGAAGAAGAGGCTTAATTAAAGTTTAACAACCGACTTAAGAGCCTTATTAACTTGTTCGGCACTAATATTTCTGCATTTAAAATGCCCTAACGGGCATTTTTTATTTTGCCCGTGAAGCGAACAAGGCTTGCATTCAAGCTCATTCGATACCACAATGGTCTTAGAAGACGGGATCGGAGCGAACCCAAGAGAAACATCAGTCTGAAAAAACAGTGCAACAAGAGGCACATCAACGGCTCTTGCCAAATGCATCGGCCCGGAATCAGATGAAATAACCCCGCGGGCTAAGCTTAAAACACCGGGCAAGTGATACAAATCGAATTCATTTCGCAAATCAAGGTATTTTTCAGGAACATCAAGTTCACGAGTGCCGGTGCCAACAATCGCTGCGGGTAATTCAAGCATTGGCGCAAGATTTCTTAAAAGCTCGTCGGGAATCTCTTTACCCGGTTTTGACGCGTCGGGGTGCACAAAAATGAATTCTTTTTCAGTTAAGCCTTGTTTACTTATCAAATCGCGGCATTCGTCTATGTATTCGGGCGACATCTCGAGCAACGGGTTAGAATCTGCTTCAACACCGCAAACTTGAGCATATTTTTCCCAAACGGGTCTTTGGTCTTTGAGCTTTATAGGAAAGCGTTTTGTGGCCGCTACAAATTGTTCAACCGCCGTGCGCTTTTTATAAACGCCCATCAAAGGTGCGCCAAGCAGGTTTCGCATTATTATTGTAGAAAGTTTACCTTGTAAATCGAAAATTATATTAGGCTTTAAGGCTCGCAATTCGCTCACAAGACTTAAAAGTTTTGCCCCACCCTCGTAATAATGGACTGCCGCAGGAATAAAAGGGGCCAGCGCGCACCATTTTTCATTCACCACCAAATGCACCTGATTACCGGCACTTCTCAATGCCCGCAAAGTCGGTATGGCAAGCAAAATGTCACCCATTGCATTAAGTCTGAAAACAATTATCTTATCGCCGCTCATCACGCTAAATATCCAAATTCTTGCAAGGCGGACAAGGTTCTGCCGGACGCCCCCGCCATTGTCTTTAAAAGAGCGCCGGCATTCTCGCCGAGGGTTCGGTATTTATCGGGGTTTGCCATAAAATCTAAGATAACGCTTCTGAGGTCTTCACTGTTATGAACTACCGTAACCGCATTTGCCTTTTTGAGCGCCATCATTTCGTATCTGAAATTAAAAGTATGCGGCCCGCTGATTATAGGCTTATTAAAAGCCGCCGGCTCCATGAGGTTGTGCCCGCCGCGCTTGATCAAACTGCCGCCCACATAAGCAAAAGATGATACCGCGTAAAATTTCCGTAACTCGCCCATTGTGTCGACAATCAGAATTTTTTGAGATTCTTCAACCCCTTCAGAAACTTTATTGTATTTGAGACCGCGCATTTTAAGCAATTCTTCGACCTCTTCGACCCGCTTTGTGTGACGCGGAGCTACTATTACCACCGCATTCAAGTCATTTAATATGGGGGAAAATGCATCGAGAATCTGCGCTTCTTCGTTGTCATGTGTGCTGCCGAAACAAAATATGGCAGCGTCTTCGCCAATCTTAAACTGTTTTCTGATTTCTGAGACATCGGGCATTTTTTCGCTGATATCATATTTAAAACAGCCTAGTATCCGCTGTTTTTCGGCGGGAATACCCAATATTTTAAGACGTCTCATATATTGTTTTTCTTGAGGAAAAGCGAAAGCAATGTTTTCAACAGCCGGCTTAAAAAGGCTCCAGGCGATCCTCATGAGTTTAACGCTGTTTTCGTTAATTCTGCAGTTTATTATGCCGTAAGGCACTTTTTTTTCGGCAAGGGTCGCGAGCATAAGCGGCCAGATTTCGGTTTCGCTTATAAGCAATACTTTAGGGTTAATTTTTTTAATGAAAGGTATCATAAAGGCCGGCAATTCAATAGGCAAAACCGATGCGAACCCGCAAAGCTCGTCTTTAAGAAGCTGCTTGTAACCGTCCATTGTGGTACTTGTGCAAACTATTCGTTCACGCCCGTATTTTTCGCCAAGCTTCTTTAAAAAGGGGCGCAAAGTTATGACCTCGCCTAACGAAGCTCCGTGAACCCAAATTGTTCCCTCTTCGCCGGGCTCAAAATCTCGAATGAAAATCCCTTTGCGCATGGCAAATTCTTCTTTTTCAATTCGCTTTGGCGGAAAAACGTCCAACAGCTCAACCACAAGACGAAGAATCCATTGATAACTTTTTAAAAAAATGCTTCCCATAGCTTTATAATGAATGTTTTCAGGCCTTTTGTCAACAATATTGAACAGAAGCATTAACGCAAATAGCCATTTTTTCATGAAACATTTTAAATAAGTGCGCAACATAATGCGGTGCACCAAACAAAACACGCTCAAACAGAGCAAAAGCGAAAAAGCACATCATGAAACCGGCATAAACATTACCCATTCAAACAAAATAACGCCAAAAACCTTTAATACAGGGATTGACGGTTTAAAAAACGGTACATATAATTGAAATACTATGAAAAACATTACATTACTGAGTCTGTTGATAATCGGCATGATAATTACCGGTTGTTCAAGCGCCGTAAAAACAGGAGCCTTGAACAACAACCCGGTAATCAGTTACATCTCGCCGGACTCCGGCGACAGTAGTACCCTGATTACCATTACCGGCAGCAATTTTGGTTCTAAACGCGGAGAAAGCAAACTGTATTACGGCAGCCAAAAATTGTCGCCAACCACCTGGAGCAACAATCAAATCACAGTTAAATTATATGAAAACACATTAAAAGAAAACCCATCAGGAAGATTTCGCGTCGAAGTTAACGGCACTGCCTCAAATGAAAGCCCTCAAGCCTTTAAGTCCGTTTCTTCGGCAAACATACTGAGCGTCAGCCCAACACAAGGAACCACAGGCACTCTGCTAACAATTACCGTTGCAAGCGCAACCGAAAATCTCGTAAACTTTGTGACATTTTTCGATTTGTCAAATCCCGGCAATTCAGCTACAACTAACATTTACAAATTAACTTCGACAAGCTTTTACTGTTATGTTCCTACTTTGACAAATATCACTTCAAACAATCTGGGAATCCAATTAGGCGCGTATTCTCAAAATTCTCAGACCGCATTTTTTGCCTTCACTTCTCCCTCGTCAGCCGGAATATACCCGTCTTCAGGCACATTAGGCACAACGGTTTCAATTTTCGGCAACGGGTTTGGCAATACTCAAGGCACTTACAACAGCAGAATCAATGTTGAGGGAGTCTACGTAAACCCCGAATTTTGGAGCGACAGAGAAATTAGGATAAGAATACCTAATGTCACATCTGCAGGCAGCAAAAAAATAACCCTAACTACGTCTCAGCCCAGTAAAACATATGAGTTAGGCAGTTTTGAAATAAAAGCACCCAGTCTCTATAGCTACAACAATAAAGTCTCTAAAGACGAAATCATTACCTTAAGCGGCACAAACTTAGGAAACCGTGAGGATTATTCGGCAATAGGCGCAGTCGGCTATATTGACATAAGGGATGAGAATAGTTATTCACACGATCATCAAATAATTACACGCTGGACTCCGGCCGGCATAACGTTTAAATGGCCAATAGAGAACTCCTCGTTTATTAATGACAAAGAAGTCTACTTAAAAATTCGAATAGGCAATCAAGAATCAACTCTAGTATCAACATCGATTAAAATAACAATAGACTAACTACCTAAGTTTCGTCGTGTCGTATTTGTAGAAATCTGTGTCATTTTGGTAGGGCATTCTTCTGTATTTTTTGAGAAATATTTGTTTTTTGCTTGCGTCAATGCTCAGCTCCGCAAGGAGCTGAGCGGAGTGCGTAGCAACAACGTCCATGGTTCCGGTTTCATAAACCAAATAGTTGCCCTGCGCCTTGACCATGTATTTGGTTTCGTCGTAAACCCCGCCTTTAAGGTATGGGTAAGTAATCACCCGAAATCGGTATGGAGGCGTGGTCACCTCTTCATCGTCCACCACCTTCATGGTCTCGTTAAGGTATATCCATTGAGATTCAATTTTATTGCTTAAAGAAGCGACGTTAATTCCGTTATACTCGCCGCTAGCGGCGGCAAATATAGTGGGACTCACAATATAAGGCCATTTTTGGTTTACCGATTCTCCCTTAAACACTTCTCTTGAGGTTTGTGCCACCGCCATAGCGTAGCTTACTCCTGAAAATGCCGCATCTTCGGCTCTGTCGGAATAGTCACTCATTTCTTGAACCAAGCCTTCTACATCCATCACTTTAAGATAAGAAACAGACACCGTCATGAGCAATCCAAGAATAAGAATAATTGTCATTGTTCCGGCCATTGCTTTTTTGCCGCACTTTAGCTTGCACATTTAATTTAACCCCGGTGCAGTCAGAATCATAGTTTCGCTGCTAATTTCAGTCGCTAAGGTAATTTGAACGGTCCATGTGGATACTCTGTTGACACCGAAATACTCAATGCTTCTTGCCAACACACTTGTTTTCTTTACCGAACCGCCACCTGTGGTCGTAATCAACACATTTTTTTTTAATACCATATCAGTATCCAACTGAACAGTGTTGCTTGCAGCGCCAATCAGATAAATAATTTTTGTTCCGGCTGCGCCCGGTATGGGCTCAACGACAGCAGTAGCCCTATTCAAATCTTGTTTCAGCAGATCAAATGTCATTCTCATATAATTTTGCGAGTTAACTTTTGAAGTGCCTTTTTGCCAAATCGTCGAACTGTAATCGACAAAACCGATAACCGCCACCAGCATCATAGACATAACTATAATGGCCGTAATTACCTCTGTCAGTGTGAATCCACGTTTATATACTTGCATCGTCTTCTTCTGCCACATATGATTCAGAGGTTAAAATGCCCATAGCGTTTATAAACACTTTAACTCTGGCGTTTCCGTATGCAAAAATCACATATACTTCATCTATGTTTTTAAGATTATAGTCTTTTATGGTGTGAGTCGTTGCACCAGCAGCAGATAATGTTGGCGGCGAAACCAAATACCCTGTCGGGTAAAAATAGATAATTTTGTTGGTCGAGCTATAAATCATGCTTATGCTGCCATCAACAATCGCTTCGTCGGTTTCGAGAATGCTCTCCCAATCAGCTGAATCATATGTAGACCCGACAACAAATCCGGTTGTAGAATCCTCTGAAGTATCTGCATATAAATCATCGTCATATTTCGTGCAAGCCTCTATTTTATAGGCATTTACATAATTTGCCGCATCTAAGTCGAAAACTAACCTGTGCAAAACACTCTCTTGCAAAGCCTTATATCGCGCCAATCTCACCCCTGCCACAAAGTTTTCTGCTTCTGCAGCAACCTTTTGCGAAGCCATAAAACTATCTATCGCCGGCATAGCAAAAGTGGCGGTGACAGCGACTATGCATACCACCACCATCATTTCGGTTAAAGAAAATGCTTTATTTGTCAGGGTTTCCTTAAAGCAAACCATCCTAATGTTGCCGTCAGAGCCAAGAAAGCTATCACTGCCCGTGTCATAGCGTCTGATTGCTCAGAACTCACAACAAGTTCGTCGCCTTTAACATTGACGTAGGCTTTGTCCCAAGGGCTCAGCTCTATTTCCTTTTCGAGTATTTTGTTTCCATAAGTCGCTTTTAATGCGATTTTCTTTGTTTTTTCGTTTTCAGGGAAAGATGTTATCGAAACTTTTCGATATGCGTTGGTTATCGCTTCTCCGTCGGCCTCTACAAGAGTCAATGCAGATGTTTCCACATGAATCCCCGGTCTGTTGATTGATTCAAGCAAACCGGGCGCTTTGTCTGACAAACCGACAAGAATCATTATACAAACACCTGTCAACGCGGCCCCCGCTATCAAGCCCGACGAGTAAAGAACGCCGTTTTCTCGTTTTTCTTCAAGGTGCTTGTCGTTTGTGCGTTTTTCGAGTATCCATCTTATGATGCCGCCGAACATTATCGGAACAGAGAGAGAAAGAGGCAGATAAAGCCCTACCGCAAATGCCAAAGAGTTTATTCCGAGAAGCTCGACACACAAAGCAATAAATGCGCCGCCGATAACCAGCGTCCAGGGCAAGCTTCCGCCTATAACGCCGTCGACGACAAGTTTCATAAGGTTCGCTTGCGGAGCGGGCAGTTCACCCGCCACAATTGCGTCTTTCAAAAAATACATAACAATTCCCATGGTTAGCGCTGATGAAAGAACTCCAAAAAACTCCCCTATTTGCTGATATTTGGGCGTTGAACCGATTAAGAAGCCCGTTTTAAGATCTTGAGAAGTATCTCCGGCTATTGCGGCGGCAATACAAACGAATGCGCCGACAGTAAGCGCGGCAATCTTAACATTGGGCATATCGCCCAAACCGGCGAGAACAAAGATAACACAAGTAAGCAGAAGGGTTGCGATTGTCATTCCCGAAATGGGGTTTGAAGACGACCCTAATAAACCGACGATTCGCGATGAAACGGTTACAAAAAAGAAACCGAACAAAACAATAAGCAAGCCTGCCAACAAAGACAACCCGATTGCGCCTTTAAATACCGACAAATACAGATAAACCGCAGCCGCAAGCGCTAACAAAACGGCTCCGCCGATTATAAAGTTCATTGGCAAATCTTTGTCTGTTCTTTCTTCGTTTTCTGCTTTATTTTTTCCGATTTGAGAGATGCCGGCTTTAAAGCTCGAGAAAATTACGGGAATAGACTTAATCAGCGAGAATATACCGGCAAATGCAACGCCGCCCGCGCCTATATATCTGATGTATCTGCTCCAGATTTCGCCCGGAGCCATATCTTTGATTAAGGTCACAGCTTCGGGATAAATCGGCATGTTGGCATATTCACCAAAAAGGTAAATAAGCGGAATCAGCACAAGCCAGCCCATCATACCGCCGCTCAGCATGATTGCCGAGATTTGCGGGCCAATAATGTAGCCCACACCCAATAATTCGGGTGTAACTTCGGCGCCGATTTCAGCTCCTTTAAAGCCGGGAATATGTGTTGTAGGCTCTTTGCTCCAGAGACCGAAAAGCCTGTTGTGCATCAAAGCTTGATATAAAGCGCCGATACCCATTCCTTTAAACAAAGTTTTTGCTTTTGAAATATCGCCCTGCCCCGCAACGAGAACTTCGGCACAGGCCGTTCCTTCGGGATAAGGCAATTTGCCGTGCTCTTTAACGATTAAAAACCGCCTTAACGGAATCATAAAGATTACACCGATAGTGCCGCCCACAAAAGCTATTGTAGTAATTTCAAGTTTTGAGGGTTCCATTCCCCATAAGAAAAATGCGGGGATAGTAAATATAACCCCGGCAGCCAATGATTCTCCGGCAGAACCGATGGTTTGCACCATATTTGTTTCGAGAATTGAGCCGCCTTTAAAAAATATCTTAAATATCGCAACTGCCATTACCGCCGCAGGAATCGAAGCAGAAACGGTAAGCCCGACCTTTAGGCCGAGGTAGGCGTTTGCCGCGCCGAATATTACACCGATTAAAACACCTATAAGTATTGCTTTTACGGTAAATTCGGCAGGGGACTCAGAAGCGGGAATAAAACTGGGGTAATCTTTGCCGTCTAAGACTTCGTAAGCCTTAGGCGACAGCTTTTCTTTTGAACTCATTGTCAACTCCAATATTGAGACTGCTTAAAATAATATCACAAGCAGAACATAATTTACAAAACCTTTGTTGTCAGATATAATTCTAGAACAGATACAGAGACAGGGAAAGGAATTCTGCGATGCAAACTAACGAAGGTTTAAGCGATTCTCTTGCTTTGAAGGCGAACTTACAGCAAACCGCCGCGGTTATAGAAATTCCGGTTGAATACAAACCTCTTTTGGAATCAATTGAAAGCTACTTTGGTGTTCACAAACGCGTTAAAGAATTGCTCACAGAATTAAACCACCCGTTTGTAAATTGGAACTTTGTTTCAGACAATATAAAAGCTTTTTCAGTAAACGATTTTACGAAGTTCAATCATCATGATAAAGCTGTAGAAGCCATAAATTTAGTATTTAAAATTTACTTTACCGTTGTTGAGTCAAAAGCTAAGGACGAAATAAAAGACAAAACTCTTCGATTTTTATTTGATTACATTTGTACCATGCTTTCTGAAAGCGGTGACAAGTCAGAACGAAACGTCATGCTTCTTGAGCCTGTTTTTAAAAAACTCTTGAAATTAAGTGAGCAAAGCGGTTCACTGCTGCGCAAATGCTCTTCGTTTATAAAGCCACTTTTTACCCACCCGAAGAGTTCGTCTTTAAAAGATGTGCCAAGCTTTGGAGCCCTTGCTTCATCTGCATTTAAGCAAACTTACAAGCATTGGTTAACTTGCGAAGACATTTCTTCATGGTTTGACCGTGATTCACATGCAGGGCTAACCACAGCAGTAAACGAAGAATCGGAAAAAAGCAGAATAGAAGTTTTAAAAAACCTGGTAGAACCCTTATCGCACAAAAATTTGAGAATCTTAGCAGACAAAATTGACAGTTTGAGTTTTGAACCCGAAAATTTAGCGGAATCCTTTGTAGTACTTTCTGAGATACCCGATTACAACCAAATACTTAATGCCTATATTGTTATTGCCGACCAAATTGAACGTGAGAGCGCTTTTTCAAAAATGAAGTATTTGATTAAGCTGGACTTTTTGTTCAACATAATCAGTTCATCTGACCTTCAAGAAATACATTCCACAGCACTTCAAGAAATAAACCGCTCTTTGAGCTTGGGCTTCAAAGAAGAATCACGCGATGAATTAGATTCTTTTATAAAAAAGATTTTCAAAGTTCTGCGTGATTGCGCGAGTGATAAAAAGTTTTGCAGCATGCTTTTAAACAGTATGCTTACTATGGCTAAAGAGGTTGTAGCACTTAACGACAGAAACTTATTGAATATTTTGTCAGACGAAATAATCGAATGCGGGTTTCAATACCCGGAAGTAAAAGGAGCTAATTCAGAATGGCAGGTTCAGGTCAACCCCGATCATATTAAAAACATCAGAGTATGGATGGAAATAATTGCCCTAAAACCGGCATGGACACGCAAACTATTGTCAGCCTTAATTATAAACCTAAAATTGGGCGGAGTTTTAATACGTGACACAGATTTGTTCCAAAGAGACATATCCGCCTATCTCAACGCAGGGCTCTCACAAAGCGAAAACCTTTCTAAGCAGCTGGTAAGACTTTTTCCT
>Ga0255345_1007020_pt1 | contig 10730 bp, 10 predicted proteins | sample wastewater_treat_6_FD_192415 | JGI IMG/M metagenome (GOLD analysis project Ga0255345, IMG submission 192415) | Wastewater microbial communities from Lulu Island WWTP, Vancouver, Canada - plant20 | ecosystem: Engineered > WWTP > Wastewater > Unclassified | place: Canada: Vancouver, British... | reverse complement strand
TGGGCGGGGGCGGGAGTGGGGTGGGTTGCGCTTGCAAGGGCGGGGGAAGTGTGGGATAAATAGGGTAGGACAGGAGGCGCAACATGAGCGAGATTATTGTTCGGGAAGCTACGGCGGCGGAGGCGGGGCGTATTGCCGGGTTCAATCGGGCGGCGGCGATGGAAACGGAGGGGGCGGCTCTGAATGAGCAGACGGTGAATAGCGGGGTTATCGCGCTGATGAGTCAGCCGGCGCGCGGGTTTTATCTGGTGGCGGAGCTGGATGGAACGTTGGCGGGATGTCTGCTGATTACCTATGAGTGGAGCGATTGGCGGAACAAGAACTTTTGGTGGATTCAAAGTGTTTTTGTGAAGCCGGAGTTGCGCGGGCGGGGGGTGTACACGGCGCTGTATGCCAAGGTGAAGGAGATGGCGGCGGCGGCGGGTAATGTGTGCGGGTTCCGCATTTATGCCCACCGGAAGAATCAGCGCGCGCAGGATGTGTATCGCAGTTTGGGGATGGCGCAGACGGAATATATTGTTTTTGAGGAGCAGCTCTAAAGGGCCGGGGGGGGGCGAGTTGGCGCGGGCGGGAGTGAAGGTGTTTGAGTCCCTGCTGATGACGACCGCCGCGGATTATTTTTTCGAGTGCTTCGCGCGGCCGAGCGTCAGCGTGCAGGCGTTTCAACTGGAGGCGACCGATTAGGGCGGCATGTTTTCGGTGTCGGAAAAAGTGAAGGCGAAGCTGGCGGCGCTGCCGGATAAGCCGGGTGTGTACCTGATGCGCAACCGGCAGGGGCGGATTATTTATATTGGCAAGGCGGTGAGTTTGAAGGCGCGGGTGTCGTCGTATTTCCGGCGCGGGACGTGGGCGAAGGCGGACCCGAAATTGCGCGGCTTGATTCGCAGTATTGATGATTTGGATTTTCTGGCGCTGAAGAGTGAGGCGGAGGCTACGCTGACGGAGAGCCGTCTGATTAAGGAGTATCGGCCGCGATATAATGTGTCGTTGAAGGACGACAAGCGTTTTTTGCTGTTGCGGGTGAATTTGCTGGAGCCGTTTCCGCGTTTTGATGCGGTGCGCTTGCGGAAGGAGGACGGGGCGCGGTATTGGGGGCCTTATGCATCGTCCGCGGCGGCGTGGGTGTCGCTGGAGTTTTTGGATAAGCAGTTTGGTTTGCGGCGGTGTTCGCCGCGCGCGCCGACGCCGGAGGATCACAAGCATTGCCTGAATGAGATTGTACGCTATTGTTCCGCGCCGTGCGTGGGCAAGGTGACGCCTGAGGAGTATCGGGAACGGGTGTTGCTGGCGTGCGCGTTTCTGGATGGGGAGCGCCGCGAATTTCTGGAGCCTTTGCGTCAGCAGATGGCGAGTGCGGCTCAGGAAATGAAGTTTGAGCAGGCGGCGGCATTGCGTGATATGTATTTGCTGTTGCTGAAGGGCATTCAGGAAAAGGTGCGGGGGCGCAAGAGTCTTCGCATCAAGATGGAAGAGGCGCGGAAGGGGCTGGCGGAGTTGCAGGCGCAATTGGGGTTGCCGGCGTTGCCGGAGGTGATTGAGTGTTACGATATTTCCAATATTTCGGGGACGAGTTCGGTGGCGAGCCGGGTGGTGGCGGTGGGGGGGATGCCGACGCCGGCGCGGTATCGGATGTACCGAATTAAAACAGTGGTGGGGGCGGATGACCCGGCTTCGATGGCGGAGGTGATTCGGCGTCGCTTTTCGCGCGCGCAACGGGAGCGCGAAGCGCTGCCGGATTTGGTGCTGGTGGATGGCGGGATTACTCAGTTGCGGGCGGCGCGCGCGGAGTTGGATGCGCTGGGGTTGCCGGATGTGCGGGTGGCGGGGATTGCGGAGCGGTTTGAGGAGTTGTATCACGATCCCAGAAATGCGGCGGCGCCGCTTCGGTTTGCGGCGGATTCGCCGGCGTTGCGGGTGATTCAACGGATTCGGGATGAGGCGCATCGGTTTGCGTTGACGTATCACCGCAAGTTGCGAACGGAGCGCATTCGGGAGTCCATTTTGGATGACATTCCGGGGATTGGCCCCAAGCGGAAGGGAAAATTGCTGGCGCATTTCGGGTCGGTGGATCGGCTGCGGCGGGCGAGTGAGGAGGAAATTGCCGCCGCGCCGGATATTGGGCCCAAGCTGGCGGCGTGGATTCACGCGGCGTTGCGGGGGCGCTGAGGAGGGGGGCCAAATGGCGCGCGAGGGGGGATGCAGAGGGGGGCGGAGAAAAGTTGAGGGTGGAAAAGTCCTTTTGAAGCTTGACGCGGCGATAAATGAATGAGCATTATGCGCCGGTTAGAAGAGCGATCAGGCCCTTAATTAGGAAGAGTCCAGATGTTTAGCTGGCTTTTAGGTTATTTTTCGAACGACATTGGTATTGATTTAGGCACAGCCAACACCTTGGTGTATGTCAAGGACCGGGGTATTGTGTTGCGCGAGCCGTCTGTAGTGGCGATCCAGCAGGGATCGAACCGCGTGCTGGCGGTGGGCGAAGAGGCCAAGCGGATGCTGGGCCGCACGCCGGGGAATATCGTGGCCATCCGTCCGATGAAGGCCGGCGTGATTGCTGATTTCGAGGTGACCGAGGCAATGCTGCGGTATTTCATTCGCAAAGCGCATAATCGCAAGTGGGTGGTACGGCCGCGGATTATTATTTCGGTTCCCAGTGGTATTACGGAAGTAGAGAAGAGAGCAGTCAAGGATTCCGCGACCCATGCCGGGGCGCGGGAGGTTTATTTGATTGAAGAGCCAATGGCGGCGGCAATCGGCGTGGGCCTTCCGGTCCAGGAGCCGGCGGGCAACATGATTGTGGACATGGGCGGCGGCACTACTGAGGTGGCGATTATCTCCCTGGCCGGAATTGTGTTGAGCCGCAGTGTGCGCGTCGGCGGCGATGAAATGGATGAGGCTATTGTTCAGTACCTGAAGCGGGTGTACAACCTGATGATTGGCGAGCGGACGGCGGAGGAGATCAAGATTCAGATCGGCTCGGCCTATCCCCTGAATGAGGAAGTCAGCATGGAAGTGAAGGGCCGCGATTTGGTCGCGGGCCTGCCCAAGACGCTGACGATTACCTCGGAGGAAATTCGCGAGGCTCTGCAAGAGCCGGTGTCGGCCATCATTGAAGCGATCCGCATCACCTTGGAGCGCTGTCCGCCGGAATTGTCTTCGGACCTGGTGGATCGCGGGCTGGTGTTGGCAGGCGGCACCTCGCAGTTGCGCGGGATGGACAAGCTTATCGCGGAACAAACAGGGTTGCCGGTTCATGTGGCCGAGGACCCGGTTAGCGCAGTGGCGGAAGGCACGGGTGTCGTGCTGCACGAGCTGAATTTCCTGCGCAAAGTTTCCTCGGGCTCTTAAGGCCTGTGCCGCCGTTGGGCGGCGTTCCATTCATTCCTTGGCTGATTTTTCTTCCCCTTCCGGTTGGATGCGGATGTTGCTTGGCAACCGGATGAGAGATGAAAGATCGTAAATGGATAGCCCTGAGCGCCGTGGCGCTGGCCGTGCTGGTGATGATGAATTTGCCGGACGCGACCTCGCAGCGTGTAAAGGGGGCGGTCCGCGATGGCATCAGCCCCTTGCAGGCGGCGTTGCGGGGCGGGGTGCGCGAGATGCAGGATATTTTCCGGTATATGCGGGGGTGGCGGGACCTTGCGCTGGAAAATCGTGCGCTGACGGAGGAAATTGTCTATTTGCGCGGGGAAATGCGCATGGCGCGCGACTTGGAGCGCAACAACCAAATGTTGCGCGAATTGCTGGGGTTTGTGCGTCGCTCGCCGAATCGGCTGGTGTCGTGCGAAGTGATTGGGCGGGATAGCACGGGCTGGTGGCAAACGATTCGTCTGGACCAAGGGGCTCATTCCGGGGTGATGGATGAGCGCGCCGTGATTACCGCCGATGGTTTGGTCGGGCGGACGGTGGCGGTGTCCGCGCGAACGGCGGATGCGTTGTTGCTTTCGGACCCGACGTGCAAGGTGGCGGTGCGGCTGTCGCGCTCCGGCGTGTTTGGCGTGATGAGCGGGGTGGGGGCCAAGCCGGGGGAACAGCCGGTGGCGCGTATTGATTTTCTGTTGAAGGATGCGGATGTGCAGGAGGGGGATGAAATTGTTACGTCGGGGCTGGGCGGTTTGTTCCCCAAGGGGTTGCTGGTGGGGCATGTGCGGAATGTAGAGCTGGATGAGGCGGGGCTGTATCAAACGGCGTGGCTGAATTCGGCGGCGGACCTTGGGCGGTTGGAGTACGCGTTTGTTGTCGCCACCGAACAGGATTTGGAACAGGCGGTCATGGAGGATTCGTCCGTGGATATGGGGCTGGTGGATGGCCGGGCCGCCGAGGGGGAAACTCCATGACGCTGCTGGTCATGATTTTTTGGATTCTGGCGGGCGCGACGCTGCAGGTGGTGATTCCGGCGTGGCAGCACATGGGCCAGCCGGCGTTTCCGTTTTTGTTGGCGGGGGTGCTGTATGTGGCTGTGAATAAGAAGCCCATTTATTTTGTGTTAACCGCGTTGCTGTCGGGGCTGCTGGAAGATTCCTTGAGCTTGGTCCCGCTGGGCTATTCGGCTTGCGCGTTTCTGGTGGCGGGGTGGCTGGCGTGGCGTCTGCGGCATGATTTTCATATGCGGCGCGCGCACATGGTGATGGGGCTGGGGGCGATTTGCGCGGCGGCTTCCACGGGCACGCTGGCGTTGCTGTTGCGGTTGCAGGGGTCGGTGATGTTGTCGCGGAACGAATGTTTGTTGCGCATGGCGGGGGCGGCGGTGTTGGCGGCGGTGCTGGTGCCGGTGTGGTTTTGGCTGATTCGCGGCATGGAGCGGTTGCTTGGGACATGGGAGGATCGTGCCTGATGAGCCGCGAACGGGATGTGATTAAAGTTCAGGTTTGGCGGCTGGTTTTGTTGTGGGTGGTGATGCTGGGCCTGTTCGGTGTGATGGTCTCCCGGTTGTGGAGTCTGCAAATCGCGCAGACGATGGAGTTCCAGCGACGCCTCTCCAAACAAAGTTTGCGCAGTGTTCGCTTGCCGGGCATTCGCGGGCGGATTTATGACCGTACCGGTGCGCCGCTGGTGGAGAATCGGCCGAGTTATTGTCTTTCGCTTTATCTCGAAGAATTGCGTCGGCCCGGCAGTGTGCAGCGTACGGTCGAGAACATCATGGATGTGCTGGATCGGCTGGCCGAAGTGATGGATCGTCCCCGGCAACTGCAAGCGTCGGATGTGCGCGTTCATCTGAATCGGCGGACTCCGCTGCCGCTGGTGGCGTGGCGCGACCTGGACGAGGAGGCGGTGGCGCGGTTTGCCGAACAGTCCATGGCATTCCCCGGCGTTGCGCTGACCGTTGAGCCGGTGCGGGTCTATCCACACGGGGCAACGGCGTGTCATCTGCTTGGCTATGTGGGGCGCGCGGATGATTTGGCACTGCCCACGAATGCGGATGGGGTGGCCGAAAAGTTTCATTATTATCTGCCGGATTTTGCGGGCAAGTCGGGTGTGGAAAAACGGTTGGATGGTCTGCTCCGGGCGAATGCGGGCGGCAAGCTGGAAATTCAAGTGGATGTGACCGGCTTCAAGTTTGACGAGGTGTCGCGCCGGATGCCGGGGAAAGGCAGCGATGTGGTGTTGGCACTGGATAAGCGCATTCAGCAGGCGGTCGAGAAGGTTCTGGAGGGCGTACGCGGCGCGGCGGTGGTGGTGGACCCGCGCAACGGCGATATTCTGGCGCTGGCCAGCATGCCGGGGTTTGACCCGAATGATTTTTCGCCATCCATTCCGCCATCCATTTGGCGGCGGCTGATGAAAGACGAGGCGCGGCCTTTGTTCAACCGCGCGACGGGCGGTGAATATGCGCCGGGCAGCACCTTCAAGCTGGTGACGTTGCTGGCGGCGTTGGATAGCGGCAAGGTGAGGACTGACACCCGCTATGCCTGCCCCGGCTATTTCGATTTGGGAGCGGCGCGTTTTCGCTGCTGGCAGCATTGGGGTCACGGCAGTTTGGCGATGTCGGCGGCGATTCAGTATTCCTGCAATGTGTATTTGTATCACGCGGCGCTGGCGTGCGGGGCGAATGCCGTGCAGGCCGAAGCGCGGGCGTGCGGCTTTGGGCGCAAGACGGGGATTAGCCTCGACTTTGAGCGGGCGGGCCTTGTGCCGGATGATGCCTGGAAACGGGCCGCCCGAAATGACAAGTGGCGCGACGGCGACACATGCAATTTATCCATTGGCCAGGGGGCGTTGCTTGTGACGCCGTTGCAATTGGCGATGTTCACGGCGGCGGTTGCGAACAGCGGCACGTTGTGGCAGCCGCGACTCATCCAGCGGGTGCTGCGCGAGGATGGCTTGCATCAGGAAATTGCCGCCGCGGCCGTTGCCGATGGGCCGTCCTGGCAGGCGGAGCATATTCGCGCGGTTCGCGAAGGCATGCGTCTGGCCGTCAATACGCCGGGTGGCTCCGGCAAGCGCGCGGCTTTGCCGCATGTGGTTGTGGCCGGCAAAACCGGAACGGCCGAATATGGCATCAAGGGCTCCGGGCGCAAGATGACGTGGATGGTCGCTTTTGCGCCGTTCGATGAGCCGCGCTATGCGGTTGCTTTGCTGGTCGAAGACGGCGTGAGCGGCGGCACCACGGCGGCCCCGCGCATTCGTGAATTGCTGGCGCAGATTTTCCATGCCGTGGAAGACATGCCGCTGCCCGGCGCCAGCCCCTGGCAGCCGCCGCCGTCGCCCGCGTCCGCGAATGAAGAGGGGGCGGCATGACGCGGCGGAAAACATGGCCGTGGTGGCAACGCTTCTGGGCGCAGGATTGGCTGGCTATTTTGGCGGCGGCCATTCTCATCGCGACTGGTTTGGCCTTCATTTACAGCGCGTCCTGGCGGGGCGAGGAAATCGGTCTGGCCGGCGGTTGGTTTAACAAGCAAATTGTGTGGGTGACATTGGGAACGGTTCTGGCGTTCACCTTGGCGCAGGTGGATTACCGGGTTTGGCTCCGGCAGGCTTGGTGGCTTTATCTGGCATCCATTATTTTGCTCGTTCTGGTGTTGGTGGCGGGCACGAAAGTGTATGGCGCATATCGTTGGCTGAATGTTTTTGGTGTGCAGGTGCAGCCATCCGAGTTTGCCAAGGTGGCGCTTGTGATTTTGCTGGCCCGCATTTTGGGCGGCGGGGCCATTCATCCGCGCTCGTTTGGCGCTGTGGTGGTGACGCTGCTGCTGATGGCGGTGCCCTTTTTGCTGATTTTGAAAGAGCCTGATTTGGGGACGGCGGCGATTTTGCTGCCGACCACGTTGCTTATCCTGCTGGCGGCCGGCGCGGCCTGGCGCTACCTGCTGGGGTTGGGGCTGCTGGCGGCACTGTCGGCGCCGCTGGGGTGGTTTTTCCTGAGCAACTATCAACGCGAGCGCATCGCCACATTTTTGGACCCATCGCGCGACCCGCTTGGGTCCGGCTGGAATGCGCTGCAATCGGCCATCGCCGTCGGCTCGGGCGGATGGTCGGGCAAAGGATTTTTAAAGGGGACGCAAAACGTGCTTGGTTTTTTGCCGCGCACGGTTGCGCCCACCGACTTCATCTTTCCGGTGATTGCCGAGGAGACGGGGTTTATTGGCGCAAGCCTGCTGCTGCTGGTTTTCGGGGTTCTGCTGACGTGCTATCTGCGCGTCGCCGGAACCACCCGCGACCCGGCCGGCAGCCTGCTTGCAACGGGTATGGCCAGTCTGCTGTTTTGCCATGTGGTGGTGAATATCGGCATGACCATCGGCCTGCTGCCGATTACGGGGCTGCCGCTCCCGCTGGTCAGCAGCGGCGGATCGTTCATGCTGAGCACCATGGCGGGCTTCGGACTGGTGCAAAGTGTCTATGTGCGCCGCATGAGGCGTGAGGAATAATATGTGGGATTGGCTCAACATGGTCGGATTACGTAAAAAAATTAAACGAGAAATCATTGCGAACGCGGAAAGCCTGGAGGTTCGTGTGGCCATCATGGAGGATGGACGCCTGGAGGAATGCGCGATTGAACGCCCAACCGAAGAACGGATTGTGGGCAACATTTACAAGGGCCGCATTCAAAATCTGGAAGACGGCTTGCAGGCCGCCTTCGTGGATATTGGCCTGAAAAAGAATGCCTTCATTCACTATTGGGACATGATTCCCGAAGACGCCGCCCGGCTGGAGGCTGAAGAAGGCGTGGCGGCGAATCGCCCCCGCCGCAAGAAAACGCAGCCGGGCGAAATGGCGAAACAATTTCCGCCGGGCAGCGAGATTGTGGTGCAGGTCACCAAAGGCCCCATCGGCACGAAGGGGCCGCGCGTGACGGCCAACTTGAGTGTTCCCGGGCGCTATCTGGTCATGATGCCCGGCAGCAAGCTGAAAGGGGTTTCCCGTAAAATTGAAGACGGCAAGGAACGCGACAGGCTGAAGAAAATTTTGAGCCGCCTGCCGATTCCATCCAGCATCGGTTTGATTATCCGCACGTCCGCGGAAGGCGCGCGCGCGGCCAGTTTCGCCCGTGATTTGCGCGGACTGCTCGACATCTGGCAAAAAATTGAAGACGGCATCAAAAACAATTCCGCTCCGTGCTGCCTGTATCACGAGCCGGACCTCGTGGAGCGCATCGTGCGCGATTCGCTTACGGATGATATTGACCGCATTATCATTGACTCGCGCGAAAGTTTTGACCGCATTCGCGATTTGACCGGCCGGATTTCCCGGCGCGCCAAAAACCGCGTGAAACTGTATGCCGGCGCCACCCCGATTTTTGAACACTTCGACGTGGAGCAGCAGTTGGAAAGCGCGTTCCACCGCAAAGTGTGGCTGAAGTCCGGCGGCTATCTTATTTTTGATGAGACGGAAGCGCTCGTGGCGATTGACGTCAACACCGGCCGACATAAGGGCAGCAAGACTCAGGAGGAGAGCATTCTGCAAGTGAATCTGGAGGCGGCCGAAGAAGTGGCGCGCCAGTTGCGTTTGCGCAATATCGGCGGTTTGGTCGTCATTGACTTCATTGACATGAAGGGGCGGAAAAATCAGACGGCCGTCTATCGGAAGCTCCGCGAGGCGTTGCAAAAGGACAAGGCCCGCACCAATGTGCTGCCCATCTCACAATTGGGCTTGGTGGAAATGACCCGCCAGCGCATGGAGGCCAGTCTGCGCGCGACGAACTATGCCGATTGCCCGTATTGCCACGGGCGCGGCAAGGTGTTGTCGAACCTGAGCATGAGTGTGCAAATTCAGCGCCGCATTCGGGAAGTCATCAAGCGCTATCCGCACCGCGGCGAAATGCCGCTGCGGATTTCGGTCAATCCCATGATTATGGAGCGCCTGCGAAGCGAAGACGAGCAAGTCCTGATTGATTTGGAAAAGAAGAGCGGCACGCACCTGACGTTCGTCAGCGACTCCAATTTGCACATTGAGGATTTCCGCATTCAGCACGGACAGACCGGCGAAGTTCTTTACGAGGACCAGGACTGATTCGCCGGGCGGGCGGCGGGCGGCGGGCGGCTTCAGCAAATTCGGGGCAATTGCTCGCCGGAGGGCGGCATGAGCCGTCGCCGTGTTCCCAAGGCGGTTTTTGCCGTGACGCCTGAACCTGCGGTGACGCGCCCGATGACTCGCGCTTGAGCGGTGGTGGTGTGTTGTTGCAGAACATCCAGCGTCGCTTGTGCGTTTGCTTCGGGAACGAAAAGAGCGGCACAGCCTTCGTTGGCGACGAACAACGGGTCCAGACCGAGCAAGTTGCATGCGCTTTGCACCGGCTGAATCACCGGAATGGAACCCTCGTCAATTTCGACGGCCACTTGCGCGTCCGCGGCCAGCTCGCATAGCGCGCCACCCAGGCCACCCCGCGTTAAGTCGCGTGCGCAATGGAGCGGGAAACGCTTTTCGAAAAGCTCCATAAACGGCGCGTGTAAAGACGCGCAATCGCTGGCGACTGGCGGGTCAAACGTCAGCTCGTGCCGCACCGCCATCACGGCGATTCCGTGCCGCCCGATGTCGCCCGTCAGGATGATGGCATCGCCGGGCTGGATGTGTTCCGGGGCGGGCGGAGGCTCCGCGATGATTTCGCCCACGCCGCTGGTGTTGATGTAGAGGCCGTCGCCGCGACTGCGCTCAATGACTTTGGTGTCGCCCGCGATGATGCGGACACCCGCCGTTTCCGCCGCCCGTCGCATGGATTCGACCACCTGCTTCAGCGTTGCCAGCGGCAAGCCTTCTTCGAGAATAAAGCCGGCTGTCAGGATGCGCGGTCGCGCGCCCGCCATGAGCAAGTCGTTCACAGACCCGTTGACGGCCAGCGAGCCGATGTCGCCGCCGGGGAAAAAGAGGGGTTGGACAACATAGGAATCGGTTGTGACGGCGATTCGGCTGTCCGCCAATTGGAAGGCGGTTGCATCGTGCGGGGCGGATGTGGTGGCGCCGAAAGCCGGGCGGAAGATTTCATGAATCAGCGCCGCCGTTAAGGTGCCGCCGCCGCCGTGCGCCAGCGTTATGGTGTCATAGCGCGCTATTGGCATTGGACAATTCAGGTTCATGCGATGGGTTAGGGCGGGACTGAATTTTCGGCGAAGGCGGGCGCGCCGCCGATGGGGCGCAGGAATTCAAAGTTGCAGAGGCGCACGGTCGGGAGGCCGTCGGGGTTGCGCTGGATGGTTTTGTCGGGCAACAGGGTGAGCAAATAATGGGTGCCGAGGAGTTGCGGGCTTTCGAGGCCGGCGCTGGCGAGCAAGCGGGTCATGTTTTCATAGCAGGCGTCG
>Ga0255345_1007012_pt1 | contig 10739 bp, 9 predicted proteins | sample wastewater_treat_6_FD_192415 | JGI IMG/M metagenome (GOLD analysis project Ga0255345, IMG submission 192415) | Wastewater microbial communities from Lulu Island WWTP, Vancouver, Canada - plant20 | ecosystem: Engineered > WWTP > Wastewater > Unclassified | place: Canada: Vancouver, British... | reverse complement strand
TGAACCATGTTCTATACTGCATGAATCACTGATCATCGCATCATCATCGATGATTGCACCCGAAACCGACGTTCCCTGTCCAATGACCACGCGGTTATAAAGAGACGAGGATAAAATCCGTACATTGCTGCGGATCACGCAGTTTCTCCCTAAAGAGGTATATGGCCCGATCAGGACATTATCTCCTATTGATGTTCCGCTTCCGATGGCAACCGGTCCGATGATCCGGCTGTTTCGTCCGACATAAATGGATCCTCCAAAATCAACCGGACCCAGGATATGGGCGCTTTTTATATCCACGTCTCCGGATATGCTTGCATAACTCATCTCCTGTAGTTTCCATTTTTCAGCAAGCCGTAAGGATGCAGGGCTTCCTACATCAGACCAGTTTCCACGTGCAAGCCATCCGTTTAGGATACTTCCTTTCTCCATGAGAAGCGGGAATAGGTTCTTTGCAAAATCAAACTTGGTTTCATCTGGTATATAATCAAAAATATCCGGAGAGCAGACATACATCCCGGTTGAGGCAAGGTTTGAAAAGATCTCTCCGGGACCTGGTTTTTCTGTAAATCTCCGTATACGATTATCTACATCTATCTCTGCTATTCCATACTCACAAGGATCATCAACACTGATAAGCCCGATTGTAATGATTGGAGAATGTCTGAGATGTTCACGATAAAACTCAAGAAGGTTGATATCGGTCAGGTGGTCCCCGCCTACTACCAGGAAGGGCTTGTCGCCAAGCAGATGTCTTGCATTTTTCACACTTCCTGCTGTTCCAAGTTTTATCTCTTCATAAACATAACTTATGTTTGCACCAAAAAGTGCCCCGTCTCCGAGTGCCTGTTCAATGGCATCGCTCTTATAACCGACCGTAATGATGATGTCATGAAATCCAAGGTTTGAGAGATGTGATACCAGGTGCTCAATTGAAGGTTTGTTGACGATAGAAATGCATGGTTTTGGGCGTTCGAAAGTTAACGGACGAAGACGTGTTCCTTCGCCCCCGCACATTATACAGACCTTCATATCGAGTATGTAGGATTTTCAGACATTTAAGAGTATAACAGAACAAGAACACAAAAAAGGTTACAGGCTGTCCAGGCTCACGGAATCGAAATCCTGGATAACATCTGAGATCTCTTTTACTCCAAAAGCGGTTTTTACAGCAGTGATCTCAAGATCTCTTGCTATATCACACATATAGTCAAGCACATCGATGGAGAGTTCCTTTTTCACCTTACTCTGTCTTAACTGCTCAACAAGGTGGCCAACCGTCTCCACATCTTCACCGCGAAGCTTGGCAAGGCTGATAACACACATATATATCCGGGTCAGATTCCTATCGGTACCCGTTATAGTGTCGAAGAAATTCTTCAGAACCTGGGCCTGGTACACCTCGCCGCCCATACTTAATCCATATTATTAGTTCTTTAGTATAAAAATATGTGGATTTATTTTGCCGTACTTACGATCTTAATAATATCTCCATCTTTTAAGATCGCATTCTCCTTGATACGCATCTTTGTTTTTGCATCGATGGCATACAAAAATCCCTTACCAATATCGGAATGTACCTGGTGTGCCAGGTCATGGGGGGTTGAACCTTTCTTCATAAGGAATGCATCCGGGAGAACCCTCCCCTGCCCGTCTGTGAGGTGCGTCTCATCTTCCACCGGGTAAAGGACGATCATGTCAAGCAGCTCAAAGACTGCCTTGTTGATTATATCCTGCACCCCGGTCCCGCCATGTGCATCCATGTACTCTTTCATCTTCATTAGTCCGGCTTTCTGCGCATCACTAAGCTTTCCTTCGTTAGGAACGGAGAATGACGCATCCCCTGGATGGTAGACTATCATCTGGGAAGATGCAGCGGTCCGGAGAGCAAGTTCTGCAGCGCCCGATGTCAGGATAATACCTGAGTCCTTCACCTTTGCAAGAAATTCAGGTGGGGCAAGGTCTGCCTTGTTTCCGGCAACGATCATCGGCTTGGCCTGCCGCATCAGGATCTTTGAGAATTCAATGAGATCATCTGAAGCAGTCAGCCTAAGATCAACCCCAGCTTCGCGCTCTGCATCCATGACATGCTCATCCCTGATGGAAAGACCTGCAAGGATCTCGGCAAGACCAGTGTATATGGAGAAAGAACGTGACTGTGCCTGTCTTTGTAACTTAGGCCAGTGTTTTTCAATTATTCCAAAGAGCCACATGGCCATCTCGGTCCTCATCATGGGTATCTCCTCCAGGGGATCGTGTGACCCCGGATTGTCAGGGTTTCCTTCAATATCCGTACTTCCGCTGGCGTCAATGACCTGGATAATCGCATCAGCCTGACGAAGATGGTCAAGGAACTGGTTTCCAAGACCCTTCCCGGTATGTGCCTCCGGCACCAGGCCTGCAACATCTATCAGGTGGACTGCGATGTACCTGATACCATCTGCGCAGACGCCACACCGGTGCGCCAGGCTGGTGCACGGACAGGGGACCCGTACATAGGCAACCCCCCGGTTCGCATCAATTGTCGTGAACGGATAATTGGCAATCTCCGCCGGAGCAAGGGTTGCTGCCCGGTACAATGTAGATTTGCCACAGTTTGGTTTTCCAGCAAGTGCAAGGGTGATCATAGATGGTCCTCAAATCCCAGTGTGAACTAACAGGTATGTATGGGATACTGCACCAAAAAAGTGTATTATTTTGACAAACCTGGTGAGGCCAACACCAGGGATGCAATCCGCATAGGAGCCGAGCGTGCAAAGGAGCTTGGTATTTCAACAATTATCGTGCCAAGCACAAGCGGCAAAACTGCCAGGACAGCTTATGAAGAACTCAGGGAAACTTCTCTCAATCTTATTATCGTGACCCATGTTACTGGCTTTTCCAAACCCGGGGTCTGGGAGTTTGATGCTAAGCTTGCAGAAGATCTCAGAAAAGAAGGAGTGACGATTGTTACAGGAACTCATGTAATGTCAGGCCTTGAACGCGCCTTTTCTTCCTCTCCAAAGGTTGGCGGAGGATCAAGGAGTGAGGCAGTTGCCGAGGCACTCCGCAGGATCATCGCCATCGGACTAAAAGTGGCTGTTGAATGTACACTTATAGCCGCTGACCAGGGCGCCATAGGTGTTACAGACGAGGTAATTGCCCTTGGTGGAACCGCAAGTGGAGTAGATACAGTATGCGTGATCAGACCGTCCCATACCCAGAGATTCTTTGATCTACAGGTAAGAGAGATAGTTGCAATGCCACGGGACCGGTAAAGATGAAATCTGTTCTGCCATTAACAATCAAGAATACGATTAGGGCTCTCAAAAGAAGACCAATAGTATGGATGCCAGGCATATATGCCGGATGCGTGGCGGCACTTGTCATCTGGCTTGAATTCACAGGCGGAGTGTTTCTCGCAGGTAAGGTTGCAATGCTGGCTGCAATTGTATTCCCGTTCTTCCTCAGTATTTTGAACTATCATCTGGAGACGGATGAGGATAAACTGAAAATGCTGCTGACTATAGCTCTGCGTGGATATTTTCCAATAATCCTTCCTATAGTCGTTCTTTTAGGTTTTGCTATCGTGCTTGCTATATTATTGAGCATTCCACTCTCGTTTATGGGATATGGAGATAATCCCAATGCACTGACCGGGCTCATGCTTGGAATCTTCATTCCTGTGGCGCTCTTATCCATTTATATAGATAATGTCGCTGTATGTGAAAGGACGAAGGTTTTTAGTACCCTGTCAAGATGTTTTGAGCTTGTAACCGGAAAAATCATTACTGCAATCTGGTTTTTTGTCATCAGTGGTATCGTTACCATCTTTGTCACCCTTCTTGGAGCATTGCTGTGGGGTGTCATGCTTGCTGACCGGTTTACCAGCTTTGCTACCATGAATATGACAATGCAGCAGGAAGTGTTCTCCGGCTATACTCTTGCAGACTGGCAAAATCTTATCGGCCCTGAAGGAACGATTGTCACTGCCCTGGTATTTGGGTTTGTTACTTTTCTTCTTGTTCCATTCCTGTGTATATTCAAGTACGAATGTTACCTGGATGCATTGGATGTAGTCTGAAAGGTAACGTCTCAGATCTTCTGTAATTTGTCTGAGCCCCGTCTCCTTGCCTGATCATTCCTTCTCCATGGTCAAATACCTTCTGCCGGTGACCCACTCCTCATTGATGTCCATCAGGATAGATCCGACCAGCCGGAGAAGGGATTCCTCGTTCGGGAATGCTCCTACGACCTTGGTCCTTCGTTTTAGCTCCTTATTGACCCGTTCCATCAGGTTTGTGGTTCGGAGCCGTTTCCCGTGCTGTTTCGGGAATGCCGTGTAACTCATCAACCCCGGGAGGAACCGTTCGATGGTATTGGCTGCTTTCCGGTACCCCCTGGCATTCAGGTCATCGGCGAGATCTTGAAGCCTTTGTTCACTTCCATAGGCCTCCTTCAGGCCTTCTACAACCTCTTTCTGGTGTTTCCGAGGAATATTCCTCAAGACGGCTCGGGTACAATGAACCTGACACATCTGCCAGGATGCACCGAGGAAGGCGGCTTCAGCCGCCTTCTGGATGCCGGTATGCCCATCCGAGATGACCAGTTGAACCCCGGCAAGTCCTCGTTCTTTGAGGTCCTCGAAGAGTCCCGACCAGAATTCTTCATTCTCACAGTCGGTGACTCTCGCGCCCAAGATCTCCCGGTAACCATCCTCGCGCACTCCGGCGACCACCAGGACCGCCTTGGTGACGTACCGTGCTCCGTCCCGGATTTTGTAGTAGGAAGCATCCACGAAGAGATACGGGATAGCCTGTTCGATCGGCCGCAGGAGGAATGCCTGCACCTGATCGTCGAGATCCTTGGCCATCCGGGAAACCGAAGCCGGAGAGAGCTGATCGATCCCCAGATGACTGACGATCTCCTGGACTCTCCTCGTTGAGACGCCCTGGAGGTAGGATTCGACGATTGCATTCACCAGAGCCTTCTCCACCCGGGCATACCGTCCAAAGACCTGTGTCTCGAACGGGAACTCCCGAAACTGCGGTTTCCGGAGGATCGTCTCCCCGTATCGGGTCTTGAGGGATCGGTCCTTGTAACCGTTTCGATGCGCTTTCCGCGCATCGGTGCGTTCGTACTGGGCGGCTCCTGCCTGCTGGAGGGCCTCTGCGAGCATCACCTGGTTGAGGAACCAGGTGATGAGCGTCTTCATGCCGTTCTCCTGATCGGAAAGATAATCTTCGATTAACGCTAAGGGATCCATGGCCCTGTTTCTCCTTTGTCCAAATCTAGGTTGGATCCAGGGCCAATTCAATTTTACAGAACTTTCGTTACGCTACCTTTTATGAAGCTCTGTTACCTTAAAGGACTCCGAATATAATAGAAAAGTTAATGATCCTTTGAAATAATATGAAAAATTATTGCCCCAATTACAATGGCTATAACAAAGGAGATAGAAGATGGGTCTTTTTGATAAAGTAAAAGCAGTTGGCAAAGAGATTGGGATAGGACTTAACGCGCAGGAACAATACCAGCGAGCCTATGAGAAAGGTGTCCTGCTTCAACCGCCGGATTACTCCGCTGCTACCAAACACTTTGCGAAGGCTTCCGAGATGTTCCTCCAGGAAGGAGATGAGGACATGGCCAGACTCGCAAAAGCTAATGCCGCATTGTATGAACTCATTGACAAACGTAATCTCAATACTCTTCGTGAAGTAATCCGGGCCCTGGAGCCTATAACTGAAGTTCCATGCATAGGTAGCCAGGATGAAATGATGCAGACATCCCTTCTCATCGCGGAACTTAGATCCTTACAGTGCGAAGAACGGGCAAAACAGTGTGGCAATTACGCCGATATGACTCAAGAATATATGGAGGCGGCTGAAGGTTTCATGAAACTTGGTTACGCTCCGCTTCATATATCGGAGAGGCTCAAGCTGGATGGTCCCGTAGAAAAAGCAATCCTGCGTGCTTTTTACTGCGAAGGGCTGTCAGATTATTATTCTGCTCTTTCAGTTGTTCTGTCTTCACCCGTACAGGCACATGATCAGATGCAGAAGGCGGCATCCTGCTTTCGTCAGGCTATGGTCACTGATTGGTCAAAAACTGTTGACGACTATATCGCAAAGGTATCCTCGAAATCTCACTGCTGGATGTGCGGCCGGGAAATGCAAGGAGAAGATGTATTCTTCAAGTATTACCCCGCAGAAACCGAGGAGTATCACAGCCAGCTCTTAGAGTCCTCAAACGAGGACTTACGCATGATTGACAATACAGGCCATGTGACCGTCTGCACTGTTTGCGGCTCTGCGATCGAGAATCAAGCGGACCGATATGCTACGATGCGTGCTGATGAAGTTCGCGCTTGGGCTGATCAGTTGTTTCAGCAAACGAACGAGGTGCTCATGAACCATAGCGAAAGATTGCGGTCGCTTGAGCGTGTAGCACACAGACACTAACGAGTGAGCAGCAGAGTCCGTTGTACGATAGTATGACTGTCTAGTATAGGCTGAACATTGGTGGAGAGCACTCAAAAAATCATGTAATGGAGGGATTAGAGGTCATTCAACACTATTGCTGTCTATAAAGAGAGATTTGATTGGCTCTGAAGCAGATCCATTACATAACGTATATACCATCTGTGAAAAATTAACGCAATTAATGCTTTACCGGAATATAGCGTGAGGTGAAACCATGGACAATATCGAAATGGAAAAGATTCTGGATGCACTTGATCGTCGAGTGGCGCTCGGTGAGATTGATATCGGTACCTATAAAAAACTGAAGGCGAAGTTCAGCACACAGGTTGGACATAGTGAGGAACCTATCTCGGCGGCTGTATCTGCTCTGCCCAAGGAGGCTGTTTCCTTACAATGTCCGGGTTGTATGGCGCCTTTACCGTTACCGAGTGATCCTTCTCAGGTTAGTGTCGTCTGCGATTACTGCGGCGGGACATTTGCCCTGCAGACAGCATCAGAGGAGATGGATCGCCTTAAAAGCGATATCAGGAAATGGATCTCCCAGGTGGCCGGCAATGCAGGAATCGGCACCACGGTTGACGAGGCATCTCGCAAGTTCATCTTCAACGACAAACTATTACCTCCATTGAAGAATGCAGCCGATCGTGCAACCGATATATTCAGCCTGACTCGCTATCAGTCCCTCTTTACATTTTCCCTGCTTACCGGGCTTCCTTCCTCTCCCTTTCATCAGACACTGCGATCAGCGCCTAACCTGAATTATTTAGTTGATAAAATAAAAGAGACCGTGGTCCGCGTTCAATCACCTGAGATCAGGCTTTTTGCAATAGGCGAGAAGGAGCAGTATGAGTTGCACGCTCTGGAAGTACGATGTCTTGAGGCAGGTTACCTGTCTAATGTCCGCCACCATCTTGCCAGCCCGACACCTGATGGCTTTCATAAAGCAAAAACGAACCTCCATGCCCTTAATGAACTGTACAATACGACCAATCAATTGGTATCGGCTATTGATCCGTCGTTAGCTGCATTTTCAGATGCTCTGGCAACCAGGATGAAGCTACTCGAAGAGGCTGTAAACATTCTAGAGGATCTGTTTTGCAGTGCAGACGGCGTGATGACGGATTATGTGGCAGAAAATCTGGAGTCAATAGCTGAAAAACTTGAGCAGACTGCATCCGCAATTGAAGCAACTGGAATGAAACCAAGAGAGACTGTACCCGCTGCTGAGGGAACACGCAACGACGCGGACACAATCCGCATTCTTGCCACCTGTGTGAGATTCTACGGCCAATGCGGCGCTGAAGCGGGGATGCCCTTCACTACCTTTTTGGCTAACCTCGAAGAGATGGTTGATAAAGCACAGACCCCCTCCTCGGATTTGAGGTGGTTGTCAGCTTTCCTATCTAATCTGACGCTGCACATGGAATCGACAGCCGGTGAAGCTTCTCTACCTGTAGTGTCTGACTTTGGCTGGGCTGAAGGAAGAATGGTGGCCCTGGTGAAATCCTCGTTCTTAGGTGGAAAAGAGTCGGTGGATGAAGAAAGGAAGATATTACTACCATTCTGGCTTGCCGAACTGGATTTCTCACAGCAGAAAGGTGTGATATTCAAGAAAGGATCAATGGCGTCCGGACTTATCTTAACAGAAGCTATGCGCCATAACAAGCAATGCTTCGTTATCAACTCAAGCGATCCTCTGAATGAGCAATGTTATGGTGCAATTCGGTCCCGTACAACCATCGGATACTCAACACCCGCGGTAGTTCCCGTGGTGGGTTCGGATGATGCATTAAAATATATGAAGCAATTCGTATCGTCAACACAGGGTTATGCCGGAGGAAACGTTAGACAACTGCAATTAATCTATCTGCCAGTGATTGGTGCGAGGTACTATACAAAAAAGTCAGAAAGAAGGGAAATTCTGGCCCCATCCAGCAGCATTGCTCTCTCACATTTTGACGTCAGGTCGCTCAGAATTGGCACGAAAGAGGTCTTATTCGCACGGTAATGGAGAGGATATACTATGGCGCTTATTGATCGCATTAAATATGACGGGTCTCCAGAACGTCTGGTCTGGAAGTATGATAAAGAGAACATCACACTGGGAGCACAACTCATTGTAAATGAAAGCCAGGAGGCAATATTTTTCAAGGGTGGACAGGCTCTGGATGTTTTCGGACCCGGCACCCACACGCTATCGACCAAAAACTTACCGTTATTGGGGAGACTTGTTAATTTACCGTTTGGTGGAGAGACTCCATTCACCGCGGAGATATATTACGTCAATCAGGTTTCCCGTCTTGATTATAAATGGGGCACTCGAACACCCATACCGGTTGAGGACCCAAAATACGGGGTGCTTGTTCCTGTAGGTTGTTTTGGGCAGTTCGGACTTCGAGTTGCCGATTCGCGGTTATTTATCACCCAGATTGTGGGAACTATGCCCGAATGGAAAGGAGATATGGTACTCGAATATTTCCGCGGGGTGATTCTCACCAGGGTGAAAGACATTGTAGCAAAATACGTTGTGGATAGGAACCTCTCGATTGCTACTATCACAGCCCGGATTGATGAAATATCACAATTAGTTGAAGAGCGTCTCAGGGACGAATTCGCCAAATACGGTCTTGAGTTACTCAAATTCTTCATCACATCAATCACCATCCCAACTGACGAGTTGAAAAAGATCCAGGAGATTGATCTCAAAGCCCGGGAGATTGAACGGCTTGGCGACCAGCGATACCAGATGATGCGGGGCTTCGATGTTATGACGGAAGCTGCAAAAAATCCCGGCGCTCCCGGGACGTTAATGGGTGCTGGCATCGGGCTTGGAGTCGGCGCCAGGATGGCTGGACCGTTCGCTTATATGACGGATCAGGCAACACAATCGGTTACACAGACGCCACCGGGTAATTCATCTGCATTGATATGCCCAAAATGTCAGGCAAACCTTCCTGCAGGTAGTCAGTTCTGCATCAAATGTGGTGCAAATCTTACGACAACGTCTGTGTGTCCATCATGTCGACAGGCTCTGACGACTCGTTCTAATTTTTGTCCTCATTGTGGCAAAAAAATTGTATCGACTGCCAGCTGTCCTTCATGTGGTGCCCAGGTTCCTGAAGGGGCGAAGTTCTGTCCCGAGTGTGGTAAAACCCTTTGAAGTATCGATTAGAACGAATGTGTGGTGGTAAACTAAAATGACTCATAATAACCGTAATCTTCTGATTCAAGTCGCCGCTTTACTTGTTGCCCTGTCTTTTACTATTGGCATCTTCCTGTCATTCGCACCGGATACACCCCGCTACTCATACTGGATAGCGATGATCGACGTGTCTTTGATGGTAATTATAACAGGGATATATGGAATTTATAATTTCCAGCTTTTTACAAAAGATGCAACAACTAAACTGCCTGCGGCAATGCACATCAGCATTGGAAGTACGATCGGCATCTTCCTGATTGCAAGTGCGTTAATAGCCACTGTATTCCTTTTGGTTTTCAATAATAGTTCTTTTGACCAGGCATATCTATTGATAATTCTTGGTAAATGGTTACTACTGATCTTAATATTGGTGGCTATGTGGTCTATCGGACAGGAAGGTGAGGGAGTTATCCATGGTCGTCCGCGAGACGAGCAAATGGCCCTGTATAACACGGTGCAGCAGACGTTGATCGAGTTTCGTCAGTTGCCGTCCAGTGATGAAAGCAATACGTTGCAGAGGGAGATTGATGATGATCTTTCTACGATCCGAAATCAAATTCGTAGTCGTGTTTCTGCAAATAAGATGCAAGACGATGAGTATGAACTCATACGTGATCTCTTAAATGATGTGAGAAGCACAATACGTGAAGTCAATGGTTCCGCAGAAGGCGAGCGTTTGGCAAGCTTCATGCGCATTCAAGATGCTGTTCAAAAAATCCTGGTAACCGGTCAACTCCACCGCTAAGCCCGCAATGGAGATACAATGAACTCTCTCCCCCATCATTTTCAGTACCCTGTTCCTCCCGGCAGATCATTGAATCCCACAAAATCCCCGTAATTTTAGCCGAAACCTTTCAGCATATCCCTTATTCTCTGGCGAGATCGCATATACTTCATTCATCTTCTTCCCGGCGGCCAGGATCTTGAGTTGCACCCAATCGGAGCGGTACCAGTCAGCAGTATCCAGCGGGTCCTCGGTATCAAGGATAGATCCGTCATCCCCCCGCTTTATCGCCCCGCGGGGCCAATACCATAAGGATGAAACTGCTCTTCGAACTCTCCGGCGAGCACCCCGA
>Ga0255345_1007000_pt1 | contig 10747 bp, 10 predicted proteins | sample wastewater_treat_6_FD_192415 | JGI IMG/M metagenome (GOLD analysis project Ga0255345, IMG submission 192415) | Wastewater microbial communities from Lulu Island WWTP, Vancouver, Canada - plant20 | ecosystem: Engineered > WWTP > Wastewater > Unclassified | place: Canada: Vancouver, British... | reverse complement strand
CTGGGGGTCAAAGCCATCGAGACGGGGCAGAGCGTGCTCTTCTTGAGCCTGGAGTCTCTGGTCACCCGTCTGACCAGGGCACGTGCGGAGAACCGGGTGGAGAGGCAGCTTCAGCAGTTTGGCTATCCCAAGCTGCTGATCATCGACGAGATGGGCTACCTTCCCATGAGCCGGGACGAAGCCGGTCTGTTCTTTCGGCTGCTGACCAGGCGCTACGAGAAGGCATCCACGATCATTACCTCCAACAAAGGGTTCGTTGACTGGGGGGAGATCTTCAATGATCAGGTTCTGGCAACGGCTATTCTCGATCGACTGCTTCATCACTGTACCACGCTCAACATCAAAGGGGAGAGCTACCGGCTCAAGGAAAAGCGAAAAGCAGGCATGTTCGGGCCTTCTCCAAAGGGGGATGAGGAACACCCCGAACCCGAAAATCTCTCAGAGTGAAACCGGCAATCAGGGGACATTTTATTCCGGCAAAAAGGGGACATTTTAAACCGGCATTGACAAAGGTGGCCTTTGGCGAGATCGAGACCGAGCATGTGGGCTATCTGGGTGCCCAGGACACCTACTACGTGGGCAACATCAAAGGGGTCGGACGCATCTACCAGCAGACCTTCATCGACACGTATTCCTCCATGGCCATGGCGAAGTTGTATACCAGCAAGCATCCTATCAATTCCGCCGATTTCCTCAATGACCGGGTTATCCCGTTTTTCGATGAGAAAGTCATCCCATTGCTGAGGATACTGACGGATCGGGGCACGGAATACTGCGGCAATCCCACGACTCATGAGTTCCAGCTCTTCCTCGCTCTCAATGATGTCGAGCATACGAAAACAAAAGTGCGTTCACCTCAGACGAATGGCATCTGCGAGCGGTTCCACAAAACCATCAAGGACGAGTTCTACAGCATCGCCTTCAGAAGGAAGATTTATCTTACACTCGATGAGTTGCAGAAAGACCTCGATCTATGGCTCTATAAGTACAACCATCAAAGGACTCATCAGGGCAAGCGCTGCCAGGGGAGGACACCCATGGATACCTTCAACGATAACCTTCCTCTGGCGAAAGAAAAATTGATCAGCTATAGGGAAGAGGGACATGTCGATGGTTTTCTTATCGATGACCATCTGACAGCTCAGATCTGACAAAACAGAACTTCAGAAAGGTGACCTCCTGTCAGATCGGGTCTTAGCTACTACACATAAAATAATCGTCTCGATTCTTTAAACTGAGCTTCGTTACGCCGTTCAAATCCATTTGGTATTATGTCATAGTTCATCCCAAATAAAATCACTGCATCGAACTCCCGTCCTTTGGAGCTGTGAAGAGTACTTAGATTAAGCCGTCCAGTTCCTTCTATACGGCCACCGAAATGAGCCAAAGGTAGGTCTTTATCATCTCCCTTTGTAGGATCTGTTCGCTTGATCATTATGTCTATAGAGTCCCAATCTTCACTTATCGTCCTCGATCGCTTACGCCAATCGTTTAGAACCTCTTGGCGAAATGATGAGAGCCATTGATGGGTCGACATGCTGGTTCCAATTGTAGATTTCAGAAAATAAATTAATTCTGATTGTATTTGTAGCTTTTCTTTATCTGATGAACTTTGTCCGAATACTAGTGCTATTGCATCGAAGGCAAGTCTTCGGAAAGGAGGATCTGCTTGTTTCCATCCACCAGAAACCCAATTTGCGCAGGCTTCAATAAATCGTGATATCTTAGAATTCCGCTTTATCAACGCATTAGTGTCAGATCTCACAAAAAGGATGCCAAATTCTTTAGCTTTTGCCACAACCTCTTCACCGTGCTTTGCCCATTTGTAAAGTATCGCAATTTTTTCAAGTTGTACGCCCGTGTTTTGAATATATGGAAGTAATTTTGAAAAGATATATTCAGCTTGAAGATCTAAATCACCATCTATTCCATGAAAATCAATGACTCCATCTTCTGCATCGTCTGGGCTACAATAATCTCTTTCTGCACCCAATGCCGCCATAGATGCTTCAATAATGCTTTTCCCGCAACGATAATTGAAACGTAACGGGATTTTTTGTACATCAGGCCGATCTGTAATACTTTCCAAAAGCATTGGATCTGCACCAGTAAAAGCATATATTGACTGATCTGGATCTCCTACAGCGAATAAACGAACGCCAACTTTAAAACACAATAATAATACAAGCTCATGTAGCGAGTAACCAAGGTCTTGGTATTCATCGACAAATAGTATCGGGAATTTTGCACGTAATGAATTCCGAACCCATTCATTATCACGGATGATATGTAAAGCTAGAATAGGCATATCATCGAAATCGATTAATTCCTTTTTACGAAGTTCTTTTTCATACGCTTCTATAAAATCAGCTAAGTCCGCATTTTGATCACGCCAAACTCGCTGGCTGCGATCAACATCTCGTCGCCGTTTAAATTCAGCAAATTTCCATCGGTCATGAGGGTCTTCATTGACATTAAAAACTATTTTATGCGCTTTTTCGACCGCTTCTCTGCATTCTGTTGCTGTTGCTACACGGATATCCTTACTAATCTCCGGCATAGTGCAACGAGCATAGGGGAAAATAACTTGTGTAAGAGCAAAGCTGTGAACGGTTCCTATGAATACTCTGCCACTAGACTCAATGCCAAGCTTACTGAGACGCGATGAAAGCTCAATTGCGCATTCATTATTATAGGTTATACAGGCGATGCCTCTTGGATCTTTTACGTCTTCTAGTAGTGCGCGGGCCATAGCGACAGTCAGTGTTTTTGTTTTACCACTACCTGGCCCAGCTAAAACCGTACAATGCCCCTTTTCATACACGGCTTTTAACTGTTCAGGGTTTTTCTCGATATCCTTAATTGCAAGATTAAATAATCGGCGGTCAGCCATTATTGACAACTCGCTCAATCGCAAGCTTGATATATTCTGGTGGTGTAAGTTCAGTTACTTCCTTCGCTAAAAGATCTGCAAACCGACCTTTTTTGACATAGCCGATCATGAGCATCAATTGCGCGCTATCAATTATTGAGTTATCCTCAGACCACTCATTGAGGCGTTCTGTTAATTTCTGTCCGAAATTTTGTTCTGCTAAAACCTTCAGCAAGGGATCGATGAGTGATCTTGTATTGGCAATTTCTGTCTCTAGCGTATCATCATTAAGAAATATACCATACTGCTTTGCTATCGCACGTAAGTATCTTTCATCTTCTCTAAGTTTTATTATATTATCTTTTTTGGGTAACCCTCTTCCTTGAACTATTCGTATAGCAAAAATAAGTTGAATGCTTCGTGCCCAGCCATAGGCTTTACCATCTTCACGTGGATCCCAATCGGTAATAATTGCAAAAGGCAAATTAAGCGCAGTTGCAAGACGAGCATATGGTTTGAAATTTGTTCCGCCAACATTACAAACCGTTATGCATAGGCTATCAAGGTCATATCCTAGGTTGCGGGCAAACACTGGAACCAGAGCTTCTTCCGCATCACCTTCCACAAAAATTACCCCACGAGAAAATAGCAATTCAGCACGTGTAGTATTGAGATAGCGATGCAAATCTTCTAGATCCTCAATACGGAAGGAAAGCTTAGCTAAAGAATATGCTTTAGTGCCATTTTCGCCTTCATCTTTCAAAAGAATAACAGCCTTAAGAGGAGTAATACTAGCTATATTGGGTGAATGCGTAGTCAATATGAAGGATCTGCCATTCTCTCCGTTCTTTTCAAATAAGTTGCCGAAAATTTTACGTTGTAAGTGAGGGTGAAGATGAGCCTCAGGCTCCTCAACAGCAACTAATGTGAAATTTCGTTCATTCTTCTCTTGACGCCATCCAAATTCAGCTAGCTTTAATGTTAGCAGTGCAATATTTGCTGACCCAAGACTAGCCTCATTAATCCCTCGCTTGCCATCATCAATAAATACTCGTATTGCCCTAAATAGACGAAGAGGATCAGTAGAAGTAAAACCTAATTTTGATTTAATATCCTGTGTTTCTCCGCCCAACTCAGTCATCTGTTGTCGTAAGTTATCCTCAAGTTTTTTAATAGACTCAAACGCTGTTAATTGAATATTAGCGTCATTGATCAACCTTGCAACATAATGGAGATCTTCTTTTGGTATTTGGCTAATGGAATCCTCCAATAATGGTCGTAGGGGTGAATTACGCCATGTACCAAGGTCATTTTCAGCATCGCGTAAAGCATGGAGAACATCTAAACATACACGACGACGAACCTGAGAATTGATCGATCTTGTTTCATCACCACCTCCGAAAACCTTGAACTCAAAATCGGCCTCGGAAGCTGGATGTCCTTCGACCTCTTCCTTCTTACGAAAGACATAGCTCAAACGTGCAATATTATGGTCTTCAGCTAATCGATAATCAGTTAAAAGGGCTATTAGATTGTCATCATCATCAAAATCTGTGAAATCTAAATGAATCTCAATCTCGGGATCTTCGGGATCACTGCTATTATGAAAACTATGGCCGTCCCATATATCACTTATTTTTAATTGCCTCGCACTATCAGGAAGTGATGAATCGAGGACCAAGCGTAAGGCATATATAAAATTTGATTTACCCACTCGGTTCTCACCGATTATGATAACATTTGGACTCAAACTTACATCTACATAAGCAAAATTTCTAAAGTTTTTAATTTGAACCCTACTTAAAAGCATATGCATCCCCTATCAATTACATATATAATAAATAAAATTGATAACTTAACTTCCGAAAGTAACTAATATCAATGTGCTGTTAAAACTTAACAAACTGACATATAGAACCGGCCATAAAACAGCATCTAAAGTACATTGAATAAGAGCAGAGGGTTATGGCATATGCTGTTACCCTCTATGCTTGCCAAGTGCAATGTCCCACATCCTAGGGGTCTATAAGCAAGGGGGGCGGAAGATCTACATCAAGCGTCACCTTCTCAGATGTTTGATGTACGTCATTCAGGGGTTGCGTCCCATTCAACAGGTACCAACGTTCTTCCCTCTCGCCATCGCTCGACAACACATTCCTGGAACCATGGTTCATCAATGTTTGCATGATCTGTAATAATAATTTGGAACTGACTGTTAAGAGCCTGTACAGCATCAAAGGCCAACCTGTACATATTCGCGACCTTCTGTCGGTCATCTCCTCTGTCCACTGATCCACTTTCCTGCTGTTGCCAGCTCTCGTCTTCGGGAAAATAAACCTGAGATGGCTGATCAATGAAAATAAATCGTGGTACTGGTCGTTGACGTCTGACAAACCAGTTGTGTAATGCAAAGTGAGCTATGAGGTGATAACCTACCCAGTTCTCTCCGCTGCCAATATGCTCCATAGGAATCGGGCCATCTGGACCATCAGCAATTACTGTTAATTGGCGGATATCCAAGCGAAGTGGAAGCTCTGCATGCTCAAGTTGAAGGCGTGATGCCCAATTGTTCATATCACGTGATATAAGCGAGAGCGCAGACTGTACACGACCCTGGACAGCATCATCACTCAGTTCTCTCTCCATCATTGTGACCTGGTTTTGCAGAACGGTAATCTGTTGTTGTAGGTTGCTACTATTTTCAAGATGAGGAACGCTCTCGAGATACAGACTCACTCTTCCAAGTATGTGGGCCCTCCTGGCATTACGATCTTTGTACGCCTGAATCCGTGCATTCTCTCGCTGAATGGCTTCAAGACATTCCCGATTGTCTATAAGTTTGGATTTATATTCAGCTTGTTTTTCCTCAAGAGAAGTCACCACAGCCTGCATGTGCGTTGTTCGATCCTCAACATGCCTGACCTGTGTCTCAAGCCGTTCCAATGAGTCCAGTACATCCTGCACCGATGGAGCAACATCACCATTCTGCAACAATGAACGACATAGTGGACAGGTATCTATCCGATGCCCGTTGTCACCATCTGATGTGAATAATCCAATACTTCTCAAACGTAGGATCTGGGCCTGGGCCTCTTGTGAGAACCCATGTCGATCAGACCTTAATGCCTTTGCTGCTGCAAGTTGGTCACGAACCATATGCAAATTATTTATGATTGCATCTCGTTCTTCCTGTAATCTACGGAACTCATCTCCTTCAACAAGCGCTTGCTCTTCTTCAGGAGATGTATCCACATTGGTGGGCAATTCCCTAATTGCTTTGAGACATTCATCCCATGTATCTGGTACAGGCTCTCCTGTTCGCAAACCGAGATCGGTTGCCTCTGCCAGGAGTCGTTGTACCATAGTGACACCGCGTCCTTTTATTGCCTTATATTCCTCGAACTTTCGCAAAGCGATACGGAGTTCGTGGCGTAATCGCCGTAGCTCGGCTATGCGAGCAACATAATCATCATCCACAGCACCAAGGAAGTATGGCATTGTGTCCTTTATTGCTTGAGGCAACCACTCCTCGCTTTGCCTGTGGAAAAGATGTTTATCACTGTCAATCTCCGTCTGATGCTGGAAACAGTAGATCAGCGCGTGATCCATTCCAGCCCGTAAGGGAAGTCGCGTTTGCCCAGGTGGCGGGTCATGGCGGTTTTGCCCAATTCCTGTGTGGGCAGCAAGCAAGCCCTGTAAAGCTTCTGGATTGGTTGTCTGCACTAGCTGTTCTGCGCGAGGCACCTCCACGTAGCTTCCTACGAGGTAATGCACATCAGATGACGAGTTGAACCCAGGGTCAGGAAGGCGCCTTGCGATGAATACCTCTCCCTCTGGGACAACTAGTTTCACACCTACCCATGCTAGGGTCCGACGCATGATGCCTGCTGGAATTTTACACTTTGAAGAGCCAAAGCAATATTCAAGAATCGCAATCAGTGCTGTCTTACCAGTTCCAGATGCCCCAGTTATGATATTGAGCCTACCAGGAGCAAATTCCAGCTGCCTTATTTCACCATTGCGTGAGTATAGTACAATTTCTTTGATTTGAAAGCTCATGGGCGAATCCCCCAAAGTGCCATGGTTGTTTCTGTTGAAGTAGTCGTCCTGAGCCACTTGCCCATAAACCGTGCACGTGATATACACTCCCTGGTATCACCATACAGTGACACTATAGCTCTATCGATCTGCATGTTCCGAGTAATGCAGCGTATGGTACCTGCCTCCCCCATTGCGATCCAATTGAATGTGAGCCCATAAATTATTGCCTCTCTGGTATATGGCTGAAGCGCCATAAGCCTTTCATAAAAACCAAGCCTGGATTCAGCATTTTCCTGTAACCAAGCTGGCATAGAGGTGCGTGAACTATGGGGTAAAGACTCCCTCGTTTTTTTATGGAGGATGATGGGTAGGATCATGAATGCCAGAGCAAATGGCAATGGATGGCCATCTCGTTCACTATATCCAACACATGCTGATGTAACGGTCAGACAACAAAATGCGGGATTCAAAAGGTGTGCTTCTTCACGTGACCGTTTAGCCCATGGCCTCATCTTAGCCCATGGCCTCATCCGCTTGCCTCCTTCCCTCTCAACAGAATTGGCCGGAGATGCTCAATGAATTTTAAGTGCCATCCGACACGGAGATCATCTGCTAGCATCTGGTATGTGCCACGAGCAATGGCAGGTTCCGTAACTGCGGGTTTGATAGAAGGAAGCGGGTCGGACTCAAACTTCCTATATAATTCTCGCCCAGCATTCTTCATTACCTCCTCAGCTGCATCTTGGCCGAGGGCATCGCTCATCTCTTGAAATACGAGATCCCACTCTTCGATGAGCCTTTCCTCATAGCGGTCAAGATCTCCCACATACAGGAGATCCTCACGCAACCAGCGTGAACGTTGCTCAAATGCTCGATAATAGTTCTTGATTGCATGGACCACCCTTTTATCATTCACGCCAATCAACCTGAGTTGATCCACGAAGGACCGTCCCATATAGCCACTCGCATCAACCGTCGCCCGCATGATTTCATCATCAATAGGTAGGTTGTCATCCCTCAACTGGCTCTGGATACGCCTTGTTTCAGCCTCAAGCTCTTCACCAAGAATTGGACTGACTCTTTCAGCGAGAAGATGTTTCACGACTCGCACATACCACCAGCCTTCAAGACGAATGAGAAATGAGTCAAGAAACCTTCGTTCGACAGTGTAATATACTGCTTGCCGTAGTAAGCTATCCAGTTGCCCGATTGATGGTGAGCCATCAAGGACAGTTATGGCTTTCATGAAGAGTGAACGATCCTCAGGGCTCATTGAGTTAAAAGCGCTGTATGCTGGAGCATTTTCTCTATTGGTTGATGTTGCAGCTGTGGCTGTTAGATGACCAAGTGCTTTTATTTCATCCCGGCCGTGAGGGCGAAGATAGGCAGCCGCCGTGCCATCACCACACATTGCTGTTGTAATAAGGAAAAATTGCGCGTCCTGTGGAATAGACCCACTGGCTTGTCCCTCGATCCAGATCCGCAGAGTTTTCCACAAGTCTGGTGATGCATCAGTCAAATTGGCTGGATTTCGTATATGGTGTTTTGTCTGGAGAATTTCTATCGGTGATCCATCAGTCTGGAATGAAACATCATCAAGGGTCTCAATACTTATGGATATTCTTTCGCCACTGGGTAAACGCTGTAGTGCTTCAAGCAATGCGTATCTACATTGGAAAAAGTACCCCAGTGACGATGATTCTGCCGAAAATTGGCCACGTTCTCCTGAACACACAATCATACCTCTTCATACTTCCACTAGTAATCTCAGAATGTAAGTGAGGATGAGAACACAATCTCCTTCTTCAACATCAAGGGAATTAAAAATTGCATTCCAGTTTAAGTTAATTTCAGAAACGGCAAGTATAATATCACAATATAATCCTGTAATACAACACATTATATATGAATATGAGAAGCTCTTGGATGATGCTACCAATGGGGAGGGGCACTATGGCTGGGCAGGAAGATGGTTTCCCATGATAGGCCTGAAAGCATGTGTGGTTGTATGTGATTCCCGGTATAGGGGCCTGAATGTGTCTTGCTAGGGATGCCTGGCAGGGGTGCGTCTGAAACCTGTAGTTGCCAGCAGCAAAATACAAATATCAAGTCCCAGACCCACTTCCCAGCCAATATATGTTCTCGCCAGATCCAAATTCTCCTGATATCATGTCCGTTAACAATCAGTTAACTAGCATAGACCTTTCCCAACAAGAAAACATCTTAACTGAAAGTAATAACACTACAAACTCTGCTAGATTTAAAATTATCTGTAATCTATCAAATTCCTAAGCTTATGATATTCAAGGCATAGCTATACTTTTTTTAATAAAACTCTGACTTTTGATACTGGCACGGTAACTATCGTTTAATCATTCAATATTACTTATAGAAATCTGCATTTTGACTCTGATGTCCTTGTATTGAGATATGCAAAATCTATCTATATCCCTGTGTTCATAGATACTCTCACGATAGCATGACCTTGTTAGCTGAGTCCTTTTTTAAGCTCATGGATGGTCTCAAAGTCCATATGCTGCTTCAAGATCATGGTGCCACCGCCCTCAGAGACGATCTTCTCCACGGCGCGAGCGTCTCTTATCCTCACGCCGGCGAGATGGGTAATTGGCGTATCGATGAAAACCTCGGGACACATGAGCGTCGAAGGCCCGAGGATTACGGCAGCACGAGGATTCCCGAGGCCGGCTAAGATCTCATCCGTGGTGCCTGTGATCATGGTTGTAGCTGTTATCAGTGCAACAGTACACACAGCCAAAGATTCCCACCCCTCTTCGGGAGTCATTGTCCCAGACTTGCCGGTTTTTAGTTCCAGGATGTCGAGCCTGCATCCTGTCTGCCGGAGAACAGGTACAAGGGGACCGAAGAAACCCACCATGACCACATGATCCGAGGGTTAACCTGGATGAGATCCAGAACATCAATGCGTGAAGTCTCCTGCCGCGGGAGCCCTGCCGCAAGGGCATTGGCCGTTGCAAGGCCGATCGACCGAGAAAGGGGCTTATGCAATACTGAAAGCATGTCAAGAAGCTCGCCGGCTTTCATGCCACCAAGCATTCCGGCCTTAGGCTCGTATGTGCAGCTTCCCGATGGGGTTTGAGCCGTCCATGCGATTCCGATATTCCCGTTATCGAGCCGCACGCTCGTATATCCCAGCTCGATACGCACATCGGCCGCAACAATCCCTTCCGAAACAGGCTTTAAATAGCCGATTATCCTTTGCTGGATTGTTTTCTTCATGCCCTATTCCTTTCCATATATTACATTTATCAACTTAATGTCTCAGTCGGGGATGGTTGAAATCCCTCGCCTTCAGGCGAAGAGAAGATTATATATGTCGCTATGCGACGTTATAGGGTAGGGGCACACACGAAAACTGACTTGAAGGTGCACCTTGTATGGGTGCCGAAGTACCGGAAGAAGGTACTGACCGGAGAAGTGGCGATTCGAGTGAGAGACCTGCTGAAGCAGATAGCGATAGAGCATGAGTTGGAAGTGATATCTGGGAAGGTAGCGACTGATCATGTGCACATGTTCATCAGTTATAATCCGAGCCAGGATATCAGCAAGATAGTGCAATGGCTGAAGGGAATAAGTTCCCGAGTGATGCTTTCGGAATTTTCGCATTTGAGAAGACAGTTTTGGGGACGGCACCTGTGGGCACGGGGATATCTTGCAGTAAGTTCCGGCAACGTAACTGATGAGATAATTCAGCAATACATAGACGAGCAAGAAGGTGAGCCGGTAGTTGATGATAGTCGATTTCAAATCGACCCAAGTTAAACCCCTCGCCTTCCAGGCGAGGGTCGTTTAGTT
>Ga0255345_1006999_pt1 | contig 10747 bp, 11 predicted proteins | sample wastewater_treat_6_FD_192415 | JGI IMG/M metagenome (GOLD analysis project Ga0255345, IMG submission 192415) | Wastewater microbial communities from Lulu Island WWTP, Vancouver, Canada - plant20 | ecosystem: Engineered > WWTP > Wastewater > Unclassified | place: Canada: Vancouver, British... | reverse complement strand
TTATCGCCGTAAAAAAATTTCACGCGCCGAACTTGTCAAACATGCGGGCGTTCGCCTGCATCCAGCGGATTAAAAATTTCGCTTCAAAGAGACCCAGCGAGCCGAGGTTCGCGCCGGTTTCGGTGAAACGTTCCAGTTTATCCGTGCCGCTCACCGCGGAGTGCAGCAAGACCGGCTGGGGATGCCACGAATGTCCTTTCACGGCGCACGGCGTCGAGTGATCGCCCGTGATTGCGATGACATCGGGTTTCTTCGCCAGCAGAATCGGCAGCGCCGCGTCGAAGGCTTCGATGGCTTGCTTCTTCGCTTCAAAATTTCCGTCCTCGCCAGCTTTGTCGGTGTATTTGAAATGGATGAAAAAGAACCCGTAGTTGTCGTATTCCCGCACGTAGCGCTCGAATTGCTCCTGGATGGTCTGCGGCCCCTCAAGCTTCGTCATGCCGACGAGTTGAGCGAGCCCTTTGTACATCGGATACACCGCCAGACACGCCGGCTTGAGCTGGTAACGATCCGCAAACAGCGGAATATCCGGTTGATGGGCGATGCCGCGCATGAGAAAGCCATTGGCGGGCTTTTCCTTCGCAAGCAACGGCAGCGCCGCTTGGTAAAAGTCGGCAATGAGCTTAACCATCTTCTTCTGCTTCGCGTTTTTGGGATCGCGCGGTTTGACGGTGGGAATGGCGAAGCCTTCGCGGTTGGGATCGGCGTCCGTCAGTGGACCGGCCAATCCTTTGCCTCGGAAAACAACGACGAACCGATGTTCCTTGCCGGCTTTGATGATGACCTGCGTGTCTCCGATTTTTTTAATCTTCGCAGCCAGCCGGGCGCACAATCGTTCGCAGGTCTCGGTGGGAATGCGTCCGGCGCGTCGGTCGGTGACCACGCCTTTGGCGTCGAGCGTGGCGAAGTTGGCGCGGGCGCAGACATCCCCGGGCTTGAGTTCCACCCCCAAACCGAGTGCTTCAATAACGCCGCGACCCACTTGGTACTCCAGCGGGTCATAACCAAACAGCCCGAGATGTCCCGGTCCGCTGCCCGGGGTGATGCCGGGGGCGACTGGAATCATGCGCCCTTGGGCGGATTCCTTGGCCAACGCATCGAGATGCGGGGTGCGGGCCGCTTCCAGGGGCGTGAGCCGGCCTTGCGCCGCCGTGGCAATGTCGCCCAGCCCATCCATGACCAGTAACGCCAGTTTGGCGTTCGTTTTCAACGTCAGTTCCGAATACAGCGAGTCCAGTTTCATGTTCGATTTCTTGCTTAGTGAAAAAGCGCAGCAGCCCAATGCCACCACGCCTTCCGCGCATCTTGCGAGTGGGCCCGCCCCAGCGTCAATGGGAATTCCGCTTGCGGTGCGAACGGCTTCTTCCGCGATCCGCAGAAAGGGGCCGGTTGGAACATTGCCGTTTACACGCGGGGCGGCGTGGTTACTATGGCGGGCGCAAAGCAATTGATTTTATGAAGAAAGTCGAGGCGATCATCAAGCCGTTCAAACTGGAAGATGTGAAGGACGCGTTGTCGGCCTTGGGCGTCCAAGGCATGACCGTATCCGAGGTCAAAGGCTTTGGCCGGCAAAAGGGGCACACCGAAATTTACCGGGGCAGCGAATACACGGTGGATTTTCTGCCCAAGATAAAAATTGAGGTCGTCCTGCCGGAAAACATGGTGGCCGGCGCGGTGGAGGCCATTGTCAAAGCCGCCCGCACAGGCAAGATCGGCGATGGCAAGGTTTTTGTCAGTCCGATTGATAACGCCGTGCGCATTCGCACCGAGGAGATGGGCGAACAAGCGGTGTAAACCGCCCATTCCGCGGATGGCCTCCTGCGGCAACGGCAAAAGAATTTCACCGGCACGATGATGCTGACTGCGGGCTGGATTTCAGTAACCATCAGGTAATTGAAAAAGCGTTCTTTGGCATCCGGCGGCGCGACCGTTGACCCGCTGGAACCCCTTGGGATTCGCGAATTTTCTGAGCCTGAAACCGGGCACCAAAAAGGCGCAAAACAGCCTGTGAATAACTAGTGAACAAAAGTTAATATGTTGTCCTCGCCAGAACGCGCCGCATCCTCTAAAACGCCTGTGCAAGTTGGTTAAACACTCGATCTGGATACACACGTTGAAACCAGTCGGGGATGAAACTTGTTTGGTCGTATTTTAAGTTTTTGATAATCAGATAGTTACAAACAATGTAAACCCGTTTTGGCCCATGCTTTTTATTGGTGAACCGCGATTTTATTGGCCGAACCGCCGGTGGGTGTGAGACAATCCACCGGTTGATGGGGTTAAAGTGGTGGCGCAAGGCAAAGTGAATAAATGTCCGAAATACGGGTGGATTTGGTGCGTAAAGTGAACACAAAAGCTTCCGCAGAGCAGGTTTGGAATGCCGCACAGCAGCAGTTGCAAACATTGTTAAGCCCGGATATTTATCAGCTCTGGTTTGCGCCTTTGCGCGCAGCGGGCGGCGAGGGGGATGCCCTTGTTTTGGAGGTGGCCAACGACTTCTGTGAAGTGTGGATCAAGGACAATTATCTCAGTCTACTGCAAGAAGTGTTGGCAGCGGTGTCTGGCCGGCAATGGCAGATCCAATTTCAGATTGCCACCCCCGCTGCCGCGGTGCCGTCTGCTTCGCCTCCGTCTCGCTCAAGGATGACCAACAACACTGCCGCTGCCAAGGCGGCCCCGTTGCCCGAGGCCCTGTTCAATCCCAAGAACACGTTCGAGTCGTTCGTGGTTGGTAACAACAACAACTTCGCTTACGCGGCCGCGCTGGCGGTGGCTCAAGCACCGGGCAAATCCTATAATCCGCTCTTTCTTTACGGGGGAGTCGGTTTGGGTAAAACCCACTTGCTGCATGCCATCGGGCAGCATGTCGCCCACCACAAGAAAGGCGCCCGCGTCGCTTATGTTTCGTCGGAAAAATTCACCAACGAATACATTGACGCCATTCAAAACAGCCAGCTCGTCAAGTTTCGCAAACGCTACCGTCAGACGGATGTGCTGTTGATTGACGACATCCAGTTCCTCGCTGGCAAGGAACGCATTCAAGAGGAGTTTTTCCACACGTTCAATGCCCTCCACGATGCGCATAAACAAATTGTGCTGACCTGCGACCGGCCCGCCAGCGAGATTCAAAATCTTGAGAACCGGCTTGTTTCCCGCTTTGAATGGGGGCTGGTCACCGATTTGCAACCGCCCGATGTGGAGATCCGGCTCGCCATTCTGAAGAAGAAGGCCGAGTTGATGCGCGTTCAGTTGCCGGATGAAATCGTCAATTTTCTCGCGCACCGTATTCGCAGCAACATTCGCCGGCTCGAGGGCGCCCTCATCCGGGTGGCGTCTTTCGCCTCGCTCACCGGCAAGCAGCTTACCATCGAAGTTGTTGAAGGTTTGCTCCGCGAGATTCTGCACGAGGAAGGTCGTTTTTCCATCAACATCGAAACCATCCAGAAAAAGGTGGCCGAACATTTCGACATTCGCCTGGCGGACATGACCAGCAAACGGCGCCCGGAAAACATCGCCTTTCCGCGGCAGGTGGCCATGTTCCTTTCACGGCAGATGACCGAGAATTCGCTCAGTGCCATCGGCGAAGCCTTTGGCGGACGCGACCATGGCACTGTCCTGCATGCGTGCCGGTTGGTGAAGGATCGCATGGAAGTGGATGCCAACGTCCGGCAAGTGGTTCACTACCTCGAAAAACAATTACAGCGGTGACCCGCCGCCGCTGCTGGGAACGATCCCGCAGTTGAGTTTTCGGGGCGCCGTTTACGGTGCCGGTGCCTCCGCCCCGCGTGTGGTTTTCGCCCGAATCACGCCGTGCTCGTCAAACCACAACGGATCAATCGCGAGGAAACGTTCCCAGTTGATGCCCTCGTTCGCTTTCTGGTGATACACCATCCACAACCGGCCGTCTGGACCGGCGACCACGCAATGATGTCCCGGACCGAACACGTTGCCGCCCCGCCGCACAATGGGGTTGCCCGCAAATTTTGTGAAGGGCCCCAGCGGTGATGGGGCGGTGGCATAACCGATTGCGTAATGCGGTGAATCCGCGCCGGATCCCGAATACATCAGATAATACACCCCCTGATGCTTGAGCATCCAGGGACCCTCGGTTACGTGGCCACTGGCCTTTTCCCAGGGATCGGTCGGGTGAAGAAGAATTTTGGCCTCGCCGCGCGGCGTCAGCGGATCCGTCATGCGCTGGCCGCGGATTTTGAAACCTTTTTCCAAGTCCGCGTAGTAAAAATACAGGGCGCCGTCGTCGTCTTGGAACACGTGCGCGTCAATCGCGTTGGTGACCAGGACCGCATGATCCACAAACGGCCCCAAAGGACTGTCCGCCACCGCCACGCCAATCTGTTTCTTCGGCCCGCCGGGGCGCTGGCCGGCTGCGCTGTCGGTGTAATAGAGATAAAACTTTCCGTCACCGCGCCGGTGGTGAAACACATCCGGCGCCCAAACCCCCCGCCGGGGATCATCAAACGCCAGTCCGCGGTTGGTCCAGTTCACCAAATCGGGGCTCGTATAAACATCGTAGCCCCGCGTATGCGTGGTGGCGTAGAGATAATAAAGGTCGTTCACGCGGATAACGTGCGGGTCCGCCATCGTTGCGCCGGGAAGCAACGGATTACGATACGTTGGCTGGCTGGATTGGGCCGCTGCCGGGCGATCCGGAGGACGCTCCGCGCCGTGACTGGAGAGCGCAATCCCCGCTGCGAGGACGGGAAGGGCAAATTGCTGTTTGATCGTGCCAAGCCAGAACATGGGCAAGAGGATAGGGGCCACCCGGCTGGAAAACGATTATAAACTCATGGAGCCGCTGGGAAAATGGTTCTCTGACGTTTTCGGTGGGTAAGGAGAGATGGAATTGGCAGAGTGTGGGCGCATGACACCGGAAAAACTCTTTGCCGAACTGTTGGGGCTGGGATTGAAGTGGCGCGTGACCGAATGCGGCTTCCACCAAGACCGCAGCCAAGTGGATATTCAAGTCGAACACACCGAGGAGGTCTGGAAGCTGGAGCGCTGTCCCCGGTGCGGGTCGGAAGCCAAAGGCTACGATCGCACCGAGCCGTTGCGCTGGCGGCATCTCAACGTGATGCAATACCGCTGCGAGATTGTCTGCCGGTTGCCGCGCGGGCGTTGTCCCCAGTGCGGCCACACTTGGCGGGTGCGGCCGCCGTGGAAAGGCAAGGCGGGCGGGTTCAGCAAGGAGTTTGAAGCCTTCGCGCTGTTGCTGCTGCGCGAGATGGCGGTCGAACGCGCCGCCCAGACGCTCGGGGAAACCGCGCCGCGCCTGTGGCGGCTTCTGCACCAGCATGTGGACGCGGCCTATGCCGAGGCCGACTTTTCCCAAGTGTGTTGCGTGGGGGTGGACGAGATGTCGGTGCGCAAAGGCCACAAGTATATCAGTGTCTTCGCCGACCTGATCAAGAAGCGCGTGCTCTTCGCCGCGGAGGATCGGGATGCGGGCGTTTTCCCGCAATTTATCGCGGCGTTGGAGGCGCACAACGGCCACCGCCATGCCCTGACGGAAGTTGCGATGGACTTGAGTCCGGCGTATCGCAAGGGCGTGCGGGAAACCTGCCGCAACGCGACGGTGGTGCATGACAAGTATCATGTGATTGCCAACCTGATCCTGGCGACGGAGAAAGTGCGACGGCGCGAGCAAAAGCAGCGGCCCGAGTTGAAAGCCTCGCGGTGGCTGTTGCGCCAGAACCCGGAGCACCTGAGCGAGGAACAGGCGGCGGAACTGGCGGTGTTGACGCAAAGCAATCTGGCCAGCGTGAAGGCGTATCAGATGCGACTGGCGTTTCAGAACGCATATCGGTTGCCCCACGCGAGTGCGGCCCGGCGGCGACTGGCGGCCTGGTGCCGTTGGGTGCGGCTGGGCCGGAAGAAGTTTGGCACCTTGTTTGTGGAGATGGTCAAGTTCGCCGAGTCCGTCGAGCGCCACTGGGACGGGATCCTGGCGCACTGGAAGCCTGGGTTGACCAATGCTTTCATGGAGGGACTCAACAGTGTGTTCAGCGCCGTCAAACGCCGGGCGCGTGGCTTCCGCAGTTTCGTTTATCTGCGCACCATGCTTTACCTGGTCGCCGGCAAACTCCGAGTCCCAGCCTTGTAACTACCCACTGAAAACGTCAGAGAACCGGGAAAATTACGAGCCCCAACCCTCCGCCTGCGATTTTTCAAATTGACAGCGGTTAAGCTTGACGCGGCTCCCGGGTTATTTTAGGTTTGCCTTCCCATAGCGGGGGCGTAGCTCAATTGGTTAGAGCGCTGCCCTGTCACGGCAGAGGTTACGGGTTCGAGCCCCGCCGCTCCCGCCATCTCATCTTCCTTGTTTCCAATAATTTACGCCATCGGAAAAATTGTTTACTTCGTCGTTCAGACAAATTTCAGACAGCCGATGCGAACGCAATCTGGGATCACTCGTATTGGCGGTTCTGCCCACCGCGAACGCGAAAAAGAAAACCAAGGACCAAGCTTCGTCGTAAAACGGCCTCGTCGAAAGGACCAACCCCCGGGCTCTCCACCCCAACACACCCACGCCCTTGCCTCTTGAACCTTTACCGGAGGGGATCAGAGAAGCGTCAACGCCCATTCTCCAGACGGTTAGCATCCCGCGATGCGTCGCGGGATCAATCACATCATGCCAACGCCCCAGCCAATCCGACAGCGAATGGTCAATGCCAAGCCCTCCTCATTCATCGGCAGAAAGCGGCCGGGGACGGCCGCACTCCATGACGCTTCGCGTCCGCCTGCGCGCGAGATTCATGCACCCGCTTTGGGGCTGTGCCTGTCCTCTGACGCTTCCGGCCAGCAGAACCAGCCTTGCCTAGGGCAATACCGGGGTCCCGCCAGCGCCCGATGATACGCCCCCCCTCGCCAAAGCGGAGGCCCAGCCCCGTCAGGGCGGCATCGTTGTAGAATCCGATGGAACCAATTGCCCAGCTCCATCAGGAGCGGCATCGTCCGGCCTCGCAACCCCATCGCCGTTGCCTCCAATCTTCGTTTCGGCGCCAAAGGAGGGCAGATGCCGCCCCGGTGTCGTTGCTCAGGACGGCCACGTTGGTGATGGTGAGCCACAGTGCCCCGGTGTTGTTGTTGAACAACATTTCCCCCCGGAAATAATCCCCCTTACGCGTCGTCGGCGTGTAGAGCGCAAGATTGTCCTGGCTCCACAAGCTTACGGTGGCCGTATTCGTGGCCGTGCCCAGCACGTTCACAAAGCCCGGCACGGTGCGGCTGGTGTATTGGTTCAATAACTTCATGCGTGATTGCTTCTGGGCCATTTCAACTCAAACCAACGAACCATTCAACCTAAACTTCGCAGCAGCTAAGATCCGCAGCAGGCGCGGGTGGCCGACCGACTCCGGCGCGGCTTGAGCGCCGCAAAATTCTTTCTCACCTTTTGGCGGGACAGCCGGTCGGGTTCATTCAGGAGAAAGCTCGACCAATTCAATTTCTTTAGGTTTAGGATACGCCAAAACCTTCTTCTTACACCCTTTGGCAGACACAACGAGTGTGCTAATCGATAGTTTTTTGATTTCTTTCCCAAGTGAATAGCCATCCGATGAAATCGGCGGCACATCTTTGGAAGCGAAAATCACCGTTCCAGATGCATCAGTCGGTTTTGAGACGGGTTTGCCCCAATAGTAACCGCCCAAACCCACGCGCCATTCAAGTTTGACGATAGCGTTTGTAATCGGCTGCTTCGTTGTCGCATTTACCACTTTGATGCGAATAGGAAGGTTCATCGCATCCAGTGTAGAGACACAGGAAACAGTCGTGCAAAGTAAAAGCATTGGAACGAAAACACGACTACTCATCAGATTCCGAATCGTCATAATTATCTCCTTGTGGCAATTCAGGTGTATCGGACGGCGGATCGAGCTTGGTTTCTGAAAAACCAGTCAGCTTCCAGTGGAAGCGGCGCTTGATTTGATTTTTGGGGCAACACGAGCATGATTTATACATCGACCGCTCAACGTTGTTGGCCCAAGATTGGCAATCTCGAAAACCAAGCCAGTAACTTTTCCCTTGGCCACTGGAAACTGCCTTATCAAAAATCCTCGTAGCACAGTCATTGTTCAGGCACTCCAGCTTGTAACATCTCACATCGTGGTGAACAGGCTGGTCGTATTCGTTTCGAACACCACCAGGGCCTCCCCAAAGCCAGCGGCTACGCTTCTCGAATCCGCGTGCATCTCCATTACAAACGATGAAGCGGTGATGAAGTATTCCGAAAATGTGCTTGCCGATAAGTTCCTCTTTGCACATCCAACAACCATCTTGTGGAAATTGTGGGCTATCACCATTTTGAGGCATCTGAATGTATTGCGGCTGTCGGCCATCAGGATCGAATTTTGTCAGCGGATCATTTTTAACAAAGCCATACAAGTTGACACCGCCCCGTTCCTCCAACGGGTCTCTGTTTGGCCACCTTCCGGTGCTCGGGTTGTAATACCGATAACCATAGTAAATCAGATCGGTCTCATCGTCCTGATATTTGGTCGAGAACCGGAAGGGGTTGGCCCTGGCCATCGGGCCCGTGGCACGGAGGAGTTCCCCAAAGGGGCCATACTCGTATTGAGCGGTCAGCCCGGCACCATCCGCTTTCAGCAAGGCAGCCACATTGCCATTCCCATCATACGCGCAGAAGTGCGAACCCTGGCTGGCATCGATGATGGCCAGCAACCCGCCCACGCCACCCGCACCTTGCATCGTCCCGCTCAAATCCAGTCCCCACGTAAATGAATAGAGGATGGAGCATTGATGATCGAGGATGGCCATTGAGTTCCAGCCGTCATACGCGTACCGCACGTCGTGGGGCAGATTTTCGTTGGCGTCAGGGGTGAAGGCGCCAAGCGACTTGGTGACCGTATCTGTTGCGCGCCAGATGCCGCTGCACCCACCGCTGGTCACAGCTTCAGCAACCGGATCAGTTCTTCTCGCGTCAAGCCGTGATGCCTGGCGATGCTCTTGAGGATGCCGTTTAACGTGCCGCATTTGATCGGATTGTGATCCGGGATCACTTCGTGATGTTCGCCATTCTTTTGCGGCGTCACCCGGATGTGGGAGCCTTTGCACCGGGTTTCCTCATACCCGAGTTCCCGCAGCGCCTTGACGAGTTGGCGACCGGTCACGTCGCGCGGCAATCTCATCGCGCCAATAGCTCTTCCCTTACAAAGTGCAGCCGGATCATCTTGGGCGCTTTGTCAGGATCATCAAAGTAACAGTCCACCGCCTCGCGGACGTTGCGCCGCAACTCCTCCAACGTCTCGGCTTCGGTGTGAATGCCTCCGCTCACCGCTGAGGCCGTGTAACCACCATCCGTCTCGTCTTCGCGCACCTCAAAGATGATTTCACTCATGGCCCAAATTCTAGCCCGCTTGTTCATGGCTGACAAGCGCACGCCACCAACGGCGCACCGCGCCCTTGTGAACAATCTTGGAAACGGTATCAGCGCTGCTAGATCCTATTCACCTTTTAGCGGGACAGCTCCGTTTGATTTGCGTCGCTGGCGAAACCTGGAAATGAACCACGGAACGATTGCAAACGGAAGCGTGTGAAACAGCCCCAACATTTCAATATAGATTTTCACATAAAACAAAGCAGCACACACGACTAGCGCCAAACAAACCGAAAGGTAAAAAGCCAATTTTGGTCTGGAGCAAATGAATCCAATACAGACGGATGCAAAACAAAAAGCTCCGATGGCAAGATCACCAATGTTCGACTTCGACATATTTATCTCAATTGCAGGTCTGTATTCCAATATCGCCACCGGTCAGACTGAAAGGCTCGTCAATGATGAAAGTATCTCCCCCATAATTGAACGGATAGAAAAGAACTGTCGTTACAAGATTTTTCGGATTTCCTCCAGGCACGTAAACGAAAGTGTAATACTTGCTGATAGTTCCCTTGACGGTGCAGGAACTACTGCAAACGCACCCGCAACAAGACCGGCATGGCTTGCACTTCCACTTGCATTCCCCTAGCATAAACAATTGCCAATTGCCAGTTGCTGCCCAATCGAGTCTTCGCGCAAATGGCATATCCATACTTGCCGGATTAAACTCAACAGCGTGATCGGTGTTTCCTCTGAACAATCTTCCGTTTTTGCCACAAGCCCATTTTCCTTTTGCCTCAGCAAGAAGAGACGCCATGAAGCCTTGCACCTCCTGGCTGTTTACCACGTCAATCATTGCGTCTTTATCCATGTGCGTGAAATTTCCAAACCCCGCGTAGTCAGCAAACAATTCCAATGCGAGCGATGAACACGATGGGCCAGGTGGTAGCTTGGGCAGATTTGGAGGCTGCGGGCGGCCGTCTGGCCCCGGAATCCAAAGCCCATACGCATCGATATGCTGAACGGGTGCATTGCGCGCGAAAGAATAGAAATTCAACCCGCCCGCTTCTTCAATGGGGTCCCTATTTGGCCATCTGCCATCTCTCAAATCTCGGAATAGGTATTTATCGTCCCCGGTGTAGTCGTCGTGATACTGGGTGCTGAAACGAATCGGATTGAGTTTGGCCATTGGGCCGGTGATGCGCAGCGGTTCGGCGAAGGGGTCGTACTCGTAGCGCGCACTTTCTTCTCCCGTTGCCGCGTTGATGAGCGCCGTCACGTTTCCGTTGCCATCGTAGCAGGTGAAATGTGTCGTGTTCGCCATGTTGCCACATTGGGCGGACGTTCCCGCTTTCACTGCCAATACTCCACCCACACCCCCAGCCCCTTGAAGGC
>Ga0255345_1006992_pt1 | contig 10755 bp, 8 predicted proteins | sample wastewater_treat_6_FD_192415 | JGI IMG/M metagenome (GOLD analysis project Ga0255345, IMG submission 192415) | Wastewater microbial communities from Lulu Island WWTP, Vancouver, Canada - plant20 | ecosystem: Engineered > WWTP > Wastewater > Unclassified | place: Canada: Vancouver, British... | reverse complement strand
TCATGCCTTACCTGAGGGACCGCGAAGCCCCACCTACAAAACACAAGACAAGGAGCCGCGCCCAGGTGGGCGCGCCTCCACAGCCTCGTCTTGTAGGAGAAAATTCGCGGTTTTCAGATAAAACGATAACTGCGTAAACGCAACAAATTAGATTCTTAAAAGAACGATGTCTAAACAACAATCGGAACTACTGAACTTATCGCAGAAACCGGAACGGCTGGCGAGATAATAAATGACGTGGCAACGTATAAATAATTCCAAGCAAATGGGGCGCGCCCGGCGCAAAAAAAAAGCGAGGCGCGTTTGCACGCGCCCCGCTGTGTAGCATGTGGATGCTGTGGGTTAGTACATGCCATCCATGCCGCCGCCCGGCATCGGGGGCGCCGGCGGGTCCTTCTTCGGAATATCCGCCACCATGGCCTCCGTCACCAGAAGCAGACCGGCGATGCTGGCCGCGTTCTGCAAGGCGCTGCGGGTGACCTTGGTCGGGTCAATGATACCGGCCTTCATCATGTCCACGTACTCGGCCGTGGCCACGTTGTAACCGTAGGCGCCCTTGCCGTTGCGCACTTCCTGCACAACGATGGAGCCATCCACGCCGGCGTTTTCCGTCAACTGCCGCAGAGGCGCTTCACAAGCCCGGCGGACGATTTCCACGCCCACCTTGACGTCGCCCGCAGCCTCAAGAGCCGACAGCGCGGCTTGCGCCCGAATCAACGCCACGCCGCCGCCCGGCACAATGCCTTCTTCCACGGCTGCGCGCGTCGCATGCAGAGCATCTTCCACGCGGGCTTTCTTTTCCTTCATTTCGGTTTCGGTCGCCGCGCCGACATGAATGACGGCCACGCCGCCGGCCAGCTTCGCGAGACGCTCCTGGAGCTTTTCGCGGTCGTAGTCGGAGGTGGTTTCGTCAATTTGCCGGCGAATCTGGGCGATGCGGCCCTGAATGTCCGAGCTCTTGCCGTAACCTTCCACGATGGTGGTGTTGTCCTTGTCAATCGTCACGCGCTTGGCACGGCCCATATCGGACAGCGTGAGGCTCTCGAGCTTGATGCCGAGGTCTTCGCTGATGAATTTGCCGGCGGTCAGCACCGCGATATCTTCCATCATGGCCTTGCGGCGGTCGCCAAAGCCGGGGCTCTTCACCGCGCAAACCTGCAAGGTCCCGCGCAGCTTGTTCACCACCAGCGTGGCAAGCGCTTCGCCTTCGATGTCTTCGGCGATAATCAACAACGGCTTGCCGCTCTTGGCCACGTTCTGCAACACGGGCAGCAAATCCTGCAGGTTCGAAATTTTCTTCTCGAACAACAGGATGTACGGATCATCCAGCACGACTTCCATGGTGTCGGGCTTGGTCACGAAATACGGGCTGAGATACCCCTTGTCGAACTGCATGCCCTCGACCACGTCGAGCGTGGTCTCGATGCCCTTGGCTTCTTCGACGGTAATCGTGCCGTCCTTGCCCACCTTATCCATCGCCTCGGCAATGATTTTGCCAATCGTGGTTTCGCCGTTGGCGGAGATGGTGCCGACTTGCGCGATTTCTTCGCTGTCCTTAATCTTCTTGCTCTGCTTGCGCAGCGCGCTCACCACGGCGTCCGTGGCTTGGTCAATCCCCTGGCGCAAGGCCACGGGGTTGGCGCCGGCGGTCACGTTCTTGAGTCCTTCGCGGTAAATGGCTTCCACCAGAACCGTGGCGGTCGTGGTGCCATCACCGGCGATGTCGCTGGTCTTGCTGGCGACTTCGCGGACCATTTGCGCGCCCATGTTCTCGAACGGGTTTTCCAGTTCGATTTCCTTGGCAACGGCCACGCCATCCTTCGTGATGGTGGGGCTGCCAAACTTCTTTTCGAGGACGACGGTGCGTCCGCGCGGCCCGAGCGTGCTCTTGACGGCCTTGCTCAACTTCTCGATGCCCTTCAGCACGTGCTGGCGGGCTTCGGCTTCATATGCAATTTGTTTTGCTGACATATCGGTTTTGCTCCTGTGTTAATTAGCCTTCCAGAATGCCGAGAATGTCTTCCTCGCGCATAATCTGGTATTCCTTGCCATCCAGCTTGATTTCGGTGCCGCCGTACTTCGGCATCAGGACTTTGTCGCCCTTCTTGACGTTAAACGGAATCCTCTTGCCGTTGTCGTCAATTTTGCCGGTGCCCACGGCAATCACCTTGCCCTGCTGGGGCTTTTCCTTGGCGGTATCCGGAATAATAATGCCGCCCTTTCTCACTTCATCTTCCTTGAGAGGCTCGACGAGTACGCGATCACCCAATGGTTGAATCTTCATGTCTGTTTTGCTCCTTTACTTTGGGATTTGCGTCGGCTGGTCACGGGCGTTCACCCGCGGCCAGCCGACTTTTGTTTTTCTTTATTTTGAATCTTTTTTGTCGTCATCCACCATCTCGAAGTCGGCGTCCATGACGTCGCCATCGGCCGCGCCATCCGCGTTCGGCGGCGGCGGGGGTGGCGGACTGCCGGCCGCGCCGGCATCCGGCTGGGCCTGCTTGGCCTGCGCGTAGAGGTCCGCGGAGATGGCCTGCATATCGTTCGTCACCGCTTCGGTCGCCGTCTTGATGGCCGCGGCATCGCCGCCGCTGATGGCATCCTTCAGCGCCTGCAGGGAGTTTTCCACCTTCATTTTCTTGTCGGACGGGATTTTCTCTCCGTTGTCCTTCAAGAACTTTTCGGTCTCATACACCATCGCTTCCGCGCGGTTCTTGGCATCCACCGCCTCGCGGCGCTGGGCGTCCTCATTGGCGTGAGCCTCGGCGTCCTTGACCATCCGGTCCACTTCCTCCTTGCTCAGTCCGCTGGAGGCGGTGATGGTAATCTTCTGCTCCTTGCCGGTGCCCAAATCCTTGGCGCTCACCTTCAGAATGCCGTTGGCATCCAGATCAAACGTCACTTCAATCTGCGGCACGCCGCGCGGCGCCGGCGGAATGCCCGCCAGATGGAACTTGCCAATCGTCTTGTTATCGCCAGCCATCTTGCGTTCACCCTGCAACACGTGGATTTCCACCGTGTTCTGGTTGTCCGCCGCCGTGCTGAAGATTTCACTCTTGCGCGTGGGAATCGTGGTATTGCGCTCAATCAGCGCGGTCATCACACCGCCGAGGGTTTCAATGCCCAGGGTCAGCGGCGTCACGTCGAGCAACAGCACATCCTTCACTTCGCCCTTCAGCACGCCGCCTTGAATCGCCGCGCCGATGGCCACCACTTCATCCGGGTTCACGCCCTTGTGCGGCTCTTTGCCCAATTTCTTTTCGACATCCTGCTGCACCTTCGGCATGCGCGTCATGCCGCCGATGAGAATGACTTCGTCAATCTTGTCCTGCGACAGGTCCGCATCCTTGAGACAGTTGGCCACGGGGGTCATGCTGCGCTCAATCAGATCGCCCACCAACTGTTCCAGCTTGGCGCGGGAAAGCTGCACATTCATGTGCTTGGGCCCGCTGGCATCCGCCGTGATAAACGGCAGGTTGATATCGGTGGTTTGCGCGCTGGACAATTCGCACTTGGCCTTTTCCGCGGCCTCCTTCAGACGTTGCAACGCCATCGGGTCCTTGGAAAGGTCAATACCGTTGTCCTTCTTGAATTCCGCCACCAGCCAATCCATCACGCGCTGGTCAAAATCGTCACCGCCCAGGTGGGTATCACCGTTGGTCGCCTTGACTTCGAAGACGCCGTCGCCGATTTCCAGCACGGAAATATCGAACGTGCCACCGCCGAGGTCGTACACCGCGACTTTTTCCTCTTTTTTCTTGTCGAGGCCATAGGCCAGCGACGAAGCGGTCGGCTCGTTGATGATACGCAACACTTCGAGGCCGGCAATTCGCCCGGCATCCTTGGTCGCCTGACGCTGGCTATCATTAAAATATGCCGGCACGGTAATCACCGCCTGCGTGATGGTCTCACCCAGAAAGGCCTCCGCGTCGGTCTTCATTTTCTGCAAAATCATGGACGAAATTTCGGGCGGCGAATAAGTCTTGTCGCCGATTTTGACATGCGCATCGCCGTTGGAGGCGCGCACGACTTCATACGGCACCCGCTTGATTTCTTCCTTCATTTCATCGTACTTGCGACCCATGAAGCGCTTGATGGAAAATACCGTGTTTTTCGGATTCGTCACCGCCTGCCGTTTGGCCGCGCTGCCCACCAGCCGTTCGCCGGTTTTGGTGAACGCCACCACCGACGGCGTCGTCCGCCCGCCTTCCGCGTTCGGAATAACCGTCGGCTGGCCGCCCTCCATGACCGCCATGCACGAATTCGTGGTTCCTAAATCAATTCCTAAAACTTTGGACACTTTTGTTCCTCTCTTTCCTACTTAATAAAAAAAATACAGAATCGCTCACCATCAATAAGCAGTTTCCGTGCCAAAGTTGAAAATTATTTGTAATATCCTGACTATCAATAAGTTACAGCTTGCTATATTTTCGCCCCCTCCCGCCGAACAGGGACACAATAGCCCGCATAGGGGCAAAATGTCTCTATTTTTGTGCGCCGGTCAGCTTTCCGGCCAGTTCAGCCAGCGGCACGTTGGCCTGCTCGCCGGTTTCCATATTTTTCAGCGCCGCCACGCCCCCCGCCAATTCGTCATCACCCCGAATAACCGCCCACGCCGCACCGGCCTTGTTGGCCGCGCGCATCTGCGATTTCATGCTGCCGCCGGTCGCCATGCGACACGTCAGCCCCGCCGTGCGCAGCGACTGCATAAGCGACAGATTCTGCCGTTGCGCCGCATCACCCAGCCCCACCAGCCACACCAAAGGCGCGCCGGGCACCAGCAACTCTTCGGCGCGGCCGAGCGTTTGCAACACGCTCACCACCCGCTCCAGACCGATGGCAAATCCCACGCCCGTCAATTCGCGTCCGCCCAGCTCCATGCGATAGCGCCCGCCGCCGGCCACGGCATTTTGCGCGCCCAGCGCCGAGTTGGTGATTTCCCAAACCGTGTGCTCGTAATAATCCAAGCCGCGCACAAGCAAAGGGTCGCGCACATGCTTCACCTGAAGGTCATCCAGATGCTCGGCCACTTGCGCCAAATAGGTTCGCGACGTCTCATCCATAAACGAGGTCGGTTCCGGCAGCGTTTCCACCACCGCGCGGCAAACCGGCTGCTTGCAATCCAGCACGCGCAGCACATTTTCGTTGATTCGGCGGCGGCAATCCTCGCACAGCTCCGCCTCACGCGGGGCCAACGCGTCGCGCAAGCCCTCGGCGACGCGCGCGGCGTCAGCGCCCGCGCCGCGGGTGCTCAACCGCACTTCGCATTCGCCCAGCCCCCACGCCCGCAGCAAATCCACCTGCAAAGCGAGAATCTCCGCATCCACCAGCGGGGAGGGAGGCTCCAGACATTCGACCCCGCACTGATGAAACTGCCGACGCCGCCCCGCCTGCGGGCGTTCGCTGCGGAACATCGGCCCGATATAAAACCAGCGCGCCCCCGCCGTCTCCATCGGCCCCAGCCCCGCCGCGTAGCGCATGACCCCCGCCGTGCCCTCCGGGCGCAACGCCAAACGGCGGCCGCCCTTTTCGAACACATACATTTCCTTTTGCACCACGTCCGTCGTCGAACCAATGGAGCGGGTGAAAACCGACTCAAACTCCACGATGGGCGTGCGCAATTCCTCGAAACCGTAACGCGCCAGCGTCGCGCGCGCGATTTCTTCCAAACGCTGCCACAGCCGCACATCCGGCGCGGCAATATCGGACATTCCTTGAACAGATTGAAGGGGGGATGACATTCAGACTCCAGAGCCATCCGCGCGTTCGCGGATAGCGGGTAACCAGCTCACTCTCACGCGGCCGGGTTAGTTAATCATGGCCTTCATGGTTTTGCCGGGCCGGAAGCGAACAGACTTGCGGCGCGGAATCACCACGACTTCATCAGGCTTGTGCGGGTTACGACCCACCCGCGGGCGACGCTCGCGCACGTCGAACACGCCAAACTTGCGAAATTCAACGCTGCGACCGTCCTTCAAGGCTTCCGTAATGATGTCCAACGTCTTTTGAATCACTACGAGGACTTCCTGCTGGGTCAGGCCCGTTTCTTCGGCAATTTGGACAGCCACTTGGCGCTTCGTCAGGTTCTTCATGTCGCCTTGCATGTTTTCCTCATCTTTCCTGTGGACGACACCAATCTTCCACACAACAGAACATAAAGCAAGGAGCCTACTTGCGTCAAGAACATGCCACGACGGACAGACGGGACAAAACCGCCGATTTTCGCCCCCGAATGGGGCCGCCGCCCGCCTAAAAATGCCAGGCCAGGCTGATGGTCAGGACCGGATAAAACCGGAAATCATCCAGGTCTTTTTGGATGTTCTCCTCTTCTTTTTTGAGGTCTTTGCGGAAAGTATCGAATTTCGTGGTCATCCCCTTGCCGTCGGAGGTCAATTTGGCGTCGTAGGACTGGAAAATCACGCCGATATCAATCCCAAGCGTAAAAAGCTGGTCCTCGGCCACGGCGTTGCCGAATCCGATGCCCAAATAAGGCGTCAAAACCTGATCCACCTCGATGCTCCCGGACAGCGTGCCAACGACCTCCGGCGGATAGGTATGCTCGCCAATTTGCACGTTTTTGCTGGGCGTGGCGCGCAGGTCTGCCTCGGTGCTCGGCTGAATATACACGCCCCCGACAATGCGAAAATGCCCGCCAAAGGGCTGAAGATCCACCAGCAGCGGAATGCTGGTCATGTCGAAATCCAAGTCATATTTCACTTTGGAGAATTTGCGCGTCCACGTGAACGAACCATAATTGAACCCGCCGCGCAGATTCAAAAAGCGGTTGATGCCGAAAATGCCATCCACGCCGATGCCCGTCGTCCCGATTTTAGGCGCAACCGCCATGCCCGGCCACTTTTGGCCCCAGACCCAGTAAATGCCCTCCTCGTCGTCATCGGCCCAAACATACTCCTGCGTCGTGGCCGGAGCGGCCGCCGCCGGACGCGAATACCACGAATCCGAATCGTAATAAACGGGCGATTGCGGCGATTCCGACGGCGCCACCGGATAGCCGTAAGGGCTGCCGCCCTGCTGCTGATAATAAGCCGGCGACGGCTGAATGGTGCGCTGCTGCCCGTGGGCAGGCGCCGCCATCCATCCCAGTGCCACAGCCAATCCCAACATCCATGTCGTGTACTTCATCGTTGACTCCAAGGGGTTCAAAATCATTTCAATCACCTGTTTTGCCTTCGTCCTGCCCGACAAACCCGACGGCCAGCAAGCAAACATCATCCTCAAACGTGGGCGTGCCGCTGAACTCAACGGCGGCGCTCACCAGCGCTTCGAGCATATCCGACAGCGGCTCCGCGGCGGTTTGCTTCATCGCCGTCTGCATGCCTTCCACTTCAAACTCATCTTGCTTGTCGTTGCGCGCCTCCGTCAAGCCGTCCGTGTAAAATACCATGCGTTTGCCCGGCGGCAACTCATTAGCCACCTGCCCATACACGGCATCGCCGAACAACCCCAGCGCCGGCCCCAGCGCCTCTTCCGTGACCCTGGCCCCGCGCACGGTGCCGTCCGGGTCAATCACCATCGGCAGCGGATGCCCGGCATTCGCGTGCAAGATGCGCCCGCTCTCCAAATCGAAGCTCACGCAACAAGCCGTCGCAAACATCAATTCATTCGCGCCGCTGAAAATCTTGGAATAAGCCGCGTTCAGCCGCGTCATAAACTCGCCCGGCTCGTGCGTTTCCTGCGCAATCTGCTCCAGCAGCCCGCGGATGGTCGCCACGACAAGCGCCGCGCGCGCGCCGTGCCCCATCACGTCGCAAACGAACACCAGCACCTGATGCGCCGACACCTGCAAAATGTCGAAGAAATCGCCGCCCACGAGTCCGCTGGGATGGTAAACATGCGCGAAATCAAGCCGTCCCGGCGCGGCGGCGGCATCAGCCGTGCGAATGTCCGGATAAGAAGCCGGCAAAAAGGCATACTGCAAATCGCGCGCCATGCGCAAATCCGCTTCCATCTCGGCATTTTTCTGGCGCAACTGACTGGCATACAGCTCCAACTGTTGCTGCGCCTGCCGTTGCGGCGTCACGTCCAGCAGCGAAATAACAATGCCCGTCATCGCGCCATCGGGGTTCAAGTTGGGTTCCAGCGACGCCTGCGCAAAAAACGTCGCGCCATCCTTGCGTTGCATTTCCAGCTCGCCCACCCAGATGTCCCCCGCTCGAATGGCGCTGAGCATCTCGGTCGCCAATTCTTTCTGCTTCAAAAAGTGACTGAAGTTATAGGAATAAGCCTCCTCCGCATTCTCCAGCCCCAGCAGCGTCAGCATCGCCGGGTTCACATAACCCGCCAGCGCGCCCTCCACGTCCGCCACGGCAATCCCGCTGCCGGAATTTTCCAACGCCGTATAGCCGGTCTTCAGCCGCTCTTCCGTTTCCTTGCGAATGGTGATGTCGCGAATAAAAAAGCTCAAGTGCAGCTTGCCGCTCAACGGCAGACGATTCACCGAAATTTCCGCCGGAAACATCGAGCCGTCCGCCCGCTGGCAAAACGCCTGAATCAACACAAAGCGATTGCTCTGCAGCGACCCCATGATGGTATCCAGCAAACTGCGCTCCGCCCCGCACAGCCAATCCAGCACATTTTTTTTGCACAACTCCGCGCGCGTGGTTCCCAAAAACTGTTCCGCGCGCGCGTTTGCGCCCGTGATGTCCCCTTGCGGGTCCGTGATGAACACCGCGTCGTAGATGCTTTGCAACAGCAACTGAAAATCTTCGCCGCCCTGCGGACGCGCAGCCGTTGCCGCCGCCGGAATACGAATCACACCCGTCGAACCCGGACGCTGCGGCACATTCAAGCCGCCCGGCACGCGCTTGACCAGCCGCACGCCACCCGGCTCCGGCGCCTGCTGCAACTGCTCCAGCATGGCCGGCGTGATGTCAATCCGCATCGTCGCCTGGGCTTTATTTTGCTCTTCCTTGGACATATCAGGGTGAGCATAGCCGACACGCTCCCCTCCGGCAATCGTTTTCAAGCCTGATTTTTTTACTGTTCATTTGTTGATTTTGTACCAGAATGAATAGCCGAAACGAAAAGAAGGGCATTTTTATGTTCAAAGGTGCATACACAGCATTAATCACACCGTTCAACCGCTCGGGTGAAGTCCACTACGAGCGCCTGCGCAAGCTGGTTGAATTTCAGGTGGCCAACGGCGTGGATGGTCTGGTGCCGGTCGGCACCACCGGCGAATCCCCCACGCTGGACCACGACGAACACATCGAAGTCATCCGCGTCACCGTGGAAGCCGCCGCCGGCCGCCTCAAAGTCCTCGCCGGCACCGGCGGCAACTCCACCGCCGAAGCCCTCGACCTCACCCGCCGCGCCAAAGAAGTCGGCGCGGACGGCACCCTCCAGGTCACCCCCTACTACAACAAGCCCACGCAAGCCGGCCTCATCCAGCACTTCACCGCCGTCGCCGACATCGGCCTCCCCGTCGTGCTCTACAACGTCCCCGGCCGCACCTCCTGCGAAATCGCCGTCCCCACCATCGCCGAACTCGCCAAACACCCCAACATCGTAGGCGTCAAGGAAGCCAGCGGCAGCGCGGACCGCGTCAGCCGCATCCTTTCCGTCTGCGACATCACCGTGCTATCCGGCGATGACGCCCTCACCCTGCCCATGATGTCCGTCGGCGCCGCCGGCGTCATCAGCGTCGCCTCCAACGTCGCCCCGCGCGCCGTCGCCGACCTCGTCCACGCCGCCGCCGCCGGCCGCTGGGACGAAGCCCGCCGCCTCCACTTCCAATACTACCGCCTCTTCACCGACATCTTCATCGAAACCAACCCCATCCCCATCAAAGCCGCCGCCGAACTCATCGGCCTCGTCCCCGCCCACTACCGCCTCCCCCTCTGCAAAATCTCACCCGCCAACCTCGAAAAACTTCGCGCAACCCTCCAGGAATGCGGACTCCTCCCCGCACCGACCACCTGACACGAACATGAACACCCCCGTCAAAATCCTACTCATCGGAGCCGCCGGCCGCATGGGCCAAGCCATCACCCGCCTCATCGCCCAAGGCTGGGCCCCCGGCGCGCAACTCATCGCCGCCGTGGACCGCGCCGACACCCCCCTCCTCGGGCGCGACGCCGGCCAAGCCGCCGGCGCGCAAAACCTAGGCATCCCCATCACCGCCGACCTCCCCGCCGCCCTCGCCGCGCCCCCCCCCGCCCGCCCCGACGTCGCCGTGGACTTCAGCCACCACACCGCCACCGCCGCCGCCGCCCCCCAACTCGCCGCCGCCGGCATCCCCTGGCTCGTCGGCACCACCGGCCTCACCGACGCCGACCGCGCCGCCATCGCCGCCGCCGCCCGGCAAATCCCCGTCGTCCTGTCCGCCAACACCAGCGCCGGCATAAACATCCTCCTAACCCTCGTCGCCCGCGCCGCCGCCGCCCTCAAAAACAGCGGCTACGACTGTGAAATCATCGAACGCCACCACCGCCGCAAAAAAGACGCCCCCTCCGGCACCGCCCTTGCCCTTGGCCAAGCCGCCGCCACCGCCCTCGGCTGGAACCTCAACGAAGTCGCCATAGACGGCCGCACCGGCATCACCGGCGAACGCCCCGAAAAGCAAATCGCCTTCCACGCCATTCGCGGCGGCGACTTCATCGGCGACCACACCGTCCTATTCGCCACCGACGGCGAATGCCTCGAACTCACCCACCGCGCCACCACCCGCGACACCCTCGCCCGCGGCGCCCTGCGCGCCGCCCTATGGCTCCCCCCCCGCCCCCCCCGCCTCTA
>Ga0255345_1006987_pt1 | contig 10759 bp, 9 predicted proteins | sample wastewater_treat_6_FD_192415 | JGI IMG/M metagenome (GOLD analysis project Ga0255345, IMG submission 192415) | Wastewater microbial communities from Lulu Island WWTP, Vancouver, Canada - plant20 | ecosystem: Engineered > WWTP > Wastewater > Unclassified | place: Canada: Vancouver, British... | reverse complement strand
AGTTTTGTTCGTTTTATTTTTAGTAGAAAGTTTCCAAATCCAAAATAAGCCATAACCGCTAAAAATGACATGGTATAAACCCCTGCCAATGGTCCTAATTCACCATTGGTGATAAATAAAACAGAGACACACAATAAGAAAAAGACAATCAAAATTCTTGGTGAACTTCCTGATTTGTTTTCTTTTAACAATGCTTGGGGTAAAATTCTATCTAATGACATACGTTTCATTAAACCCGATACTCCAACATAAGAAGTTAAAACAGCACCACTTAATACTAAAACTGCATCAATTGAAATTAAGGTAGCCAAGTTTGATCCACCAGTTAAATTTCCTAAGTGAGAAAGTAGCGTTTCTTTGTGTGCACCCACTTCAATCAGAGGCACAACGCCAATAATTACCAATGCCATTAATGGATTGATTACACTTACGGCTATCCACATATTACGAAGTGTTTTTCTGAAAACGCCAGGTTCTTGCTCTTCTACAAAGTTTGCCGAACTTTCAAAACCAGAAATTCCAAGCATAGCAGTACTAAATCCTAAAAACAAAGCAACAGGAATGCTTCCTTCTATTGGTTGACTGAAATTAATTGACATGATGTCAAAATTGTTCGAATAGGCAAACCAAATACCGCTTCCAATTAGAAAAATCATCGATGCCAAATGAAAAACAAAAATGAAAATAGCCACATTCGAGGATTCTTTTATTCCAGACATAATTAGTACTAAGAAGAATGTTAGCAATCCAATTGTAGCCCAAAATACAGGTATAGAAGACACTAAGCTGTGAAGATAATGCATAGCTTCGCTGGCAGATAGAACCGCCGTAGCCATATATGAGAGTATCGTTAGACAAGCGGCGATAGAGGCATTGCTTTTTGAAGTGGTGTTTAACAAGATATTATAAGCACCACCATTTAAAGGTAATGCGCCAACAGCCTCACCATAAATTTTTCGGAATAAAAATAAAACTCCAGCAACGATTAATAACGAAATCCAGGCATATTGCCCAGCATACATTATGGCTAAAGCTGAAACATATAAACATGACGATGTAATGTCGTTTCCACAAATGGCTGTTGCGGCAAATTCTTTAAGTTTTTTGTGTGAACTCATTTTAATTTTAAAATATGAAAGCGGTAAAGATAACCACAATTTTTTTAATTTATAACAAATTGATTTATTTCAACTTATTCTTCTTCATTCAAAATTTCACCATCAAATTCCATATTTATAAAAGACTCTCTATCTATTAAATATTCCGAAGTGATTAATTGAAAGGTTGAATCCTCTTTAGTATTTAATTCCCAAATGAGACTTTCGGCTTCAGGAAATTTAGCACCTGTGGTCATTGGTTCACCAAATAATCTTTTAATAATGTTGCTTTCGTTCAATCCACTATTGAAAGCTTTTAAAATATCCGATTTTGACAATTCATTTGAATCATTTCCTAAAACAGAAAATTGAATAGAACTGGCTTTTGCATTTGGAAATTTTCCGTTAAATGCTTTGTAAAGCAATTGATTAATGGAAAATAAATGTTTGTGTAAATGAATTTCAGGATATTCTTCGCATACTTTATCAAGTAACATTTCGTTTGATAGTTGGTCAATTTGACCTTCGTTTAAATCATTCGATAATTTGTAAGTAAGAACAATTTGAGCTGCTTCATTAGGTTCATAATCGGCAATTGCCATAAATAACATTTCAGTTAAATTTTCGGGCTTAATTGTATTTCCATCTGCAAACCCAAAAGCAGCTAGTAAAGCTACATAGTCTTGATTTGTCCAATAATTTGGAATTTCATCTAAGGTATAAATGGATTTTATTTTAATGTTTAGTTTCATGCTAATGTCTTTTAAATTTTTGAGTTTTGTTAGAGATAATATAGTAAAAAAAAACTAAACCCCAATTTAAATATTAAATTGGGGTTTTAGCTTTAATTAAAAAAATGGTTATTCTCCTTTTGGAGTAATTTTATTTTCTTCTCTTGGAGGTCTTGGCAAAAGTGCTTTTCTCGACACTTTTTCTTTTCTAGTTTTCGGATCTAAACCAAAGTATTTGACCATGAAGACATCACCCATATTTACAACATCAGTAACATTTTCAGTTCTTTCCCAAGCTAATTCTGATACGTGTAATAAAACTTCGTTTCCAGGTGCTTGTGTATATTCTACAACAGCTCCAAAATCTAACATTTTAATTACTTTTACTTCATATGCTTCACCAACAGTTGGTTTGAAAATGATAGAGTCAATTTTAGCCATAACAGTAGCAATTCCAGCTGGGTCAGTTCCTAAAATTTCAACAATTCCTTCTTCTGTAACTGGATCTTCATTGATAACAATTGTTGTTCCAGTAGCTTTTTGTAATTCTTGAATTACTTTTCCACCAGGTCCAATTAATGCTCCAATAAACGCATTAGGAATTCTTCTTGTAATGATTTTTGGGGAATGATCTTTAACTTCAGCTCTTGGTTGTGCTAATGTTTCCGTTAATTTTCCTAATATATGTAAACGTCCATCACGAGCTTGAGCTAAAGCTTGCTCCATGATTTCATATTTCAATCCGTCAATTTTGATGTCCATTTGACAAGCAGTTATTCCTTCAGAAGTTCCAGTAACTTTGAAATCCATATCTCCTAAATGATCTTCATCACCTAAAATATCAGATAAAACCGCAAAACGATCGCCATCCGTAATTAATCCCATTGCAATTCCAGAAACTGGACGAATCATTTGAACTCCAGCATCCATTAATGATAATGTTCCAGCACAAACGGTTGCCATTGAAGATGAACCATTCGATTCTAAAACTTCAGAAACAACACGAATGGTATAAGGACAATCAGCAGGAATCATGTTTTTTAAAGCACGTTGTGCCAAATTTCCGTGTCCAACTTCACGACGAGAAGTTCCTCTTAAAGGACGAGCTTCACCAGTTGAGAAAGGTGGGAAGTTGTAGTGTAAATAGAATTTTTCTTCTCCTTGTTCGCTAGGCGAGTCAATTTGGTTAGCTTCTCTTGAGGTTCCTAAAGTTGCTGTAGCCAAAGCTTGAGTTTCTCCACGTGTAAACAATGCCGAACCGTGAACTGATGGTAAATAATCTACTTCACACCAAATTGGTCTGATTTCTGTAGTTTTTCTACCGTCTAAACGAGTTCCTAAATCTAAAGTTACATTACGTACTGCTTCTTTGTTGACTTTGTAGAAATATTTTCCAACTAAATCGCCATTTTCTGCCAATTCTTCTTCTGTAAATAAGGCTTTTACTTCTTCTTTTACTTCGTCAAATGCAGCTGAACGTTCGTGTTTTGCAGAACCTTTACTTGCAATGGCATAAATTTTATCATAAGATGCAGCTTTTACTTTAGCGTAAATTGCTTCATCTTCTCTTTCGCCTTCATAAGTACGAACTTCTTTTTTGCCAAAAGCTGCTGCTAATCTTTCTTGAGCGTCAATTTGTACTTTTATATGTTCGTGTGCAAATTTAATGGCTTCTACCATTTCTTTTTCTGAAATTTCTTTCATTTCTCCTTCTACCATTGCGATAGAATCTCTTGAAGCACCAATCATCATATCAATGTCTGATAATTCTAATTGCGCACGTGATGGATTGATGATAAATTTTCCGTCAATCCTTCCTACTCTGGCTTCCGAAATCAAAGTTTCAAACGGAATGTCAGATAATGCTAATGCAGCTGATGCAGCTAATCCTGCTAATGCATCTGGCATAACTTCTTCGTCATGAGACATCAACTGAATCATTACTTGAACTTCTGCATGATAATCACTTGGGAAAAGTGGACGCAAAACACGGTCAACTAACCTCATTGTTAATACTTCGCTATCACTTGGACGAGCTTCTCTTTTGAAGAAACCTCCAGGAAAACGACCTGCTGCTGCAAATTTTTCACGATAATCTACCGTTAATGGTAAAAAATCAATACCTGGACTTGCTTTTCTTGCTGATACAACTGTTCCTAAAATTACAGTTTTACCAATTCTTACTACTACAGATCCGTCTGCTTGTTTAGCCAAACGACCTGTCTCGATTGTGATGTTTCTGCCATCACCTAAATCGATGCTTTCTACAAATAATTGTGGAATCATAAATTTTCCTTTTTTAATTTTACATTGGTTTGCCTGCCTGTCGACAGAATAGTTGTGTTGTTGTAGTTGTTGTGTTCCAATGAAAAACCAAACTTTTTTTAAATTTAAAATCTAAAATAAAAAAGAGGCACTTTCGCACCTCTTTTATATTGATTATTTTCTAATATTCAATTCTTTAATAATTTCACGATATCTTGTTATATCTTTTTTCTTTAAATAGTCAAGAAGACTTCTTCTTTTACCTACCAAAAGAACTAACGAACGCTCCGTATTATAATCGTGACGATTTTTTTTCAAGTGCTCAGTTAAATGTGAGATTCTAAATGTGAACAATGCGATTTGTCCTTCTGCAGATCCTGTATTTTCTGCTTTTCCTCCGTGTTTAGCGAAGATTTCTGCTTTTGTTTCTTTACTTAAGTACATGCAAATATTGTTATAAATGATTATTATGTATGAAATGAGGTTTTCTCAATTCGGTTGCAAATGTAATCTTCTTTTCTGATTTTACAAATAAAATAATGAGATTAAAATAATTTTATAACTTCTTTTTTGTGAAAATTTTTAAAATCCTTCTTTAGTATTTGAATTTATAATCAAAACGTTGTAAAAATCAGCAGTAAACAGAAAGTAGGTAAGTTATTAAATTTGACTAATATTTTTTTCAGTTGTTTTTTATTAATCCAGCGATTCTTTTTTTTAATTCAGGTAAAACGTCTTTTTCAAACCAAAAATTTTTCTTCATCCAAATATTATTTCTTGGTGATGGATGAGGCAATGGAAAATAATTTGGCAAGTAATCATGGAATGATTTTACGGTTTCTGTTAAGTTTGATTTTCCTTTTTTGTTTAAATATTTTTTTTGTGCATATTGTCCAATCAACAAAATCAGTGGATTTCCTTCTATTTCGGATAAAATTTTATGATGCCACAATGGGAAACATTCTTTTCTTGGTGGAAAATCACCATTTTTTCCAGTTCCTGGATAACAAAAACCCATTGGAACTGTTGCAAATTGTTTATCATCATAAAATGTTTCTTTATCAACACCCAGCCATTTTCTTAAAGTATCACCACTTTTATCATTCCAAGCAATGCCAGTATTATGCACAATTTTTCCAGGTGCTTGACCAATAATTATGATTTTACTGGTCTTACTTACATACAAAACAGGATTTGCACCCAATGGTAAATAAGGTTCACAAACTTTGCACTTTTTTATTTCACAGAGAAGTTTTTTCAAAATTGAGTATTATTTTTCAAAGAAATAGTATTCTAAATGATTATTAGAAATTATAGAGCTGTCTTTTTTATTTATGAGCTACATGATAAAGCCGAACAGCCTACTTTATATCTTGCCCAATCGGGTCTTTTTGCAAACCATTTTTCATATTGTTTTTGTTCGTTATAAGGTTTTAAAAGCATTTCATACAATTCGTTTACCAAATTATAATCTTCTTTATCAGCAGCATCAATGGCAAGTTGTGCCATATAATTGCGTAAAACGTATTTTGGGTTAACCAAATTCATGGTTTTTTTTCTTTCAGAATCAGATTGATTTTCTAATTTTAGTTGATTAATATACAAAGTAAACCAATACATCCAAGTGTCATAAACGGAGTCTTTTACTTCTTCTAATTTATAAAATGAAGTTGCAATTTTTTCAAAAGCATTTTCAACGGAATCAACTTTGGAAACTAGACTTAAACTTCTAAAGAAAATTGTCATATCAGTTTCTGTTAATTGAAGATTTTGAGTCAAAAGATTGATGATGTTTTTAGATGCTTCACTTGAAAACTCAAAGCCTAATTTGCTGTGCATCATTTCAATATAATCCGCTTCATATTTTATTGGAAAGTCATTCAAAATTTTTTCTAAAGGCTTCGCCTCTTCTATCAAAGGGAATAAAGCATTCGCTAATTGCAGTAAATTCCATTGTGCAATTTGCGGTTGATTACCGAATCGGTATCGTTTATATTGATTATCAGTAGTGTTTGGCGTCCAATTCGGGTTAAAGTCTTCCAGCCAACCATAAGGCCCATAATCAATTGTTATTCCATGTATTGACATGTTATCGGTATTCATTACACCATGTACAAATCCAACCCGTTGCCAATGCACAATCATTTCACGAGTTTTATCAGCTACGGTTTCAAAGAATTCAAGGTATTTCTCTTTTCCTACTGAATTTATTTCAGAAAAATAATGTTTTATTGTATAATCGGTTAGTAGTTGAAGGTTTTTGATGTCATTTTGAGAAGCAAATAATTCAAAATTGCCAAAACGAATAAAACTTGATGCTGTTCTACAAACTATGGCACCTTTTTCATAAGCTGGATTTCCATTGTATAAAATATCACGTAAAACCATGTCGCCACTAGTAAATAATGCTAAAGAACGAGTGGTTGGAACGCCTAAATGAAACATGGCTTCACTACACAAATGTTCTCGAATGGAGGAGCGTAACACTGCTAAACCATCACCACTTCTAGAATAAGGAGTTTTTCCAGCACCTTTTAATTGAAACATTGTGCTTCTATTATTATGAATTGCTTCAAAAAGTGTAATAGCTCTTCCGTCGCCTAATTGCCCAGCCCAATTTCCAAATTGATGTCCAGCATAAGCCATGGCATAAGGTTTTGTCTTTTCTAAAATGGTTTTTCCTGAAAAAATAGTTAAAAACGCATCAGATTTTATTTCTTCTAACGAAATTCCAACACTTTCGGCAAGTTCCTTCGAAACATGAATTAAACAAGGTTTTTTGGGTTTTACAGGATTTACATAAGAAAATGCAGCTCCAGCCACTTGTCTGGTTTCGTTTGAATCCAAAGCGTCTGCCGGAAGTTCGTTCGTAAATTTGTTGTTTATGTTTAGTTTCATAAGGCTGTCATTTGATGAAATTCGGAAGAAAAACGATAATTACAATAGTTCAATACCCTAAAATAACTTTGCTACTTCTTTATTTACAAATTCTAAAAAACGTTCATCAGTTTCTGTAAAAGGGTCAATTACGTGACTATCAATGTCTATTTGACCAATGTTTTTTCCGTGAACAAAAAGAGGCACTACAATTTCCGATTTCACTGTAAAACTGCACGCTATATAATTGTCTTGAGCAGCAACATCTGGCACTACAAAATTAGCATTCGACTCGGCAACTTGTCCACAAATTCCTTTCCCAAACGGAATAACAGTATGATCGGTTTCGGCACCAACATAAGGCCCAAGATGTAATGTTTTAGTTTCGTGATTGGCAAAATAAAACCCAACCCAATTATAGTAGGAAACAGAATCGGATAAAAATTGACAAAGATTTTTCAACTTTGTATCTCGGTCAATTTTGTTGTCATTCAATATAGTTGCTACTTCTGGTTTTAAATCGTCTAATTCCATTTTTCAAATTTTTATACAAAAGTATTTAACGAAAAGGGTTTATTTTATATAAATTTGTTAAAAATTCAACTTTGAAAAATCTGCTGCAACAATACAAACCTTTTTTGCTTTTTTTGGGTAAGTTTTTTTTAAGTTACTTAATCTTAACAATTCTGTATCAAAGCTATCTCAATCAATTTGATGTTAAAAATGCCGAAGTAGATGGTTTTACAAAAAGTGTTGCCGAACAAACGGAATGGGTTTTGTCATTAATTGACAATCATTCCTATACAACGAAACATTTGACAGAGCCAAGTATAAAGTTGTTCTATAAAAACAAGTATATCTCCAGAGTTATTGAAGGTTGTAATGGTTTGAGTGTGATGATTTTATTTGTTGCTTTTGTAATTGCATTTAGCGGAAAATTTAAAAACACTTTACTGTTCCTGCTTTTCGGAATTGTTATTATTCATGTTTTAAATGTTTCTCGAATTGCTTTGTTGAGTATGGCATTGTATTTCTATCCTCAATTTGAGCATTTTTTACATGGTGTACTTTTTCCGTTGATTATATATGGTGTTGTTTTTGTTTTGTGGGTAATTTGGGTTAATAACTATTCGTCTTATGCTAGCGTTTCTAAAAAAATATAAATCAAAAGTAATCTATTCGACACTATTAATTTTAGTGTTAGTATTGATTCGAATGTTTGAAAACCAATTGTTTTACGACCCTTTTTTGAATTATTTTAGTAGTGAATATGCCAATTTGCCTTTTCCAAAATTCAATATTTTTAAACTTTTTTTCAGCTTAGGTTTTCGGTTTTATTTGAATATGGTTATTTCTTTAGGATTGCTCTATGTGCTTTTTGATGACCGAAAAATAGTGAAATTTTCTATTTTCTTATTTATGCTTCTAGGCTCTATTCTATTAATAAGTTTCTTTTTTGTGCTCACATTTTTTGCCGAAGAAAGCAAAATGACGTTGTTCTACATTAGAAGATTTTTAATTCAACCTATTTTTATTTTACTATTTATCCCTGGGTTTTATTATCAAAAAATAGCTAAATAAGATTAATTTTTGTATCTTTAATAGATAAATATTGAGGATGAAAATTATAAAACAATCTGGTCAAGTTGTCGATTTTAATATTCAAAAATTAAAACATTCGCTCTTAAAATCTGGCGCAAGTATTGAAACTGTTGAGAAAGTATTGGCACAAATAGAAAGCCAACTTTATGAAGGAATTTCAACAAGAAAAATTTATAAACTTGCCTTTTCATTATTAAAAAAATCTGCAAAATCTCATGCTGCTAGGTATAATTTGAGAACGGCCATTCAACAGCTTGGACCAGCAGGTTTTTATTTCGAAAAATTTATTGCAGAATTATTTTCTTCAGAAGGTTATTCATCAAAAACAAACCTTTTCCTGAATGGAAAATGTATTTCTCACGAAATTGACGTTGTGATTAAAAAGGATGAGCTGATTTCAATTATTGAATGCAAATTTCATAATACAAACGATAAAGTCACAGATGTTAAAGTTCCCATGTATATTTTGTCGAGGTTTAATGATTTAAAAAGTCAAAAGCATTCCATTTTTTCTAATAATGATGAGGTTTCAAAATGTATAATAGTTACAAACAACAGGTTTACATCGGATGCTATTGCATTTGGGACTTGCTCAGGATTACAATTGTTAAGTTGGGATTATCCTGCTGAAAACTGTTTAAGAAAAAAAGTTGATCGTAATGGTTTGTATCCAATAACGTGTTTGACAACCATTTCTTCTGCTGAAAAAAGTAAATTATTAGAATTGGGTTTAATCTTAGTTTCACATTTAATAAAAACGCCTGATTTGTTGAGTAAAATTGGAATCAGTCAAAAGCGTAGTGTAAATATTTTAAAAGAAGCAACAGAACTTTGTAATTATATATAAAATGAAAATAAAATTTATTGGCGGAGCAGGAACAGTTACTGGTTCGAAAACATTAATTGAAAGTAATGGAATCAGAATTCTAATAGATTGTGGTTTGTTTCAGGGAATAAAACCTTTGCGCGAACTCAATTGGGAACCATTGCCGGTTTTACCTTCAACTATTGATTTTGTTTTGTTAACTCATGGTCATCTTGATCATTGCGGTTGGTTGCCAAGGTTAGTAAATCAAGGGTTTTCTGGAAAAATATTTTGTACAAGTCCAACAGCAGCAATTTCAAAATTAATTTTATTAGATAGTGCAAAAATTCAGGAAGAAGAAGCTGAAAAGGCAAATAAAGGAAAGTATTCAAAACATGATTTAGCCGAACCTTTGTATGATGTAGGTCAAGCAGAAAAAGTTTTTCCTCATTTTAGAATTATTAAAGAAAATGAAGAAATAAATCTAGATGCTGAAATTTCTGCAGTTTTCAAAAATGCTGGTCATATTATTGGCGCATGTTCCATAGAGCTAAAAATTGAGAACAAAATTTTAGTTTTTTCAGGCGATATTGGGAGAGATAATGATGTATTGATGTATCCGCCAACAAAACCTAAAAAAGCAGATTATGTATTTTTAGAAAGCACTTATGGCAATAGAGTTCATCCAACAGAAGACACAAAACTACTGTTAGAAATGTTTATCAATAACACATATCATAATCACGGAACAGTTTTAATTCCGAGTTTTGCTGTTGAAAGAGTACAAACATTGATGTTTTTGTTATGGCAACTAAAAAAGGAACAAAAACTGCCTGATATTCAATTGATAATTGATACGCCAATGGGAATAAATGTATTGGATGTTTTTCAAAAAAACACTTCTTGGCACAAGTTAAATGCTCATGAATGTGAAGAAATGTGTAAAATTTTCACTTTAATTTCTGACTACAAAGAAACCATCGACACAATTTATAATCCAAAACCAAAAGTTGTAATAGCTGCAAGCGGAATGATTACTGGTGGAAGAATTTTGAGTTACTTGGAAGAATATATTGGAAAACCTGAAACTTCTGTGATTATTGTTGGTTATCAAGCAGAAGGAACGCGAGGCAGAAAATTATTGGAAGGTGCAAATGAAATTAAGATTTATGGAAAATATTATTCTGTGAATGCAAAAATTTTAGAAGTAGAAGGTCTTTCGGCTCATGGCGACCAAAATGATTTAATAAATTGGCTGTCAGATTTAGAAACTAAGCCGCAAAAAGTATTTCTTGTTCACGGTGAAAATCAACCAGCAGATGAACTTCGCATAAAAATAAAAGAAAAACTTGGCATTGAATGTTCTATTCCATTAATGGGAC
>Ga0255345_1006984_pt1 | contig 10760 bp, 10 predicted proteins | sample wastewater_treat_6_FD_192415 | JGI IMG/M metagenome (GOLD analysis project Ga0255345, IMG submission 192415) | Wastewater microbial communities from Lulu Island WWTP, Vancouver, Canada - plant20 | ecosystem: Engineered > WWTP > Wastewater > Unclassified | place: Canada: Vancouver, British... | reverse complement strand
TGGACTCAGAAATTATCAACGTCTGGAAATCATTGATTGATGAGGCCAAAAAAAATAATAATTCTTTGGGCGGAACCGGGTGCGTTATTTTTTATGGCTTACCAATAGGTCTTGGCAGCCATGTTCAAGCCGACAAAAGGCTTGACTCTATTATTGCCGCCGCCGTGATGAGCATTCCGGCTATAAAAGGGGTTGAAATCGGTTACGCAAAAGCATTGTCTGAAAAACGTGAAAATTCGACCGACGGAATAAAATTTAATTCTGAGAAAAACGTATTTACCAGAACAAGCAACTTTGCCGGTGGTATTGAGGGCGGCATGACAAACGGGCAGCCTCTCGTGTTACGATTTCACATGAAGCCTTTGCCTGCTAATTCCCGCTCTGAATCAGTTAACTTAAAAACCCTTCAACCTGCGTTTCCTGAGGCATACAGGTCTGATGTTTGCGCAATTCAAGCTGCCTGCATAGTTGTCGAATCGGTTGTTTATTTGGCTTTGGCAAATGAAATTACCGATTAGCCGAAAAAAGCCGGAAAGTAAAAAAAGCCCTCTTTGCAGAGAGCTTTTTTATATTTTTTGCGTCGGAGTTAGAATGAGGTATCAAAGGCGTTGTCAAATGAATCATCAATGGTTCCGCTCGGCTGAATTGGTGCAGACGAGTAATTATTTGTCATCGGAGTTGCTTCAGGAACCAATGAAGTTGGTGCAACAGACTCGATGCTTTGAGCGATAATATGCGGAGTTATCAGGATGATAAGCTCTTGAGAAGAACCTTTTTTACCTTTATAACTGAACAAATTCTTGATTATTGGCAGGTTACCGAGAAGAGGAATTTTATTATTTTCTTTAGATTCTTCGTCTCTGATCAAGCCGCCGATAAGAATTTCTTCGCCGTCTCTGACACGCACGGTTGTTTTTGCAGAGCGAGTTCCTATTACAGGGTAAGTATTATTTGCCGACCACGTTTCAACAAATGATACTTCAGGTTCTGCGTCAACAGTGATGTAACCGTCATCATTAATTCTCGGTGTAATTTTAAGTTTGATACCGGTATCTTTTTCTCTGGGGGGCTGGTCAGCACCACCGGGATAGATAACTTTTGTACCTACAACGATATTGGCTTCCTGACCATTTACAGAAGAAATCTTCGGATTACTCAAGACTTTAGTTTCAGAGCGTGATTCTAAGCAAGAGAAGGTAGCTTTAAAGAGCAAATTATCTCTGTAGAAATCGCCGAGTCCGAACATTTCACCCTGCTGTCCGGTAAAAGCTTCTTGATAAAGGCTTGAATCAGGATTGGCAGCAAAGTATTCTTTGGTTGAGAATACAGGTAAACTGTCCATATTGTTCCAAGTTCCTGCATCTTGGCCGGTAGTTCCCTGCCATTTAAAGCCGATACTTTTCGAAGCATCTGTCTTAACTTCAACAATTTTGGCTTCCATCATAACCTGATGCACGGGCGTATCAATAGTTTCAATGAGCTTTTTAACTTCATCCAACAGCTCTTTTCCGCCTGATACGATAACGGCGTTGATACGCTCGTCAGTAGCAACTTTTACTTCTTTTCTTATGGTTGAAGAAATAATTTTGCTCACATCAGCAGCCTTTGCATACTGTAGTCTTTTGGTTATTGTCAGTCCTTTTTCGAATGAATCGGTAAGAATCTTTTCAGTTGCCAAAATCCAAGTGTTTCCTATTTTTCTTACGGCAAAACCGTTGGTCTTGGCGATCAGATTCATTGCCTCTTCATAGTAAACGTCAGACATTTTTACCGTAACGTTACCTCGAACGCTCTTTTCGGCAATAATGTTTGTTCCCGACTGCTGTGCAATAACCTTGATGATTTGGCGAATATCGGTATCGCGAAAATCAAGCGTAATGTTGTCATCTGCCCGTAAGAGCCCGGGCATTAACATCGCAGCAACAACAGCCGCAGTCAACAGAAGTCTGCTACTTCTTATCCAGGTGCAACCCTTAAACCTCATTGTCTATACCTCCGAACGGAATAGTCCTACAAAAAATTCACTGCCGCCTTTTACAGGTGGATCAGATCATACATCGACAAACTTTAGCTGAGACTTAACCTTTTCATTTGCTTTTTTTGAAAATATTAATAATTCAACTAACGCCCCTATCGACAGATTTATAAAAATACTTAACGATTTTTCTTATTAATTAAACTTTTTAACACTTTATATTGCTCGCCATTTACAAATACCGGCTTTTTAATGACACTTGGAGCTACCGATGCCTCCGCTGCTAAATTTTTTGTTCCTAAAATTGTTACCGAAACCAGCGCAACAATACCCCATACCATCCAAAAAAGATTTCTTTTCATTATTATCCCCTGACGCCTTTCAATAAAAAAACAGTATCAAACAAATTTGTTATTTGCCTGATACTGTTTTTATCTATTTTATTAACAGTATTTTAAATTGTAATTCTGCCAAAATCAGCCATCTTTTTCGTCTCCGCCGATTTTAAAGGTATGTCTTCTCTGTTCTTTGTTTGAGTAAACTACAATTCTGTCATTTTGAATATCAACCACTTTGAATTTGCCCTCAACAATTTGCTCTTTTGAGACAGTCATTTCGTTGTTTTCAAATTTAATAATGGCAAGACGCTGACCTTCGTTACCAACAATGCCGCTGACAAAAATCTTGATAGGTTTAACCGGGGGAGGGGCCGGCTTATTTACTTTGGAAACTTGAATCGGCTGTTGAACCCTTGTGGGCGGCGCAATTACCTTTTTTTCTACAATCGCTTTAAAGGGATCTTTGTCAGGCACTCTGGGAGAAAATGGAGCACGAGGATCAACACTGGAAGATATAAGACTGTCCATGTATTCCTGTTCTGATTTACCGGAAGCGGTAGGCATAAAATCATTTGCTTCGGCAGCTACCTGACCGGACATTTCAGCCGGCATATCATCGGAAAACTCATCTGCAAACGGATCATAATCGTCTTGAGCGAAAGCCCCTACGGTAAAAAAGCAAAGAGTAAAAACAAGAACTGCGGCAAATATAGATTTTAAACTAAGCCTTTGCATATAAACTCCTTTCTTTTTCACAACACATAAACTTTAGCGCTTAAAACAACACTTAGCAGAGGACTTTTGGTATCTCTGTCGATATCGGCAGAAACCGAAACGTTCATAGAACCGGCAGCCAAGTTAATAATTTTTCTTTTTTCCATTATTGTTAAGAAATTGCCAATGTCTTTGAAAGTACCCAACACAGTCATTTCAACAGGTAATTCCGACCAGTCTTCGGCTCTTATGAGCTGAGAAATTCTAATGTCTTGAAACTTTACATTAAACTTATTGGCAATAATTTCTGTTGAATCTAACAATTTGGGAACAACTGAATTCAATGGTATAGATTCTGTCTGAAGCTTTGACTTGGTAACGTTAAGTTGATCTTTTTTTCTCTTCAGCTCGTCTATCTGTGTTTGAATTCCTTTGAGCTGGCTTATCTTTCGCTCTTCGTCTTGCTTTTTGGCTTCAAACTTTGCGTATTCCGTTAATACAGGCTCGTATTCCATGAAATAGAACGCACCTGCCGCACCTGCCAACGCAACAAGTAAAACAATAATTACTACTGCATAGTTATTCATAAATCAGTCAGAGCTCCTTTCAGACAGTTCCCGTCTGATGCGGCAACTTATTTCAAAGCGCCACACAGGTAGCTTTTCGTATGTATTCTTAGTAGCGCTGGTCAAAAACACATCTGAAAAATCATCGTGATTCTGAAGCGCAGTAATAAACTCTTGAATACCCTTAGTAAGGCGCCCACCTTCTTTTGGTTCTTCTTTACCGTCATCGTTACAGGAATAAGCAGTCATTTGCACACGACGGTCGGTATCGATCCTTAGATTGGTTATCCAAACATTCTTTTTTGGAACAACACCGGTAAAATTGCTGAAAGTCTGAGACCACTGAAGGAGAGAAGCACCGGAAAGCTGTTTTAACTTTCTGATTTCATCTTCGATACTGCTTACCTGCCTGTTTAAACTTTCTCTTTCGTTTACAAAGCTTTGAGATCTGCCAACTTCAGCTTCGAGCTCATCACATTCAGCTTTAATCTCGTCGCAATAGCCCACTAGCTGAAGCGTAGCCAAGTAATAGCCACCCATTATCGCAACTATTCCTACGAAGAGAAATATTGCAGCAAATGGAATCTGAATAGGTTTTCTGCGTTTAACCGTTAATAGATTAACCCTAATCATTATTCATCCACCACCCCTCTTAATGCAAGACCTATTGCAACGGTAAACTGTTGCAAATTATCATATAATTCACCTGCGTCAGGAGCAGCAATATTAATACCTTCGAGAGGATTTGCCGCATCAACTTCAACACCCAATTCGTTCATAAGAAAAGTGTTAAAGTTTTTCAGATTCGCGCTTCCGCCCGAAAGAATAATACGATGTATTATTGGTTCGCGAGATTGAGCCTTGAAATAGTCAAAAGACATGCGAATTTCAGTAGCAAGATCTTCGATTTCGGGTCTTATTATTTCACCGATTTCGTTGCCCGGAGCGTCTCCGATTACTACACTGCAATCTTCGCTCGCTTTTACTGATTCGGCCTGATCTGTTTCATAATTCAAAGTATCTGCAATGCGCTTGGTAATATCGTTTCCTGCTTTTGGAATATTACGTGTAAACATCAAAACTCCGGACTTCAGAATCGATATACTTGTGGTTCTGGCTCCGCAGTCAATTATGGCTACAACTTCACCGCCCTCTTGCGAGTCGGTAGTTTGCATGAAAGAATTCTCAAGAGCATTTATAGCCGCAATGGTGTCAACATCAACCATTTCGGGTTTTATACCGGAACTGCTCAATACATCGGTATAAGAATTCACGAATTCTTTTTGAGCAACTACAAGAAGAATCAGGAACTTACCTCCACCGTCTTCTTCTTCGTCTGTGGTCTTTAAAACCGCATGCGTAATGCTCACTTCATCGATTGCATAAGGTACATACTGTTCAGCTTCAATTCTTACCGTTTGTTCAAGTTCTTCCGGGGACATAATAGGCAACTTAGTAAAGCGCATAATTACATTCTGACCGGATATTGAAGCAAAGCTTCTTTCAACCTTAATTTTCTTCGATTTTAAAAGTTCCTTTATGGTTGATGATACGACCCCGGGATCACTCACTGAGCCGTCTGCAACAGCATTAGGCGGAAGAGGCATTATCCCGTAATTGATCAAATCAATACCAGCAGGAGTTTTTTTGAGCTGGACAATTTTAACGGCGGAGTTGCCTATATCAACCCCTACAGCCGAATTACTGCCACCGAAGGCAAACATACCCATAAGCTCTTTCCCTCCAATTTGTTGGTCAGAATTCTATTTCTGACAATCTGAAATTACTCGTCAGTGTTATATCGACAGCACCTACAGTAAAGTTTATATATTTTTTGAATATATTAGTCATTGATGTTAATAATTAAGAGAATATAAAGTTACTCCGGTGTAATACATAGAAATTATTTGCCTGTAGGACCAGCCTTTCTTACCCAACTCAACTGCCCCTGACTGACACATACCAACCTGATGCCCGAACCCTCGACCAAATATCTCAAGCGAAGACAGAGGCTCGCTTCCGGACACCTTAGAAAATGAGGACTTAAAAGTCACAGGTAAAGAAACTTCGGCTTTCTCTTGTGAGCCGGTCAGTATATTCCAACCGCTCTCCGGCATTAAAGATCTTTTCAGGCCGGACGCGGTTAATACCATATACTGCTTTCCTATTTCTTTATCTGCTCCTATTATAATAATACCAGTTTTTTCATCAGTTTGGTATTGTTGAGAAACATTTTTTATTTGTTCTTCAAGTTTAATCGGGCGTTGCGTACTAACAAATGTTGTACTTGGCAGATTGTATATTCGCCTAAATGTTGTACCTTTAATTTCAACTGATTTATCTTTTCCCTTTAATATAAGTTTTTCAACTCTGTCCATATAATTGTCAGATTTCAATTCAGCTTCATAAATTGTAAAATCAACTTTTATTCCTTCTGCCGACAATTTTTTCTTTAAATCTTCAATGTTTACACTTCTGTTCCAACGATACATAGTTCCTAATTTGCAATAATCACATTTAACGCGCTTTAAATAAGGGTTTGTTCCACCAAAAACTTTTGTGTTGTCTGAAGTATATCCGCCGCAAGTAGCATGGTAAAGAGCAACTATCGGTTTACCGTCACACATAATAATGTAACCTCTGGTAGCTTCTACCGCAGCATCAACCGATTCCGCTTCAGCCTGCATGCCGGCGTAGACCTGGCAATGCGTTGTATCACAAAGATCTGCTCCTTCTGAATTATGCCTGTTAATTCCCGAATAAGCGTAGGTACGTGCAATTACCGTCTGCGCCTTTAAAGACTCAGATGGGGATTTTGAGCCCATTTCCCTGCCCACAACTCCCCGCAAATAGCTTTCCATTTTAACAGTATTAATAGCAACAGCACCTTTTTCTGAAAATGATATCGCCAAAGCTCCTCGATATTTTTTTCCGTCAATCTCAAAAACAGATTTTCTTGCCCTAAAATTCAATGTTTTACCCATATATGGGTCTCTTTTGCCTTTTGAAGCATTCAAAACCCAAGTAAACTCTTCATTTGGCTTCATAATTTTCAAGCGCTTGTGCTCATGGTTATTCAAAAAACCACCATCCGGAAATTTTACCGTTACTTTTGACCGGTTTCCACCAAGCTTTATCCTTAATTCAGGCTCTTTCCCCCTGCTCTTTCTGACCTCTGTATTGGCTTTTGTCGTCATTTTCACCGGAGCAGAGAGCTTTGTTTGAGCATCTCTTTTACTTGTTGACATTACCCTTGCCATCTCAAATGCGTTATCGGAAATCCGAGCTGTATTATTTGGAATATTTGAACTAACAGCAAAAGCCTTAGCTTCTGTGTTTAATTTTTGAGTGTTTAATCTTTGGGTATTTAGTGCCGGAGCATTAACTTCATTATTAAGCTTATTGTCTCCAGCAAGAGATTTGCCGTCTTCAGACAAAGCCTTTAAAGACGGTTTATTCTTTATAATTAAAGTTGAATCTTTTTTAACAATTGTTAATCCGGGCTTCTGAGTGCCTTGAGATGTTTTTTGGGGGGCCGTTTTGATTATTGCGGGAACAGCTGAAAAACCGTAATCACACAAAAAAAAAGAAACCAAAAACATATAAAAAATAATGCGGCAATATTTATTCATGAACTCTCAGGTTCCTTAAAAGGATTTTTTAGTTTTTTGTCATTTTTAAATCTGTCGTACTCGCTGAAAATACAACCGCAATACTTTTGTTTATACAAATCGTTTTCTCTTATGACATCGTAAGTGTTTTTAAAACCGGGCCTAAAATCGACATAACACAATTTCAAACCATGTTTTTGGGCAGTTTTTTCACCAATATCTTTAAGCAAATCATGATTTTGATAAGGGCTAATAAACAAAGTAGTGGATATAGCATCAAAACCGTGAATTACCGCAGCTTTTGCCACGGCCTCAAATCTCATTGAATAACAAGTCTCGCATCTTCTTTCGTCGTAAACACCTCTTAAATTTGCCAAAAACCTGTTAAGCCCATAATCTGCATCGCCTTTAAAAACCTTTAAACCCAATGCATCAGATAATTTTAAAAATGAGTTTGATCTTTGAATGTATTCAACATATGGGTGTATGTTCGGGTTTTCCCAAAAGACAGCTGTGTTCCCGCTTCCGATTGTTTTTTCTAAAATCGGGAACGAACCGCCTAAACAAGGCCCGCAGCAGCAGTGAAGCAAAACTTTCATGAGTTGACCAATTTACCGGATAAAGTCCAATTTCTTGCTTGCTCTATCTCAACATTTACAAAAGAACCGATAAGGTCTTTGTTGCCCTTAAAATCAACCGTACGGCCGCTGCTTGTTTTTCCGGCAACATATGAGTCATCTCTCGCAGAAAGAGATTCCACAAGAACTTCAAAGGTTTTACCCACAAGTTTTAAACTCTCTTCTTTGCTGATTTCTGTTTGCACATCGATTAACCTTGCCAATCTGGCTTTTTTAACTTCATCGCTTAGCTGCCCCGGCATAGACGCGGCCTTTGTTCCCGGACGAGGCGAATAGTAATACATAAAAGCAGACTCATAACGAACCCTTTTAACCATTTCGAGAGTTTCTTCAAACTGTTCCTCGGTTTCACCCGGGAAACCGCAGATAATGTCAGTGCTTAAACTCACATTCGGAATGTATTTACGCACATTATCAACCAATTCTAAATATTTTTCTTTGGTGTAGCCCCGGCCCATCAACTCTAAAACCCTATTAGAGCCTGCTTGAAAAGGCAAATGATACTGCTCGCACACTTTTTTAAGTTTTGAAATTCTTATTATGGCTTCGGGTGTAAAATCGCGGGGGTGAGATGTCAAAAATCTTATCCACTTTAAACCTTTGATTTTATCAACTTCTTCAAGCAAAGTTGCAAAGCCTTCATTCATACCAAGGTCTTTGCCGTAAGCGTTAACGTTCTGCCCCAAAAGCATAACTTCTTTTACGCCCTTGTCTACCAATTCTTTGATATAAATCAAAAGTTCGTCGACCGGTCTGCTGATTTCAGGGCCGCGAACATAAGGCACAATACAATATGAACAAAAGTTTGTGCACCCTCTGATAATGTTTACCATAGCCGAAAAAGGCCGAGAGATGATTATACCGTCTGCTGACTCTCCGTCAAAGCTCCCCTTAGAAAGGAACTTACCGAGAGTTTTACCCGCATTGGCATTTTTTAGCAATTTAGGAAGCTGTTCAATGTCATTGGGCCCAAAAACTATATCTACCTGAGGCAACAAATCGAAAATCTTCGATTTGAGATTTTGCGCCATGCACCCTGCTACCGCAATTATTAAATCTGAGTTTTTTCTTTTAAGAGCTGACAAAGAGCGGACTCTGCCGGCAAGGCGCTTTTCGGCGTGATCCCTGACGCTGCAAGTATTAAAGATTATCAAGTCAGCGTCTTGTTCTTCAGCGGTCTCCGTGTAACCCAAATCTGCGAGTATTCCTCGAATTCTTTGGGCATCTGCCTGATTCATCTGACATCCAAAAGTGGTAAGTATATATTTGCATTTTTTCATGGCACAATATTACCATATTACGGTGTCAGTATCCAGCTCAATCATCGAATTTGCGATCTTCAATCTTAGGAATTTCCGCACCAACCAGACTGTCTTTGGTAACATCGTCCGACTTGCACCCTACTGCGAACAAAGAACCGCACGCGATGGCAATTACAATCAACCAAACTATTCTTTTCATTTATAGCTCCTTAAAACCTTAAAAACTACTTCTTAGTAATCGGCATAAGTTCCGGGCAAATTAACTTTAATACAGTTTAACCGAAATAGATTTAGGGAAATAGTGCTGCAAAATCTGCAAATATTCTCTGCCTGCCAGTGCCTGCGCTTGCGCACCGGTCTGACACATACCGACTCCGTGCCCCCACCCCGCCCCGGTCAGTGTGCCGCCAATAATGAAACCGCCTGAATCTTTTTGCCATTGAGCAATAAAGCATGAGCTTCGCAAAACCGACGCCCCGCCCAAAAGCTTTCTGATGGGCAATTCTTTGAGAATCATCTTCTCGCCGCTTTCTCCCGCAACTCTCATAGATATTATTCGCCCCGAAATTTCGCGCTTAAAAGAATCAATAGTTCTGATTTTTCCGACACCGACAGCCTTTTCAATGACTTTTAAATCATTTTGCGTCAATGTCTTTTTCCAACGAAATTTGTCCGAGCCCTCTGCCTTTTTATTACCGCACCAAGCCGCCGGCGGGGTCTCAATAAACTTGCGTGCATCTGCTTCTTTGGTTAAATCCAAACCTTTTACAGGTGTCATAAAATCGGATACGCCCTGCAAATGCTCATCAGGATTAGATGTCCAAATATTATGATTTGATGCGGTGTGCCCTCCGCAATTTGCGCTATAAACAGCATCTAAGACTCGGCCCTTACTGTTTTTCAATACAATTCCGAAGGTGGGCCTTATTTTGCCAGAAATTTCTTCATAACTGCTGAGTATGCCCTTATACACCTGACAATGCTGTTCGCTGCAAAAATCAAATCCCTCTTTAAAGTGTCTGACACCTTTCTTTGAAAGCATTTCTCCGCGCGCTGCCACAGCCTGAGCCTGCAAAGCCCCGACAGCGGAAGAAGCCGAAATTTCCGAAGGCACAATCCCAACCAAAAGTTTTTCAAGGTTTGTCAGCTCTACACATTCAATTCTATCTGTAAAACCCCACCTGACCCATATTCTGTCGGAATAGGTTCTGTCCTCGATACCGCTCCAAGAGAAGCCTTTTGCGTACTCAACACCTCTGAGTGTCGTATATTTATTGCTTGTAAGCTGAAAAAGGGTAAATCCTTCGCATAAAACCTTGTCTCCCTCAGAGAGCACCAATCTGCCCTTTGCGCTCCTGATGTTGTCAGTGTGTATCCAAGTCGAAATATTCAGCCTCGAAAAACGCTCTTGCTCGACAAGCGCCTCTTCTTCGGTGTCGTATGAACCGGCCGCCACATAGACAACCCTGTTGTCGGGGTAATCTGGCAAAGGCGGAACACCGATTTTTAACCTGTAAGTTCTGTATGACGAAAATTGAGTCTCAAGTTCGTAAAGCGCCTTTTCATCGCCATAAGCAGCAGACCCCAAAACAACATGATACTCTTTAAGCGCTTTAGCAATCATATCGCCCTGAAACTTATAAACCTTGCCGGGCT
>Ga0255345_1006973_pt1 | contig 10771 bp, 6 predicted proteins | sample wastewater_treat_6_FD_192415 | JGI IMG/M metagenome (GOLD analysis project Ga0255345, IMG submission 192415) | Wastewater microbial communities from Lulu Island WWTP, Vancouver, Canada - plant20 | ecosystem: Engineered > WWTP > Wastewater > Unclassified | place: Canada: Vancouver, British... | reverse complement strand
TGGGTTGCACACAACGTTTTGGCGCTTGGCGCAGTGGCGGATTTCGGAGCACAAAACTGTCAATACACCATAAAAGTTGATGCGAGGTAGAATGTTCAATTAACCACGTCACCCGCCATTGAGCCAAACGCCTGTTATCGGTTCGGTGTTCTTCTTTCGTCCTGTTTGTCAGTCGGTTGTGCGTTGGGTTTGCAAGCTCTTTGACAAAGCTTTGGGCTGTGCTTTGGCTTGTGCGGCTTTGGCAATGTGCTTGCAAAATGCGTTGGCTTATTGTTGTTACTTTATTCATCCACTGAAAGTTCTTTTATTAAGTCAACTATTTTGTTGTTGCTGAATTGTGTCTTGAACTCAATTTTTACTTTGCCGTCAAAGAATTTTTCAGCGTGTTTGATTTTGAATTTTTCTTCGTCACGAAGTCCGTCTTTGCTGTTTACGTCTTTGGTTTCAACAATGAAGTTTAGTTTTTGCCCTCCGTCTTTGAATTTCAAAACATAGGCAAAGTCAGGTGAATATGATTTGCCACCTGCAACTGGAATTTTAATTGAGTTCTTCGGTATTTTGGTAAACACAATAACTTCTTTTACTTCTGTCTTTATGTTTGATTTCTCTAAGTCAGAATCGTAATACAATTCTTCAAAGAAATAAGAATCTGCAACATCTTCGTCAGAAAACAAAACACCAACATCAGAAGCAGAAATTTCTTTCAGCACATTTCCTTTTTCGTCTGTAAGCTTTGTTGGATGAATGCTGTTTGAAACCTTTTTGTATTCAATAGAATACTTGTCAAATGCTTGTGTCATTAAGAAAAAGTCAAAGTTCTGTTTGATGATTCTCAATGTTGTTTGGTTAAGATATTTATTGATGTCGGTTTCTGCGTCAAGGATTGATTGATGCAATGTTGCGATGTTTATATTCAGCATCTTTGAAAGCTCTTTCAAAAAGTCGCTGTATTTCATTATTGAAATAGTTGCGGTCTTTCGGTTGTAAACTGATTCAGGTTCGTTTACAACTGCTTTATTGTCTTTTATTTCAACTTTTGAAATTCTCTCATTTATTCCGTCCGAAGTGAAATTATCTTTTTGTGCTTTCAAAAACTCTGTGAACAGAGTTTTGAAGTTGGCTTCGTTGTCAAACTTATATTCAAGAATTACTTTCTCATTTAGTTTTTCCCAAAGGTCTTTAAGTTCTTGATATTTCTCTGCTCTTACTACAACTTTCTTTTTCGGGTCGGTTGCTTTGCGAACCTTGTTAGAGTTTACACCTTCAAATATTCTTGGATAGTTTTGTTTGATAAAATCAAAGCCGCCTGTTTTGAATGAATTTGTTCGTGTGATGACGTTGTTCGTGTCCAAAACTTCCAAAAGTTCATCTTCGGTTGTTTCGTATAACTCGCAAATCTTTTTAATCATTTGCTCAGAAAGTTTGTCTGGAACTTGTTCAATAGAAATAGCTCCCGATTTCTGATTGATTTCACTAACCAATTTATCTACAAAGTCGCTTTCGGTAAAGTCAACAAAGTAGTTCAAATAAAACTGTTCGTCTTTTACACGATTGCCATATTCATTCACTGGTAAACGCAAACCACGTCCAACTTCTTGCAGTTTTGAAATTTCACTGCCACTGCTTCGGAGTTTGCAAATCTGAAATACGTTTGGATTGTCCCAACCTTCACGCAACGTCCATTTTGAAAAAATAAATCTTCTTGGATTTTCTAAATCAAGCATTGCTTGCTTGTCGTGCAAAATTTCGTTTATCTCTTTTTCAATGGCTTCGTCTTTCTCTGTATTGTCTTTTGAAAAATAACCTGCGTGTGTTGCCGAAAGGTCAAGCAATGTCTTTTCAAGATAGGCTTTGTAAAAAGCATCCTTTTCTGTCTTTAGCAATTCTTCAATTTCTGCTTTGATGTATTGCTCAACTGTTTTTCGGATATATCCGTCCTTGTTTCGGTATTCGTCTATATTGTCAATGAAGAAAAGCGTTAAAGGTTTAATCTTCACTTCTCTTGTCAATAGCTGTTTTTCAATTTCAAAATGGTGCTTAATAGCCTTTTGAATCATTGTTTCCTGCAACTTTTCAGCATACGAATAAGGGTTGATTTTATCTCCTTTTTTCATTTCTAAACCGTTGGTTAAAACAACCGTGCTTTTATTCAAATTTTCAATTCCCAAGTCAGACATTTCAGGATGTATCTTTTTCAGACTTTCCTTTTTAGAAACTGTTACTGTTTTTCGTCTGTCATTTTCAATCAATTCAAAACTGGCTTCTGTTCCATCTGAATCAATGAATTTTACGATTGCGTTTTCACCTGCATTAAATTCAGTGATGTGTCCGATTACGCCTTTTACTAAATTTCTGTTGAATGAATCAACGGCTGTCAAAGTGTAAATCAAGTTTTCATAACCTTGAAAAGTCGCACCATAACGCAAAATAAATTGGGGCTTCATTTTCTGAATGTTCTCCCAAGTCTTATTGCCTTGCCCGAATTTGTGTGGCTCGTCAATAATCATAAAAGGTTTTGTTGCTCCAACGGCATCAAAAGGAATGGTGTATTTGTCAAACAATCCTTTGTCAAAACTCTTTTGCATTGTTTCAGAGTTAATCATACCTGCGTTGATAATCATAACCTGAATGCTGTTTTTCTCAAAAGTTCCGGCATTTACAAAACTGGTTACTGCCGGTGGAATAAATGATTTTTTGCTCTTGCTGTTTTTCTGACTTTCTACAATGTGTAAATGAAGTGTTTTGCCATATTGTTCTTTGAAATGCTCACGGCTACTGTCCGATTTCAAAAAATCAATTGTTCCTGCTTTAATGGAAAGCGTTGGAACAACGACTATGAATTTGAAAATGCCGTAGTTTTTATTGAGTTCAAAAATGGTTTTGGTATAAGTGTATGTTTTACCAGTTCCCGTTTCCATCATTATATCAATGATGTTGCTGTTCCGCTTTATGTCTTCGTTTATTCCATTATCTTCTTGAACTGCTCTGATGTTTTGAGGATATGTTCTTTCTGTTGTAAAGTCAAATGCAGGGTTAATGTAGTTCTTATCCGCTTCTGTGGGCTGAACAAGGCTAATGTTCTCAAACACAGCAATAGTGCTATCTACTGCGTGTGATTGATGATTTAGGTTTTTCTCAAAATTAAATCCCTTCATATTAATACCTTGTTATAAAGTCAATGTCGCTTTTTTTCTTGTTGTTGTAAGTTTTTACGTTTTCCGAAATCTCTCGTAAACTCTTGCTCTCCAAGTGATAGCCAAAGGCGATGATACTTTTAGGTTCAAAATGTTTGTCTGTGTCTATCTTTTCCAACAATGTTTTAAGGCTGTCAGTAGTAAAGCCTTTGTGCATCAGATACAATCTGCCATTGCCATAATAAGCGGTGTAACCGCTTAAATCAATACTTTCTAAATCTTGTGTTAAGGCAATGCCATCATACGTTTTCCAAGTTGTCAGTAAGGCTTTGATGTCGTCTTCTGTTAGTTTACCAACATCAAACAGCGTTTGTGAACTGTCAAACTGTTCTGCTTCAAAATTGTAATCTTCCCAAATTGGAGTTGTTTCAAAAATTTTGAAACCCAAGTCCCCATCATATTCTGTTTTTTCAGTTTTAATTTTTCTAGCTGCACGGATAACTCTTTCTTTGGTTACATCAAAAATTGTAGGCACTTCAATACCCAAGTCATTCTTAACATAGGTGTAAGTTGTCTTACTTTTCTTTGGGTCAATTAATTCAGGAATTTGAACTAATATGAATTTTCGATTGGTTAAATCATCAGAATTCATATTTAATACAGCATCAGCAGTTGTTCCTGAACCAGCAAAAAAATCAAGGATTAATTCATCTGAACTACAGCTAATAGTTATTAATCGCTTCAGAAAATCAGTCGGTTTGGGATTTTCAAATAGTTTCTTTTTCTCGAATAGTAGTTTCAGTTCGATACTGCCCTTTTTGTTACCATCAATATCTGTCCACAAGTTTGAAACCTGTTTTGTCCGTTCTGATAAGTAGTATTTCACGTAAGGTTTCCACTTCGACTTAAATTTTGAAATATCTACATTCTCATTTGTCACTGATGAGTAATCTGTGATTTCATCTTCTTCATTTTCGTCTTCATCATCGTCAAATTCTTCTATATCTTCTCCGTTTTCTTTCCAAACTATTAACCCTTCGTCCAAGAATTTTTGAAATTTATCCTTTCCAGTTCTCCATCGACTTAAATAGTCAGTAGGTCCAATGGGAAATACTTGACTACCATCTGGAGCTGTTATCGGAAAGAACATTCCTTCCCTATCTTCTTTACGGTCTGCATTTCCAGTCTTTCTTAACTGTAAAAGTGCGTATTTGCCTTTGCCATCATTGTCGTCATTATTAAACCTATTTAGGTCTTTACCTTTTAACGGAATGCCTTTTAACTGAAATTTTGCTGTCTTTGAGTAGCATAGACAAGAATCATACGAACTACCAATTTTAAGTGCTTCTTGTCCCGTTGTAGTTCCTGTTGCTCTTATTATTATGCCCCTGAAATTTTCTTCCCCAAAAATTTCGTCTAGCAACATTTTAAGTTGGGATACTTCACTGTCATCAATTGAAACATAAATTACACCTTCATCCTTCAATAATTGTTTAGCAATGTAAAGACGAGGATACATAAATGTTAACCAAGCACTGTGGCTATTACTTTTACTTTGTGTAAAATCTAATATGCGTTTTGCTTTTTCTGCATCTACGCCAATAAGTTGTTGAAGTTCCTTTACTGTAAATTTTCTGTCGTCTTGGTATGTGAACCCATCACTGCCTGTGTTGTAAGGTGGGTCTATGTAAATCATTTTTACTTGTTCGTAGTAGGCGTTGGCAAGGTGCTTTAACACTTCCAGGTTGTCGCCTTTTATTAGCAAGTTTTCGGAGTTGTTGTTTTCGGGCTTTGCGTTGTGTGTTTCGTCTGCTTTTAATAAAGTTGTTGCAGGGTCGCTTGCCAAAAGTCTTGCGTAGCTTTTGCCTAACCAGTCTAAACCGTAACTCTCGGTAGAAAAATTGATTTCCTTTTCGGTTAGGTTGTTTTTGAATTTCTCAAATTGAAAATTCCCGTCTTTGTCAAAGCAATGCGGAAAATGAATTTTCAAAGTTTCCAAATCTTTATTCGGCACTTTTATTTCGGTTGTTATTTTTTGCTCGTTGCTCATTTCTTGTTCTTTTTAATTTCGTTGTCAATCAATAGTTCCTTTACGTTTACGCCAAGAATTTCAGCGATTTCATAAAGCACTTCAATTCGTGGTTGTTGTCGGTTTTGCACATAAGCATTTACCATATTGTAGCTTTTGCCTAATTGCTCGGCAAGCCAAGTCTGCTTGATGCCTTTTTCGTCCAACACTTCTTTTATTCTGTTCATTTGTTCAAATGATGTCAAGTCGCAAAGATAGGTTTATAATTTTTAGTATCTCATTTTGTAAGATAAAAAGTAATCAGAAAATTTTCAACAGTCTTGTCGGTGCGTTGGCAAAAAAAAGGCTCTTTTGGTTTTGCGAAGGGTTGGCTTGTGTGTCGGGCAAAACCAAATGTGCCATTTGTGAGTTGGCTGTCTTTTTACACTGACCGATAACGGTCGAGTGTATGTGCCGTAAGGGATTGCGGAGCAGTATCCTGTCCACCGACACGAAAGTTTGAGCGGGCGAAAATGCTTGAATACCCACTGAAACCCTTATGGCATATACACTTTGTTAGCGTTTCGTTGTTCATTTTTCTCGTTAATTTTCTTTCATTTTTGCTGCATTGTCTTTTTGTCCGTGCGTTAGGAACAGACACACTCTTTGCCAAGTTTTGGCTTGAGGGTCGGCTGGTGCGACTTGGCAATGTGTGTGGCCGTTGAGCGTTGGCATTTCTATTCGTTTAAAGTATTTTCTAATGTCGTCTTAAATTCGTTTTCGTTGTTGTAATTGTAGAATGGTACGGCTGTTATCAAATAAGTGTCCGTGTGGATTTTGATTGTCTTTTGTTCTGCTCTGATTTCATTTAAAAAGTCTTCTTTCCATTTGTCGTGTCCTTTTAAATGTTCTCCTTTTGGCTCTATGAAAACTTGAAAAGTCATTTGTTCTCCGTCACGTTGTTTACAGAATAGTAAAAAGTCTGGCTCAAAAGCTCTTCCGAGTTTGTCGAAGATTTTAATTTCTCTTTCGTTTCGGATTAGGTAAATGTTTTCAAACTTCTGATTCAGTCCTTCAAATCGTCTGGAAAACAGTTCTACAAATTTCTTTTCTTCACTTGTTCCGTAGTTGGCGTTATAAACATACCAAGGTTCGTTGGCTACTAAAGTTTCCTGTCCGTCTGCTCGTTCACTGTCTTTGTAAACCTTGATTTCTTTGTCTTTGAAAACTTTGTGAATAGGTTCTTTGATATAGTCTGAACCTTCATATTCTGTCGAGTTACTCTTTATGTCTGCTTCAATATTTTGCAGAAGTCCGTTTAAGACTTGCAGATAGTCGAAATGGCTAATTTCTTTTAGGCGGTTGGTTGTTCCGCTAAAAGTAATTTCTAAACCTGCTAAAAAGTCTGTGCTGTCAATGAAATTGGAAAGTGAATCAACGCTTGGAAAGTAATGTGATAAACTGTCGAAATAGAAAAACGGGTTTTGGCTTAATGCAAAACGGATTGTGTTTTTCGGAATATCTGTCAGCTTAACATCTTTGGTTTTAATTACTTCATCATTAGATTGTATTGGCTCCATTTCAAAAAATGCACTCGACATTCTGCCAACTCCCGAAGATAAAGTGTGTCGGTAATTGGTTTTCTTTACTCCTAAATCGGCAAACGATTTTATGTTGTCAAAACTCTTTGGCACTTTCTTATTGAAGAAAACGTGTCCGTCTCTGTAAAAATCTGTTTTCTTAAATTCAGGTTTTAAAAACAAATTGAGTTGAACCAAATTTTCATCATCTTCATAAATGCCCGAATCAACAAGAGCTTTCTTCAATTCTGAAATGTATCGGCTATCTTCTTTGGTGTGGTAATACAATTCTTCCAACGTCTTCAAATCGTTGGAAATATCATCATCAAATTTTCGGGTAAACTTGTCTTGCCCTTCTTCTAAAGCAAACGGATAATACCTTGCACCACGTCCAATTAACTGGGCTTCTGAAAGTGTTGTTTTTCCCGGCTTTCCGTCTTTGCCGTCTCGGTCTTCGTAAAGACGAACAATGTCAAATAAATTCAAAACGTCCCAACCTTCGTTCAGTTTCTGAACGGCAAAAACGGCACGTATTGGGTTGTTTTCATCTTCTAAGGTATTGAGCAATATTTGGTTTTGCTCTGCTTCTGCGTCATTGTTGGCACTTAGGCAATTTTCAAATCTGAAATTGGCTTGAATGCGTTTTACTATTTCGTTGGCTGAAATGCCTTTGGCTTCAAAAAATCGGAAAGCTTTTTGAACAATTGGAACAGTCGAAGTCTTTTGAATTTTTTCCACCATTGCCGCTGAAAAATCATCAATCAGTTTGTGAAATTTTTCTTTATTTTTTTCCGATTCGGCAATTGTTTTTTTAGCTTTAAACAGAATTACAGGCTTCAAATTGATATTGTTTGAAGTTGCCAATTCCTGACGATACAAATTCAAAATTAACGCTTGAATAATTCTGTCTTGCTCGTCATACAAGGAACGAATAAGGTTGATTTCTTTGGAATACTTGTCTTTACGAAACTCGGCAAGGTCGTATTTGAATATTACCTTGTCCTGATAGTGTTTTACCAATTCTGCTGTTTCGGTGTCAATAGTTGCCGTAAACTCTAATAAGATATTTTCAAAATTGGAATCGTGAATTTTCTTTACGGTGTCTTCCCAACTACCAAACATATTGCCCGATTTTGTTCCTGCTACCAGGTGATGAGCTTCGTCAGCAATCAAAACCAATTTCTTGTCCTTAAAATCTTCGTAGGTTACGCTGTTTTCTTTAGTGTTGTTCAGGTCAATATGAAGCTGTTGAATGGTGGTAAACTTCAAATTGATATTCTGATTGTCGGCTTCTTCAAAGTTGTCAATCTCTTTGATTAACACTTCTTTTCCTTCAATCACAATTTTGTCGTTAAACAAGTATTTTGAAGCTTGCGGATTGAGAAAATTGTCCTTGGTTTTTTGAATGATATTGTTGCTGTTTACAAAAAACAAAAAGTTGCGATAGCCTTTTTGGTAAAGGTGCAACATCAAACCTGCCATTATCAAAGTCTTTCCGCTTCCTGTTGCCATATTGTAAAGCAAGTGAAACGGTCTTTTGGGTTTGCCTTCAAAATCTTCTGAATCGCAGAGAATGAAACGCTGAAAAGCTTCTATTTGATAAGGTCGTTGACCAAATCCGGGCTTTAAATTGTCGGTTATGTGATTAGGAACGGTAACTTGTGCTATGGCTCTTTTACCAAATTCCTGTAACAATATGTCATATAAAAACGCCATTTGCTTACTTCTTAATTTGGTAAAAATCTTTGGTTACTTTCTTTTCTTCTTCGGTGCAGGCAAAATCGACATCATTGAGCGAAGAAAGATTTACATATAGTTGGTTTTTGTCTAACAACTCGCAAAGGTGTTGTTTCTGCTCGGCAAGCGTAAAGGTTTTAAATTCTTCCAAATGCTCGTCCTGCTTTTTAATGTCCACATTGTAATTCAGGAAACTTTTAGCTTTCATCTGCTCCCAAACTTTCAAAAGAGCTTTGGTGTCTTTGGCTGCTTCAATCTGCTCAATGAAAGTTTGGTTATATTTTTTGAGTTCGAGATAGGCGAATGAACCACCGCCATGCCAATTTACATCTTCATAGGGCGAGATTCCTGTGTCATCCCCGTTGATTACATTCTTTAATCTAATTACACTGTCGTTTTCACCATAATCTAACTGCTCAATGCCAATAAATTGTCTTTTCATTTTATGAGCTACGGCAGCTGTTGTTCCACTTCCTAAATGATAATCTAATACAATATCTCCTTCATTGGTTATCATTTTTATTAATCTATAAAGAATTTTTTCAGGTTTTTTGCCATTACTTAATTTTACACCGCCTTCCTCAGCGATTGCACCTGTAGTTTTAATATCTTGCCAAAAATCACAAGGGTTTTTGAAAATATTAGAGTCAGCGAAAATAACCTGCAAACGTGGCTGTTTAGTATCTCTATTAAAATCTGTAATGTAGAAAAATAGCACCCCTTTTTTAGATACTGCTGCTGCAATATCTTGTTTTGGGACATTGTCTAAACTTTTAACTAATGTAGCAAGGCTTGAAGAACCTGCTGTTTTTATAATTCTGTAACTATTCTTAAATAGCCATTCGGTTTTCTCATCTTCATTCCCAAAGTCAAGTTCTTTTAACTTAGTCGCTAAAGAAATTTTCTTTGCCTTTTTAAGAATTTCATTTGCTTTAATAACATCTGTATCGTCATTAATTTCTTTTGCTTCGAGTTCAATTAGTTTAGAACGTTGTTCTTCGGTTAAATTATCAATGAAAATATTATTCTCTGGGTCCCATTCCTTTTGTTCATATTTGTCAACGGTAATAAACCCCTTAAAATTTGGCATTTTATACATCAAGATAAATTCCTTTAATTTGGGAAATCTACCTTTTGCGTGGTTCATTTTAACACCGCTGGCTTCACTCATTTTTACAGCAACATTATTTAAAAACCGATTTTCAAAAACTTCATCCATCAAAATTTTCAGGTATGCGTTTTCATTGTCATCACATTGAACACATATAATTCCGTCTTTTGACAAAAGAGCTTTAGCTGCATAAAGTCTGTTTCGCATAAATGTAAGCCACGTTGAACGATTAAAACTATCATTGTAGCCAAATGAGTCATTTCCTGTATTATAAGGTGGGTCTATGTAAATCAGTTTAACTTTTCCTGCAAATTCTTCTTTCAGCGTATGCAAGGCTAAAAGGTTGTTGCCTTTTATTATCAGGTTGTCGGTTATGGTGCCGTTTTCCTTTCGGTTAAATTGGTCAAGTGGTTTTTCACCGTCTTTGTCTATGCGTTTGGCATTGGTCAAAACCTTTGGTTCTAATAGTTGGGTAATTTCGTCTTGTGCCAAAATTTCATTGAAGAAGATTTCTTCCCGTTTGTCTTCTTCACGGCTTTGTCCCCCTTCCAAAATACAGTCTTTAAATGGCCACACTAAAGCCACTTCGTTGCGTTGTTTCAGGTATTTACCGTCAATGGTTAGTCCAACTTTGTTTTTGTATTGGGTGTAGCTGTCGTTCAGGTAGTTTTTTTGTTCTAAAAACTGCACAAACAAGTTTTGGTTAAAAACCAGCGTGCCTTTCACGTTTACAAAAAACTTCTCTTTCAGGTCTGCATTGTCGAGCAACAGTCCGATTAATTCTTCTTCAAAATTCAGTGCTTTATTCAGCACCACCCATTTTTTCAGCTCTCCGTTGTCTGTCACGAAGTTGGGCTCTTTCTTTAGTTGTTGTTCTAATGTTTCGTATAGTTTCATTTATATCAAATCCTTAAATTTTAAGTTTCAAAAATACATTTTTCAAGTCGTTAAACTTTCTATTTTCCATAATTCTTGTCAACGAGTTTTCAAGGGTGGTGGGTGGGCTTGGGTGCGTCGGCAAGAAAACAACTCTTTTGCAAGCTGAAGCATCGGCTTGTGTGTAGGAGCTTGCAAATGTGTTGTTTTGTGTGTCGGCAATTTTCATTTTTCTTTGTCTTTATGCAGCAAAAATTCTTTTCTCATTTTGTCGTCTGTTTTGTCTTTTTACAATGAACGCTAACTTGTTTATACAATTGGGAAA
>Ga0255345_1006971_pt1 | contig 10775 bp, 12 predicted proteins | sample wastewater_treat_6_FD_192415 | JGI IMG/M metagenome (GOLD analysis project Ga0255345, IMG submission 192415) | Wastewater microbial communities from Lulu Island WWTP, Vancouver, Canada - plant20 | ecosystem: Engineered > WWTP > Wastewater > Unclassified | place: Canada: Vancouver, British... | reverse complement strand
TATCCTGTTTGACAAATTGAATGCAACTGCTAAGCCGGCCAGGGGTTGCATTTAAAATGTCAACTGAGGAAAATCCAATGAATTACCTGTAGTACATGAAAACCTTTGATTTCATGGTAAATATGAGTTATACTTTTATGGCGGGCGAAAGGCTCGCCATATTTTAACTCGTTATTTACGTTTTATGAGGTGTAACATGGGTTTTTTTAAAGATATAGATGAAGATATAAAGGCTGTGCTGGCGAGAGACCCTGCTGCCAGAACTAAGCTTGAGATTTTACTCTGTTATCCCGGGGTTTGGGCGCTTATTTACCATAAGATTGCCCATTGGTTGTTTAAACATGACATCAAGCTCATTGCAAGAATGGTTTCGCAGACGGCAAGGTTTTTGACCGGCATCGAGATCCATCCGGGGGCAACTATCGGAAAGCGTTGCTTTATCGACCATGGCATGGCTGTCGTTATAGGAGAAACTGCGGAAATCGGTGATGATGTGACCATTTATCAGGCGGTCACCCTGGGAGGGACTGGAAAAGAGACGGGAAAAAGACATCCAACCATAGGCGACAACGTCGTGATAAGCAGCGGGGCAAAGGTTTTAGGACCCTTTAAAGTGGGCAGTCATTCCAAAATAGGAGCCGGATCGGTGGTTTTAAAAGAAATACCTGAATACTGCACCGTAGTCGGCATCCCGGGAAAGATAATCAAACAGAGGAACCAAAGAACGGAGGATCTGAACCAGGTGGATCTGCCGGATCCCATCGCCGTGGAACTGGATTGCCTGCGGAGAAGGATAATAGCATTGGAAAATCAGTTGGATAAAATTCAGGAACAGGGAGAAAACCGGCATGAAGATATATAATACGCTGAGCAGGAAAAAGGAAGACTTTAAACCCTTGGACGAAAGCGAAGTAAAAATATATGTCTGCGGGCCAACGGTCTATAATTACTTTCATATCGGCAATGCCCGGCCCTTTGTAGTCTTCGATACCCTCAGAAGGTACTTGGAATATAGAGGAAAAAGCGTAAGGTTTATTCAGAATTTTACCGATGTGGATGATAAAATCATAAATAAGGCAAAAGAGGACGGCGTTCCGGCGGAGGAAATCAGCGAGAAATTCATCGCAGAGTATTTTAAGGATGCAGCTGCATTGAATATTAAGAAGGCAACGGCACATCCGAAGGTCACGGAAAATATGGATGAAATAATCCTGTTTGTTCAAAAGCTGATGGATAAAGGCTATGCCTATGAGTCGGAGGGAGATATTTATTTCAGCACCCGGAGCTTTACCGGATACGGAAAGCTTTCAAAACAAAACATCGAGGATCTGGAAAGCGGTGCGCGGATCGAAGTTGGAGAAAAAAAAGAGGATCCTCTGGATTTTGCCCTGTGGAAGGCAAGAAAAAGCGACGATGAGATCGCATGGTCATCGCCCTGGGGAATGGGAAGACCCGGCTGGCACATCGAATGCTCGGTTATGTCGACAAAGTACTTGGGAGATACCATCGATATTCATGCGGGAGGACAGGATCTGACCTTCCCGCACCATGAGAATGAAATCGCACAGACGGAAGCTGCAACAGGAAAGCCATTTGCCAATTACTGGATGCATAACGGATATATCACAATAGATAATGAAAAGATGTCAAAATCTAAAGGCAACTTCTTCACTGTACGGGACATTCTGAAACACTATGACGGAGAGGTTATAAGATTCTTCCTGCTTTCCGGTCATTACCGTAACCCTATCAATTTCAGCAGCGAGCTTATGGAGCAGTCAAGGAATTCCCTTTTAAGGATGCAAAATGCCAAGATGACTCTTAAACATCTTGCGGAAAACGAGACAGGGACATTAAGTGATGAAGAAAAGGCGCGGACGGAAAACCTCAATTTATACAGGCAGAAGTTCATAGAGGCTATGGACGACGATCTGAACACTGCAGATGCGATCAGCGTTGTATTTGAGCTGATAAAACAGGTAAACTCCTATGTCAAGGACGGTTGCTCAAAGGAGTTTGCGGAACGGAGCCTCTTTGTACTGAATGAACTCACAGGTGTGCTTGGCTTGCTGCGGGATAAGGATGAAGGGACATTGGATGAGGAGATTGACCGGTTAGTGGCGCAACGGCAGGACGCCCGTTCAAACAGGGACTTTAAAAAAGCTGATGAAATAAGGGATATTCTGAAAGCAAAAGGGATAATTTTGAAGGATACACCCCAGGGGGTGCAGATCATAAGGGAATAGTGATGAAGCTTTTTGTGATCAGCGATACCCACGGAGATATCGATACCGCAGCGGAAGTCTTTAATACCCTGTCCGGCATAGATAGGATATTGCATTTGGGCGATTATGCACGCGACGGATGGCTTTTGGAATCGCGCCTCAAGGTCCCGGTGACTGCGCTTAAAGGCAATATGGACGGCAGCTATTCAAACGAAGACTACCAGATCCTGAATACGGGATTCGGGAAGATCTATCTTACCCACGGGCATATGGAGGCTGCAAAGTACGGACCGGAGAACCTTCTTTACAAAGCGTCTTCTTTAGGATGTAAAGCAGCGTTCTACGGACATACGCATATCCCTTTGTACAGAGATCTTGGGGGAATGTATTTACTCAACCCGGGAAGTCTCACTCACCCCAGAGGAGGCCGCTTAGGCTCTTATGCCGTTGTTTCCGCATCAAACGGCAGCTTTGCGGCAACGATATTCTTCTGGGATCAAAAAAAGTCGGAAAGCTCTTTAAGGGCTGAAACCGTTGGGAACACAGCCGGATTTCTGAGAAGGATTTTTAACGACAGCGACAGACAGTAAAACGAGATTTGATAAAACGGACAGGGAGCTTAATCAAAGCTCTTTTTTTCAATACAAATTAAAAACATGGTCATAATATTCGAAATAAACAGAAAATATTCTGAATAATTATTAATCAGAATATTGCGTTAAATACAGTTCGGGTGTAAAATAATCACAATAAGCTTTAACTCAGAACCTGTTGTTCAGAAGAAGGCTTTGACAGAAACATGGCTGTTGGGCGCATGAGTCTGTATCTATTGAGAATAAGGAGGAGAAGAAATGAACCGAAGGAAAACAGTTGCATTTTTTATTGTGCTTTCGCTGGTCCTGTCCCTTGCAGGATGCGGCGGCGGCGGAGGGGGCACGGGAGATGCGGCGGAGTATTCCGCAGACAATCCCATAACCCTGAGATTGGCATCTGATGCACCAAAAGAGCATATTGCCACCGGTCTTAATAACGATGCCTGCGCAATGGTGGAGGAAAGAACGGAAGGTCGGGTGAAAGTACAGTATTTCCCCTCAAGCCAGTTAGGAGACTACCTTACAGTATATGAGGAAATCGTAAGGGGAACCATCGACCTGGCACAGATAACGATCCCGGAAAGCATAGATGCAAGGCTTGGCGCCCCTTACCTTCCTTTCTATGCTTTAAATTATGAAGATGTTAAGAGGCTGTATGCCCCCGATTCCTTCTTGTGCCAGCAGATTGGGGCAATTACGGAGGAGGCCAATGTCAAGTTCCTTGGAATAGTACTGGAAGGCTTCATCGGGATGGGCTACATCAAAGAGCCCACCGATATGTTCACCCCGGGAACCAACAAGCATGTGAAGAGCAGATCTCCATCGATGGTTACATTCTTCCAGCCCATGGAAGATTTGGGCTTTGGACCTGTATCCATCCCATATGGAGAAGTCCCCACTGCCATACAGACCAAAGTAGTTGACGGCTGGGTGGGAGGCACCCCCAACATGAACTATGCATGGGTAGGAGAGATGATCAACTACATGTATGTGAACTATATCTTTGCAGAAGCCACTAGCTATGTAATGAGTGAAAAGACTCTTGACAAACTCACTCCGGAAGATCAGGAAATCGTAATAGGAGTATTTCAGGAGCAGAGCATGAAGAGCTTCACGGAAGCCGAGTCCAACGAAAAAAATTATATGAAGAAGTTAACTGATGATTACGGTGTGGAAGTTATTGAATTTACACCGGAACAAATCAAGGCATATGCTGACTTCGTAAGAGAAGAAACCTGGCCAAAGCTTGAAGACCTGCTGACCAAGGAACTGATGGACGGCTTCAGAAAAGAGGTTGGATTACTTTAACAAAAAATAATGACGTAAATGGAATAAGTGTATACCGGAGGGGGGAAAATCTCTCCTCTCCGGTACGAAAAAACTAAAGGAGGTTGCCTTGAATACACTGGAAAGGACGAAATTCTGGTTGTGGCTTGAGAGACTCATGCGATTTGGGCTGATCGTTTGCGGCATCATGGTGACATTAATAGTGTTTGCAGCAACCATTACACGGGCAATCAGTGTGGATTTCAGAGGCTACGAAGAGTTTCTCATAGCTTTTGCATTCTGGCTGTACATGTTTGGAACAGCCCACGGAAGCTTCGAAAACAGCCATATAACGGCAGATATACTGAGCTTAGTCATGAAAGAAGGTTTGAAAAAAGATATATTTGATCTGATCAAATATATCCTGACTCTTTTTATAGGGATCATGTTCTTGATTTGGGCTGTTGAACTGGTTAAGTGGACAATAGTTATGGGCACAAAGACACCGACATGGAGAATACCCATGACAATTCCTCAATCGTCCATTCTTTTCGGACTGGCTTGTGCGACTTTTTATAACGCAGTCCGTCTGTATAATGAAATCAAGTTGATTGTACAGAAATACGGAAAGAATAAAAATGCAGCCATTCCGGACAGGACAGGGGAAGGGGGTAATGACTGATGACAATAGTGATTGCAATTATTATTCTTGTCACAATACTTTTGTTAGGGGTCCCAATACCTTTTGCGTTCTTTGCGTCCGCCCTGAGCTTGGTGTGGTTTGGAGGTTATGACTACACCTTCCTGCTTCCGTACGGCTACGGCCAGGTGAGCTCCCTGATCCTGATAGCCATACCCCTGTTCATACTGGCAGGCGAGCTGATGGACAAAAGCGGGATAGGGGAAAGCCTGATAAATTTTGTAAGCTTGTTCATAGGCAGGGTTAAGGGGGGCTTAGGGGCTGTCATGGTGGTTTCCTGCGGACTTTTCGGCGCAATCTCGGGAAGCGGTTTCGCAACACTGTCAGCCATAGGGAGCATCATGCTTCCCAGGATGTATGAAGCGGGTTATCCCAGGGGGATTTCGGCTGCGCTTATATCCAGCGCCGCTCTTTTAGGGCTTTTAATCCCTCCGAGCCTCAATCAGATACTTTATGCTTTTGTCGGAGGACAATCGGTCCTGGCCTGCTTTCTGGCAACGGTGGGCCCCGGAATCATCCTTATCATTCTTCTTAGCGCCGTTAACTTCTGGTTGCTGAGGAATAACAAAGATATCAAACTGGCGGACAGGATACCAAAGGAAGAGCGTGTTCAGGTCGTCGTGAAAAGGACCAGCCGTGCGATTCCTGCTATGATAGCTCCGGTAATCATCCTTGGAGGTATTTACGGAGGCTTTATGACGCCAACCGAAGCGGCTGCCGTTTCTGTGGTCTATACCATCCCGGTTGGCATCTGGTTTTATAAAGGACTTGATAAAAAGACTTTCATGGGGGGCTTGATAAAGGCAGGGACAACAGCGGGAGTGGTTATGCTCATGCTGCTGTCCGTCATGATGCTGTCAAGGCTGTATGTGATGGAGAACCTTCCCCAGATGATTTTGGAGGCCATGACAGCCATATCGAGCGACCCTAGAATTCTGACTCTGATGCTTAACGTATTCCTTATTATGATAGGCATGCTGATGGATGATACCAGTGCAATACTGCTGACGACGCCAATACTGTTGCCTGTTGCAATGTCGGTGGGCATAAATCCGGTTCATTTCTCAGCTATAGTTGGTGTGAACATAGGGCTCGGCGGAGTAACGCCGCCTACGGCACCCTTCTTATACTTAGGCTCCAGGGTTGCAAACGCACCGGTAGGTGAAATGCTGAAACCCACTATGTTTTTCATCCTGTTTGCATGGATACCTACCTTAGCCATTACAACTTATGTCCCGGAGCTTTCTCTATGGCTGCCAAGACTTTTGGGATATGTTTAGAGATGAACGTTAATGAGAATTAACCAGCAAAAATCGGTGACGGGCATACTGTCACCGATTTCTCATTTGCAATTAGCCATTCTCTATGATATATTCTCATCGACAATTACTGTAGAAGAAATGCGTGCAGGAGTACCTGACGGAAACGATGAAACGTATGAATACAGCCTTTCAGCCGCAACACATGAATACTACAACCCTGGCATTTTTAGGCGACGCAATCTATGAGACATATGTTCGGCTGCATATAATCGGGAGGATGCAAGCCGGCGCTGACAGGCTTCACAAAGCCGCGGTGAAATACGTCAGAGCCGAGGCTCAGGCAGAAGCTGTGAAACGACTTTTGGACAGCCTTTCAGAGGAAGAAATCAGCCTTGTAAAGCGTGCAAGAAACAAAAGGAGTGCGACAAAGCCGAAAAATGCCGATCCTGTGAGCTATAAGTGGGCAACGGCTTTTGAAGCTTTAATAGGTTACCTGTACCTTTCCGGTAATAAGGAAAGAATGGAAGAGATCATTAACGCAGCAATGGAGAGTATAAAGCCTGACAATGAAAAAGAAAAAGATCAGAAATAAATTTAGGGACAGATTGGCGGATTATTACCTTACTAACCGTGAAATAACAAGAGAGTTTGATGCCGGATACGAAGCAGACAGAAAAAGCGGAAAGAAGGCGCCCTGGTCGGGAAGCGAAAAGATCATGACGATTATTACAGCTGCCGCACTTATTTTACTCGTCGCAAAGTATCTGATATTCAAATAAGAAAAAGTCAGCCCAAGGGCCTTGACATTTCCGTTTGTTACGAAAGGAGCAGTTTCAGTGAGCAGGGCAGATGAGATATTTGCGGCAATGTGCAGGGATATTATCGATAAAGGATTTTCTTCAGAAGGACAATTAATCCGGGCTAAATGGGAGGACGGGACTCCGGCTCATACCTTTAAGAGATTCGGGGTAGTGAATCGTTACGATCTTAGTAAGGAGTTCCCTGCTCTGACCTTAAGACCGACAGCAATAAAATCCGCTGTCGACGAGCTTCTGTGGATCTGGCAAAAGAAATCAAATCGGATCCAGGAGCTTAACAGCCGTATCTGGGATGCCTGGGCCGATGACGACGGATGCATAGGCAAAGCATACGGATACCAGCTTTCCATCAAGCATAAGTATCCGGAAGGGGAAATGGATCAGGTGGACAGGGTACTTTACGATCTGCGCCATAACCCCTACAGCCGGAGGATAATGACCAATTTATACAATTTTGAGGATCTGCATGAAATGGCACTTTATCCCTGTGCCTACAGCATGACCTTCAATGTGACTGAAAACAGGCTCAATGCTATATTGAATCAAAGATCCCAGGATGTTCTGGTGGCTAATAACTGGAATGTGGTTCAGTATTCTGTTCTTGTGATGATGCTTGCAAGGGTCAGCGGTCTTTGTCCCGGTGAACTGGTGCATGTAATTGCCGATGCTCATATCTATGACCGTCACATCCCCATGGTGGAGGAGATGATTGAGAGGCCTCGGTATCCGGCGCCGAAGGTAGAGCTGGATCCCGATATAAAGAATTTTTATGATTTCAGGCCGGAGCATGTTATCGTTTCAGATTATCAGGCAAATCCACAGATCAAGAATATACCTGTGGCGGTATGAATGGCGGAAGGGCAGGCTTAGGAGTTTTTATGAAAGCGATCGTAGTTGTAGACAGAAACTGGGGGATAGGGAAGGATAATTCACTGCTTGCCCATCTGCCGGGCGATCTGAAATATTTCAGGGAGAAAACTAAAGGCAAGGTTATAGTGATAGGCCGTCAGACGCTGGAGTCTTTCCCCGGAGGCAAGCCCCTTCCCGAGCGTACGAACATCGTACTGACTACCAATGAGGATTATCCTGCGGCCTGCGAGGTCTGCTGTTCAAAGGAGCATCTATTTCAATGCCTGGAAGGATATGATCCGGAGGATGTGTTCATTGCGGGAGGGGAGCAAATCTACAGAGAGTTTCTCCCTTATTGCGATACGGTATATGTTACAAAGATCGATGCGGTATTTCCCGCAGACAGATATTTTGCCGATCTTGACAAGGATCGGGAATGGGAGCCGGTCTTCCAAAGCGATCCTGTCACGGAGAAAGGGCTGTCATACCGTTTTACCGAATACAAAAGAGTCCCTTAAACACGACCGCCGGCTCTGCCCCTTGATGACGAAAGGGCGGACGGACTGAACAGGTATTAACGATCAAGGAGTAAGAATTGAGTAACATTCTGTATGGAAGAAATCCGGTAACAGAAGCTTTGAAAAGCGGCCGTGAGATAGAAAAGATCCTTATGCAAAAAGGCGGGGAGGGATCTGTTAAGAAGATCGAAGCTATAGCAAGGGATAGAAAAATACCGATTCAGTATGTCGATAAAGCCGCTCTGGACAGGGTTGCGGGGGATTCCGGAAAAATCAATCATCAGGGCGTTGCGGCATATATATCCGCTTATGATTATTTTGAAGTGGACGACATTCTTGAGAGGGCGGCACAACGAGAAGAGGAAGCGTTTGTCATTATTTTGGACGGTATTGAGGATCCTCACAACTTAGGAGCAATTATTCGCACAGCGGACGGCGCCGGAGCGCACGGAATAATCATCCCAAAGCGCAGAGCGGCAGGGCTTACGGAAACCGCCGCCAAGGCTTCGGCAGGCGCCATTGAGTATGTTCCCGTAGCTAGAGTTTCAAATTTAACGCAAACTATTGAATATTTAAAAGTTAAAGGCATTTGGACAGTGGCCTGTGATATGGACGGCAGTATATATTACGAGGAAGATCTGACCGGCCCCTTAGCCATTGTCATTGGCGGAGAGGGCAAAGGCGTGGGAAGACTGGTCCGGGAAAAGTGCGATTTTGTGCTGTCTATCCCTATGGCGGGGAAAATATCGTCGTTGAATGCATCTAATGCGGCAGCGGTGTTGATGTATGAGATCGACAGGCAGAGAAAAGGTAAATAAAGATATGGAAAAACATGAAAGGCTGCTGGACCGCTCCGAAGAACAGCTGGTGCTATTGGCGCAAGGCGGTGACGGAGAAGCGGAAGAGTATTTGATACGCAAGTATAAAGAGGCGATAAAGGCAAAGGCTCGCCTTTATTTTATCGTTGGCGCGGATAACGAAGATATAGTCCAGGAGGGTATGATAGGTATTTTTAAGGCGATAAGGAGCTTCGACGGATCCAGGGAGACTTCTTTCCGGACTTTTGCGGATCTTTGCATCAACCGGCAGATACTGTCCGCCATTAAGCAGGCCGCACGCAGAAAGCATTCCCCTCTTAATATGTCGGTGTCTCTGAATAAACCTATTTCAGACAATAACCGCATTATCACTTTGGCTGAAACGCTGTCCTCAGGCAGCAGCTCCGATCCGGAGGCGCAGCTGCTTATCAAAGAAGCGCTGGATCAGGTTGGCGAGAGAGGCGGCAAAGCCTTGAGTGAATTTGAATCTGTTGTCTGGACTCAATACCTTCAAGGCAGAAGCTGCAGGGAAATCGCTTTATTGTTTGAGAAAACGCCCAAATCTGTGGACAATGCCATTCAAAGATCAAAACGGAAGCTTGCACTCATCTTGGGCAGCAGCCTGTGAAAAGCCTCGAAAACACTGTAGTTAAAATAGGTTGACACCCTGATTTGCGTATAGTACAATGTGAAAAGTGCGAAGGGACATATGCTGTTGTAGCTCAGTAGGTAGAGCACATCCTTGGTAAGGATGAGGCAGGCAGTTCGAATCTGCTCAACAGCTCCATCGTTCACGGGCATCCTTCAGTTTGACGATTTCCCTTGAAGGATGTCTTATGTAATTTTACAGTGATATCAACGAGGCTGACGAGCCCGAAAAGTGAGGTTGCTGTAAATCACTATTAAATGCATTTTTTAGGAGGAACCCGAAATGGCGAAATCGAAATTTGAACGTACAAAACCCCATGTCAATATAGGTACCATAGGTCACGTAGACCACGGCAAGACCACATTGACAGCGGCGATCACAAAGACACTGAATCAGAGATACGGTCTGGGCAAGATGGTAGCCTTTGATCAGATCGACAAGGCGCCGGAAGAGAAGGAAAGAGGCATAACCATAGCGACCTCGCACGTGGAATATGAGACGCCGAACAGGCACTATGCCCACGTAGACTGCCCGGGCCACGCTGACTATGTAAAGAACATGATCACCGGAGCAGCCCAGATGGACGGAGCGATCCTTGTAGTAGCGGCCACAGACGGCCCGATGCCTCAGACCAGAGAGCACATCCTATTATCGAGACAGGTCGGCGTACCTTACATCATCGTATTTCTGAACAAGTGCGACATGGTAGACGATGAGGAGCTTTTGGACCTTGTAGAGATGGAAGTAAGAGAGCTTCTGGATATGTATGAATTTCCCGGGGACGACACACCGATCATCCGCGGATCTGCGCTGGAAGCATTGGAAAATCCGGAAGGGCCTTGGGGCGACAAGATCATAGAGCTCTTTGATGCTGTAGACAGCTATATCCCCGAGCCGGTCAGAGCGACGGAGAAGCCGTTCCTGATGCCGGTGGAAGACGTGTTTTCTATTACCGGCCGCGGGACCGTAGCCACCGGCAGGGTAGAAAGAGGAGTTCTTAAGGTTTCTGATGAAGTAGAAATCGTGGGGCTTTCGGAAGAGAGAAGGAAGGTCGTTGTGACCGGCGTTGAGATGTTC
>Ga0255345_1006962_pt1 | contig 10789 bp, 12 predicted proteins | sample wastewater_treat_6_FD_192415 | JGI IMG/M metagenome (GOLD analysis project Ga0255345, IMG submission 192415) | Wastewater microbial communities from Lulu Island WWTP, Vancouver, Canada - plant20 | ecosystem: Engineered > WWTP > Wastewater > Unclassified | place: Canada: Vancouver, British... | reverse complement strand
AGTATTTGCCGAGAGGCGTGATAGAGGGATGGACGCAGGCGCTCAGGGCCTGACTGACAGGACATTGCGGTGGGTTAGCATTGATATGACACTTTTTTCAACCAAGTGGGTGTGAGAGCGCAACCTGAAAGCAATAGGGAGGGTTGAGGACCTTGTTATGTTGGATTATGGTCTGTAAGAATTGGGCGCATGAGTGTGCCCATGCTACTGGTTAGTTTCAATCCTTGTTATGTTGGATTATGGTCTGTAAGAGGCCTGCGCGGCTTTCTGAAAGAGAATGGAGTAGCCGTTTCAATCCTTGTTATGTTGGATTATGGTCTGTAAGGGTTTTTCCCGACATCATAGACTTGCTTGAAGCGCGTTTCAATCCTTGTTATATTGGATTATGGTCTGTAAGATGGTGCCCCCGGCAGTGTGGGGCGCGCCGATGAGAGTTTCAATCCTTGTTATGTTGGATTATGGTCTGTAAGGGCCGAATTCGCTGCGGCTCTGATGGCCAGCCAGGCATGTTTCAATCCTTGTTATGTTGGATTATGGTCTGTAAGGATACTGGTTCTGCCTATTATGGATTAGCATTAATGTTTCAATCCTTGTTATGTTGGATTATGGTCTGTAAGAGGAATGAAATGAGAGGATAGATATACATTCAGCCTAGTTTCAATCCTTGTTATGTTGGATTATGGTCTGTAAGACTCTACCTGCCCTGGCTCGACGACAAAAGCAAAAAGTTTCAATCCTTGTTATGTTGGATTATGGTCTGTAAGCGGTGTAAGCGTCGTCCTGGGTGCGGGGCAGCATGGTGTTTCAATCCTTGTTATGTTGGATTATGGTCTGTAAGCTGGATGGCGGCGGCGACGGTGACCTTATGGTCGTTGTTTCAATCCTTGTTATGTTGGATTATGGTCTGTAAGAAGACCACCTACGCCCAGCGCAGTGCCTACCGCCAGTTTCAATCCTTGTTATGTTGGATTATGGTCTGTAAGTATTTGCTATATTTCTTGCTGACTCGAAATATCCTTTGAGTTTCAATCCTTGTTATGTTGGATTATGGTCTGTAAGCGAATACAGCTAGCTATCCTTGTCTAAATTGATTTTGTTTCAATCCTTGTTATGTTGGATTATGGTCTGTAAGCGAATGCGTGACCAGTGTCGAATCTGAGAGCAGCCTGTTTCAATCCTTGTTATGTTGGATTATGGTCTGTAAGACCGCAACCAGGACGGCCTCCTGGATTTTACCGGGATGTTTCAATCCTTGTTATGTTGGATTATGGTCTGTAAGACAAATGGGTATATCTTAACACGAGAGCGCTGGGGGGTTTCAATCCTTGTTATGTTGGATTATGGTCTGTAAGTCATACTTTCTGGCATAATCTCTCACAGAATCCCCTGTTTCAATCCTTGTTATGTTGGATTATGGTCTGTAAGACGGCCCTGAGCTCGGTTCTGGAGCTCGAGGTCCAACGTTTCAATCCTTGTTATGTTGGATTATGGTCTGTAAGCGAATGCGTGACCAGTGTCGAATCTGAGAGCAGCCTGTTTCAATCCTTGTTATGTTGGATTATGGTCTGTAAGTATTGCTTATAGTGTGTCCGGCTCCATCAAAAACACGTTTCAATCCTTGTTATGTTGGATTATGGTCTGTAAGATTTAGGGTTGGGTTGGCCGGCTGATATATGGGCCAGTTTCAATCCTTGTTATGTTGGATTATGGTCTGTAAGGTTGACCGGGCTTTCCCGGCGGCCTTTCTTCACTCGAGTTTCAATCCTTGTTATGTTGGATTATGGTCTGTAAGCGTATGCCGTGATGGTCATTGTCCGGCCTCGCATAGTTTCAATCCTTGTTATGTTGGATTATGGTCTGTAAGCTGATAGACGGGCATCTGCGCCCCGGTGCCGGTGTTGGGTTTCAATCCTTGTTATGTTGGATTATGGTCTGTAAGCCGGCTTGGTTCTGCGTGAATGGCTGCTTTCTCTCGTTTCAATCCTTGTTATGTTGGATTATGGTCTGTAAGTGTACTTGTTTAATACCTTCAGTAGCGTCATTTGGTGTTTCAATCCTTGTTATGTTGGATTATGGTCTGTAAGATGATGCTTTCCGGCAAGCTGAGGATGAGAAAATCGTGTTTCAATCCTTGTTATGTTGGATTATGGTCTGTAAGGAACTTCTCTTGCGCAGATAATCCCTCTTCCAAGAGTTTCAATCCTTGTTATGTTGGATTATGGTCTGTAAGTGATGCTGTCACCTGTGCCAAGGAGATATAGGTATGGTTTCAATCCTTGTTATGTTGGATTATGGTCTGTAAGTAGTTGTTTCCATAGCGATATGCCATTATTTATCTCGTTTCAATCCTTGTTATGTTGGATTATGGTCTGTAAGTCTCGAAAAGGTCAAAATGATGCTGTCGGTATATTAGTTTCAATCCTTGTTATGTTGGATTATGGTCTGTAAGCTGGGCGGCAACCTATGGAAAACTCTGCCAAAAACTGTTTCAATCCTTGTTATGTTGGATTATGGTCTGTAAGGACTACCGACAGCTCAATCGAAACCATATATGGCAGTTTCAATCCTTGTTATGTTGGATTATGGTCTGTAAGGCTGCGAAACGCCGTGAAACTATTGGGCGGAGGGTATGTTTCAATCCTTGTTATGTTGGATTATGGTCTGTAAGGGCATCGTCAGCGATCTCATAGCCAAGCGTCAATTGTTTCAATCCTTGTTATGTTGGATTATGGTCTGTAAGGGTGATATCCGTAGCCTCTTCGCTGCTGATATATTCGTTGTTTCAATCCTTGTTATGTTGGATTATGGTCTGTAAGAGCTTCCTTATGCGGATCGTATGGCTGGTATGCGTGTTTCAATCCTTGTTATGTTGGATTATGGTCTGTAAGGGAAAGTCCAGCCTTGCTCTGCCTCTGTCATTTTGGGTTTCAATCCTTGTTATGTTGGATTATGGTCTGTAAGACATCACGCCGCTGGCGCATCAGAGCGTCAGATTCACGTTTCAATCCTTGTTATGTTGGATTATGGTCTGTAAGAATGATACCATTTATTGCGCTCGAATTTGAAGCCCTGTTTCAATCCTTGTTATGTTGGATTATGGTCTGTAAGCCGCCGCTATGGCCTTGCCGCCATCCTGGGCGTTCACGTTTCAATCCTTGTTATGTTGGATTATGGTCTGTAAGATAGACTTTGAGCAGCCAGATGCAGAAGCGACTGATGTTTCAATCCTTGTTATGTTGGATTATGGTCTGTAAGCCATTCCGCTTGTGTTTTCCATGTGTCGTAATCGGTTTCAATCCTTGTTATGTTGGATTATGGTCTGTAAGTGCTCTGCCTCTGTCATTTTGGCAAGGCGTTCGGAGTTTCAATCCTTGTTATGTTGGATTATGGTCTGTAAGAGCGTGATAGGCTCGCAGACATTGCTTGCGTAGCGGTTTCAATCCTTGTTATGTTGGATTATGGTCTGTAAGACTTACGAACTCTGGCAAGAGCAGAACGCAGACAACCCGTTTCAATCCTTGTTATGTTGGATTATGGTCTGTAAGGGTACTTGGGGCACTACCGTAGATGTTGTTTCTGGCTGTTTCAATCCTTGTTATGTTGGATTATGGTCTGTAAGATTGTCACCATTGACGGGACGCAGACACTTACAAAGTTTCAATCCTTGTTATGTTGGATTATGGTCTGTAAGATTGCCGGTTGACCCCGGCAGAAATCAATGTCGGAGTTTCAATCCTTGTTATGTTGGATTATGGTCTGTAAGTTTTCCGGCATTTGGGACATTAGCTCTTTGTATTCTTGTTTCAATCCTTGTTATGTTGGATTATGGTCTGTAAGCTTTATCGGTGAATTTGACGGAAACGGACACACTAGTTTCAATCCTTGTTATGTTGGATTATGGTCTGTAAGCAGTTTGAATTGTTAGCCATTCGCGAACTTGGGTTAGTTTCAATCCTTGTTATGTTGGATTATGGTCTGTAAGTTGTTTGTTCATTCTCTCCCTCCCCGGAGATCAGATGTTTCAATCCTTGTTATGTTGGATTATGGTCTGTAAGTCTGTAGCCCATATTGATGATGTGCTGCTCTTGGTTGTGTTTCAATCCTTGTTATGTTGGATTATGGTCTGTAAGAGCATTTGCCCAGCGTGGGGTTCTGGCGGATGGTGGGTTTCAATCCTTGTTATGTTGGATTATGGTCTGTAAGGGTTACCTCACTTTCTTATTTTCGCTATTGCGAATCGTTTCAATCCTTGTTATGTTGGATTATGGTCTGTAAGCGTGTCTCGTGGTACTCACGGAGTACTTGTTGACGTTGTTTCAATCCTTGTTATGTTGGATTATGGTCTGTAAGCAGAACTACACGAACCGGGGCAAGGATCAGAATGGAGTTTCAATCCTTGTTATGTTGGATTATGGTCTGTAAGATTTACAGCCATGAAATTATTTCGCATAAGCCGGGAAGTTTCAATCCTTGTTATGTTGGATTATGGTCTGTAAGCCTATAATTGCCGACATAGTTTTGATTTAGTTTCAGAAGGTTTCAATCCTTGTTATGTTGGATTATGGTCTGTAAGATTTAGCGGAAGCGATAGCGATGTGTGGACCATAGAGTTTCAATCCTTGTTATGTTGGATTATGGTCTGTAAGACGAAGAGTATCGGCTCAATGTCCACCCTGCATTTGTTTCAATCCTTGTTATGTTGGATTATGGTCTGTAAGCGCACACGCAGCGCAGGACGCCGCTGTCGCCCACGAGTTTCAATCCTTGTTATGTTGGATTATGGTCTGTAAGTATGATTCCGAATTTATACACCCCCGATTTTCTGTGTTTCAATCCTTGTTATGTTGGATTATGGTCTGTAAGATGAATCCCGTTTCCTTGTAGCCAATCCAAGTCCCTGGTTTCAATCCTTGTTATGTTGGATTATGGTCTGTAAGTTCAGCACTTCTTTATTGACGAAATGAGTTTCCCGAGTTTCAATCCTTGTTATGTTGGATTATGGTCTGTAAGTCCGGGGTCATACTATTGAACCATCATATTTCTGTGTTTCAATCCTTGTTATGTTGGATTATGGTCTGTAAGCATGATGAAATACAGCCCGGCGTCTGCCATTGACGGTTTCAATCCTTGTTATGTTGGATTATGGTCTGTAAGAAGTGGGGGTGTGAGATGAGATTCCCCTGCACAATGGTTTCAATCCTTGTTATGTTGGATTATGGTCTGTAAGTACCGATTGGCCGGACAGTTCTCCACACATCCACAGTTTCAATCCTTGTTATGTTGGATTATGGTCTGTAAGAGTGCAGAGATTGCGGCGAATGGTTCCCGTCTGATGTTTCAATCCTTGTTATGTTGGATTATGGTCTGTAAGCATTTGAGCGTAGGTTAGTAGCCATTATGTTCTCCGTTTCAATCCTTGTTATGTTGGATTATGGTCTGTAAGTCGCCGCACCGCTACACCCAGAGGAGTATCTATGAGTTTCAATCCTTGTTATGTTGGATTATGGTCTGTAAGCTTGGTAGCGCTGACTGTAAATTTGATATTTCTGGGTTTCAATCCTTGTTATGTTGGATTATGGTCTGTAAGAGGACTGGACAACAGCAAACATCCTATCTATCCAAGGTTTCAATCCTTGTTATGTTGGATTATGGTCTGTAAGCATCCTGGACGCCATCTCATCTAAGAACTGAGAGTGTTTCAATCCTTGTTATGTTGGATTATGGTCTGTAAGGATGCTGTCACCCGTGCCAAGGAGATATAGGAATGGTTTCAATCCTTGTTATGTTGGATTATGGTCTGTAAGTTACCGATTGGCCGGACAGCTCTCCACACATCCACAGTTTCAATCCTTGTTATGTTGGATTATGGTCTGTAAGATCAGATCGTCGTGGACCGTGATGATTTTTCCGAAAGTTTCAATCCTTGTTATGTTGGATTATGGTCTGTAAGAAAAGCCAGAGCAGCCAATCGCATTAAGGGAAATCTGTTTCAATCCTTGTTATGTTGGATTATGGTCTGTAAGTGTTTGGTCGGGGCAAATCTGCCTCACTTGAAATTGAGTTTCAATCCTTGTTATGTTGGATTATGGTCTGTAAGCAGGCTGATCCTTTCCCTTCCCTGCTTTGCATAGAGAGTTTCAATCCTTGTTATGTTGGATTATGGTCTGTAAGGATTGACAAGAAGGCAATCCCATTGAGAGGGAACCTGTTTCAATCCTTGTTATGTTGGATTATGGTCTGTAAGACTATTTATTGTCAAGAAAAGCTATCGGCGAAAAGTTTCAATCCTTGTTATGTTGGATTATGGTCTGTAAGCGGAAGAGGACAGATTCAAGGCGTTGAAAACTCTCGGTTTCAATCCTTGTTATGTTGGATTATGGTCTGTAAGTCTGTGCCAACTCGATAGGATATAATCTTTCTGCGGGTTTCAATCCTTGTTATGTTGGATTATGGTCTGTAAGCGGAATGCCGTTCGGGAGACTGGCGCAAGTTACAGGTTTCAATCCTTGTTATGTTGGATTATGGTCTGTAAGATTATCCAGATTTTCAGTTTGACGGCAGGAGTTCCATGTTTCAATCCTTGTTATGTTGGATTATGGTCTGTAAGGGAACCATTCGCCGCAATCTCTGCACTGGGCGGCAGTTTCAATCCTTGTTATGTTGGATTATGGTCTGTAAGCGCCTGACGGAATGTTTAAGGAACGCTATATTCAGAAGTTTCAATCCTTGTTATGTTGGATTATGGTCTGTAAGCTCATTCCGGGGGTGGCTATTATCCAAGCAGGATGTGTTTCAATCCTTGTTATGTTGGATTATGGTCTGTAAGTATTTGCTGAAAAAGTCCATCATTGCAAACACCATGTTTCAATCCTTGTTATGTTGGATTATGGTCTGTAAGACGCAAAACTCTTCCTTTCAAGCAGGCCGCAAAGGCGTTTCAATCCTTGTTATGTTGGATTATGGTCTGTAAGCTTTGAAGAAGGTGCTATTTATTGAACATCTGGTCATGTTTCAATCCTTGTTATGTTGGATTATGGTCTGTAAGACCGGGGCGCTGAAACGAGTGCCGAAAACACCCAGAGTTTCAATCCTTGTTATGTTGGATTATGGTCTGTAAGCGGCTGGACGATAATGAAACAATACAACATGGAGGGTTTCAATCCTTGTTATGTTGGATTATGGTCTGTAAGCAGAGGTGAGCGGCTATACTGTGATAATGAATCACTAGTTTCAATCCTTGTTATGTTGGATTATGGTCTGTAAGCCGCATAATTGAGCCGGTGGCTGTATTTGCCCGCATGTTTCAATCCTTGTTATGTTGGATTATGGTCTGTAAGTGGCCAAAACTAACAGCACGATGGCAATTTGGCTGTCGTTTCAATCCTTGTTATGTTGGATTATGGTCTGTAAGCGGTATCACCGCGAGATGGAGCCGTTCCTGCGCAGTTTCAATCCTTGTTATGTTGGATTATGGTCTGTAAGAGCAGAGCGGGTTGTCGGAGTGCTTGAGGGTGTGCGTTTCAATCCTTGTTATGTTGGATTATGGTCTGTAAGATACAATGACGAGAACGCCCGCACCATATTTGAAAGTTTCAATCCTTGTTATGTTGGATTATGGTCTGTAAGTAAGGCTTTCACTCTCTATCAGCGCGTGCATCAGGGTTTCAATCCTTGTTATGTTGGATTATGGTCTGTAAGTTCGTGAACGAATGGCCGCTGAAGCAGCAGCAGTTGTTTCAATCCTTGTTATGTTGGATTATGGTCTGTAAGAGACGGGAAAGAGCGCCCCGTGCTTGGATATGACTGTTTCAATCCTTGTTATGTTGGATTATGGTCTGTAAGGGTACCAAAAGGGAAATCTACCACGAACCCTGCATGACGTTTCAATCCTTGTTATGTTGGATTATGGTCTGTAAGTTGTTGTTGTGGAATTGACGGGCTGGGGTGGAACAGTTTCAATCCTTGTTATGTTGGATTATGGTCTGTAAGACTTCGCCGCCACAATCCCAAGCCCTGCTAATCCTGTGTTTCAATCCTTGTTATGTTGGATTATGGTCTGTAAGACGAATGTTATTGCCGCTATGATGCAGACAGAATCTGTTTCAATCCTTGTTATGTTGGATTATGGTCTGTAAGTCTGGTGGCAAGGATAGCATTGTCTGTTATGACTTGCGTTTCAATCCTTGTTATGTTGGATTATGGTCTGTAAGACTGAGTGAAAAACACCGGAAAATAAGTTGATAGTGTTTCAATCCTTGTTATGTTGGATTATGGTCTGTAAGCCGAGGTGCCGGACACTTGGGTCAAGTCCACAGACGTTTCAATCCTTGTTATGTTGGATTATGGTCTGTAAGGGCAAAGAAAACGACAATGATATTGACGAACACGAGTTTCAATCCTTGTTATGTTGGATTATGGTCTGTAAGAAAACCGCCAGCTTTTACAGGCTGGATGTAAAGGAGAGTTTCAATCCTTGTTATGTTGGATTATGGTCTGTAAGCTGCTCAATACTTGGAGGGCGAGTTTGTCAATCTCAAGTTTCAATCCTTGTTATGTTGGATTATGGTCTGTAAGCCCGGAGATGCAGGGGTTTTTTAACGATCACCATATGTTTCAATCCTTGTTATGTTGGATTATGGTCTGTAAGTTCTGGATTGGAAAGATAAAGACGTTTGGAATTATGTTTCAATCCTTGTTATGTTGGATTATGGTCTGTAAGCTGTTCGACAAGCACCGGCTGCTGATCGACCCGAAGTGGTTTCAATCCTTGTTATGTTGGATTATGGTCTGTAAGGGCTATCAGCTGAAACTGAGCAAGCAGGACATCATGTTTCAATCCTTGTTATGTTGGATTATGGTCTGTAAGCCATTTGAGCGCAAGGTTTTCACGGGCTACCTGATGGTTTCAATCCTTGTTATGTTGGATTATGGTCTGTAAGCAAGACCAGCGCCGACTATACCGACATAGACATACTGTTTCAATCCTTGTTATGTTGGATTATGGTCTGTAAGGCATTGAAACCGAACTTGACCAGACAGTCATAGATTGTTTCAATCCTTGTTATGTTGGATTATGGTCTGTAAGCAGTAGCCATTATTTAGCCTTGATCTTTTCGCTCTGTTTCAATCCTTGTTATGTTGGATTATGGTCTGTAAGGCGATGCGGACAGGGCAAAAGACGACGGAGCGGGGGGGTTTCAATCCTTGTTATGTTGGATTATGGTCTGTAAGCAAGCTCCATCACGAGGCCAAGCGTAGTGTCTGTGGGTTTCAATCCTTGTTATGTTGGATTATGGTCTGTAAGCCCGTGTTCTGCCCCGGTGCCACAGTTAAGATCAGCCGTTTCAATCCTTGTTATGTTGGATTATGGTCTGTAAGCGCTACATTTTCCACGAAGATTACATGGATCTCTAGTTTCAATCCTTGTTATGTTGGATTATGGTCTGTAAGCGGCATCGGTGTAATACGCTGTCTCGGATGAGTGGAAGTTTCAATCCTTGTTATGTTGGATTATGGTCTGTAAGGGATTGACATGGGTGCAGGGCAGGACATCGTTGGTTGTGTTTCAATCCTTGTTATGTTGGATTATGGTCTGTAAGTCTGCTCTGTCGTTCCGCATAGGTCGTATGGCTGTGAGTTTCAATCCTTGTTATGTTGGATTATGGTCTGTAAGCCAATGTCTATCGCCGCAAGGTCATTGACGACCAGTCGTTTCAATCCTTGTTATGTTGGATTATGGTCTGTAAGTGCGGGAGCGGTGAGAAACGAATTTTTGCTATCACGTTTCAATCCTTGTTATGTTGGATTATGGTCTGTAAGTGTCACGATTGACGGAACTCGCCACGAAGGAGCGGTGTTTCAATCCTTGTTATGTTGGATTATGGTCTGTAAGCCATTTCAATCCTGGAGAATGTGATGATCCTGGAGGAGTTTCAATCCTTGTTATGTTGGATTATGGTCTGTAAGCACTACACTACTGCCGCCAGCCAGCCAGCTATAATGAGTTTCAATCCTTGTTATGTTGGATTATGGTCTGTAAGATGGCATTGACTTTGTGGCGATGCTGCGCTCTGCGGGTTTCAATCCTTGTTATGTTGGATTATGGTCTGTAAGACACAGAAAGGCGCAGACGTGAGCGGGACAGCCTTGTTTCAATCCTTGTTATGTTGGATTATGGTCTGTAAGGGAGAGCCAGAGCCGGAAGAGCCAGAGCCAGAACATGTTTCAATCCTTGTTATGTTGGATTATGGTCTGTAAGAGGTCGATCGCGGCGCGGTCTTTGCTGATAGCGGACGTTTCAATCCTTGTTATGTTGGATTATGGTCTGTAAGTTCATTCGCCCCCTCCGGGCCAGTCATTGATAAGTTGTTTCAATCCTTGTTATGTTGGATTATGGTCTGTAAGAGTTCCTTGACCTTGATTGCCCCCTTTATGATCTTGTTGTTTCAATCCTTGTTATGTTGGATTATGGTCTGTAAGCGCCGTGTCCGCTATGGTCTCGGCCAGGTCCCGGCTGTTTCAATCCTTGTTATGTTGGATTATGGTCTGTAAGGATACTTCAATGGTCCTAAGCCCGCCTGTTACCATGTTTCAATCCTTGTTATGTTGGATTATGGTCTGTAAGAAGATTGACGCCGCACCATTTACCAACATTGAATCGCTGTTTCAATCCTTGTTATGTTGGATTATGGTCTGTAAGAACAAGGTCGGCATCTGCCCGCGCTGGCATACGGATGTTTCAATCCTTGTTATGTTGGATTATGGTCTGTAAGGATGATCTGTTTGCTGG
>Ga0255345_1006961_pt1 | contig 10791 bp, 8 predicted proteins | sample wastewater_treat_6_FD_192415 | JGI IMG/M metagenome (GOLD analysis project Ga0255345, IMG submission 192415) | Wastewater microbial communities from Lulu Island WWTP, Vancouver, Canada - plant20 | ecosystem: Engineered > WWTP > Wastewater > Unclassified | place: Canada: Vancouver, British... | reverse complement strand
AATTAGTAGACATTTATCTTGATTTTGAATCAGGATTATCAGCTGACGACAGACCAGAATTGCAGCGTCTTTTGGAAGATGTCAGAAATGGGAAAATCGACACGGTTCTTACAAAAAGCGTTAGTCGCCTCGGACGAAATACGGTTGACATCCTCAATATTATACGTTCTCTCAGAGATATGAATGCAAGAATTATATTTGAGTTGGAAGAAATTGACACATCAAGGATTGAAAATGAATTCCTTATTACACTTATCGAATGTTACGCTCAGGAAGAAAGTTATAATCGCAGTGAGAATATAAAATGGGGTATCAAAAAAGGATGTATGGATGGAACATCAAAGCTCTATTCCAGAAAATGCTTTGGATACAGAAAAAATTCGGATGGAAATTTAGAAATATACCCGGAAGAAGCAGAAATCGTTATTCTGATATATACTCTATATCTTCAAGGCAACAGCATTCTTTCTATCAGACGAGAACTTGAAAAAAGAAATATTCCTTCGCCAACCAGAAAGCCAAAGTGGTGCAATCAGGCAATTGTAAAGATTCTTACAAATGAAAAGTACATTGGAAATGTAATCTTGGGAAAATCATTCACAGACGGATTTCCGGATCGTAAACGAAAAAAGAATTCCGGAGAAAAGGAACAATACCTTGTTGAGCGTTTACATCCTGAAATTATATCTCACGAAATGTTTGAAGCTGTTCAAATTGAAATGGAAAGAAGAACGAATGTGAGTGTAGATGAGAATGGCACAAAGCAAAGAGCGAAAAAACGATATTCTTCAAAATCAGTAGGAAAGGAAGAAAATTAATGGCTGCATTACCAAAACCTTTATCACAAAAGTCTATTCAGAAAATGCTGGAAGGATGGAAACCGGAAACGGTGAATAAGCTTCACGATTATTATGCTGCATTTTCCAACCTTTACGGCATTATCATGCTCAGTGACGCATGGAAAATATGCAAGCATTATGAATCCAAAATTCATAAGAAGGAGTTCATGGACTTTTCTTCAGTTGCACGGCGTGAGGAGCTCCCCTATTATATTCTTGAAATTGATGAGCTGTACTGCGATGAACCGAGAATTTCCGATGCACAGAGATTTATTGTCAACAAAGAACTGGTAACGGATGGATATTACCGTTTTGCCAATGTTTATGATCTGGTTGAATTACAGTTGGATAAACCATTTTACTATCCTGAAAGAATGACTGATTTTACAGATAATGCAAATTCTGCACAATGGAATGCTCTATGCAGTTTTATACAGAACATAAAAAACAGCAAAGGGACTAAACTTTCTGAATATGTGTTTATGAGCGATTGGGATAAAAGAGAACTGGATTATTGCAAGTCCCAGCGAAGGAAAGACGAGATTCTGAAAATAGCAAGCATTCCGAGAAGTGATAGAATTATTAAAGTACTTAAGCTCAAAATGCATACCGCTAAAAATCCGTTAAACTATCTTTCCCATGCACTGGAAGAATCAGATGTTTTGCTGACGAAGAATGAATTGAAAAAGCTCATGCAGCTTTTACAGGATGCAAATAATTATTCTCATCACTGGTCAAATCGCGGATGGACTCCAATGGAAATACATCAGAAATACGGGAATCCTTCACCACGTTCGATAAGCTTTGATCCGGGTTTGCAGAAAGCATTTGCAAACGGTGATATTGATAAGAATGAGATCATTGAAAAATTAAGATCCATGGGAATTTCCGTGGAAGAATAGAGGTATATATGAAATTGGACGAACTTGACAAAATATCTGCCGCTCAAATCGGTATGTTTATTATGCGTACCCTCTTTAATGACGAACTTCAGGATAAAATCACAGAAATTACAACCCCGCTTATGGAAGACGATGTCTTAGCTACAAAAAGAAGAGACTTAGAGGCTGTAAACAATACAGATGACCCGGCAGATCTTGTAAACCTTGCCAGAAAGATAAAAGACATGGAAGCAAAACGTATTCTCATCAAAAAAACCTTGCAAACCAGAGTGAAACTATGCCTCTGCTTATGAAACGTTTTCATACATCTGTGCAGGAACTTTTCATTGAAACAGCGACCATTGTTTTCGGCTATTGTGAAGAAAAATATGTGGACACGATGTTGTTGGAATATGACCAGATCCGCAGTGTTTACGCACAATCTGAATTCTGCATGATGCTTGGTTTCCGTAATCGTAAAGACTGTATTCCGTTCCTCAAAAAAGAATATGACAGAATGAAAGCTATGAAATCAGAACGAAGCATTGCACAAGGACCGTTATCAGCACTGCACGAGCTTGTATAAAAAATCTGAGCCTATGAAACTGCATATATTTCACAGGCTCTTTTATTATACTGAATCTATATTTTTTATCTACTCATCATTAGTTGAATGATATGCAGACTATTAAAAAAGCAAACAAAAAATCGAATTTCGTAGTGATTCTTCTATGACAGAATGACGAATGTGGGATAACAATTTATAAGGCGTATATCGTCTCCGAATTTTTATGAATTTATGCAAAGAAACGGCAAACATGCAACCACCCCTAAAAAATGCAACCATAGATGCAATCGTTTCGTTGTACTCGGCTATCGTTTCGTTGCTCTTATTTTTCTTTACAAAGAAACGATATACCCCTCCCCTATCGTTTCTTTGAGTTCCGTAAGCTACGCTGTTTCGGCATTTTTTGCAAAATAAAAAACGCAACGATTTTTGTATCAATCGTTGCGTTTTGATATGGCTAAAGACTGCAATTTTGATACAATGCACCCTTTTCAAACAGAAAGGGTGCATTTTTGTTTTGGGAAAGCTATCGTTTTATTATTGATATGAAGCCTTTTTGTAAAAGTTCACAACATTGTTTGTCCTTATGCGCATTTCTTCTTTTTCACAATAATAAACACAATACCACCTACAAGCATCAGAATTCCTGCAATAGAAGCAAATAAAACAGGCTTATTATTGATGAATCGAATCCACATATTGGTTGTTACATAGAAACCATCAAATGTTAGCTCGTTTGTATTTCCTGCCACATCAGTGCATACAATTTTAAATAGCCCACACCGATCATCGTCCGATATACTTATCTATTACAGCAAAAAAATCTCCTGTTCAATTGTGATCTTTTCTTTTAACATCTGCGTTATCACAGGATGAAACATACTGAACTCCGTTAATGCCAGTAAGCAGGAAAGTTTTTGGAAATATGCCTCCGAACGATTCAATCCATGGGCTTTATGTGCATCATATGACTTCACATTCATACGGTATGGCTGTAAATCCGGAATTATATTACTTTTCAACCTGTGGAACATCTGAAATCCACCATAATCAATATCAGCCCAGAAATATACAGGGATCTGCTTGGCTGTTTCATGGAGTTTCCTAAAGAATTCACCGTGCTGTGGGCTGTAAAATCCGCCATGATACACCACAAGCTCATCCTCTGCTTTTTCACGGATGCAATATTCAGCGTAATTCGTTCGATTCTCAATGAAGAGAATGCGGTGTACACCATTCAAGCTGATTTGACGGATATCCTGCACACAGCTTGCCAAAATACAGCTTCCCACTTTCATAGGAGAAAAATCCACCAGTCCATCCGAAAAATCCATTTGTATATTTCCACAGAATTCAAATACCTCTGGCATCATCAAGATTCCAACATGTGATAGAATCTCCCGTTCCTCCAGCTCTTCTGTTTCACGCAAAATTGGTTCATGTTCTCGAATCCATAAAGCAAGTGTTTTTTTGATTTCACGTTCAAAATACTTAGAATCAGAATATAATTTGACGCTGCAAGCACGCATTGTGACAACGTTTCCCGATAAACGATCAATATAGCAGAGTGCATCCAGCCATTTTCCACGCCATTCAGTTGGCTGCTTCCATATGCCAAAGCGCTTATTTCTTTCCAAAAGCTGCTTTTTCTCTTCCTCCAGTCCCTGAACAATCCAATTTATCTGTATTCCGGGCAGCACGTTGTCAATCTGCTGTACAACATTCTGCACCTGCTGCGTCATTGTTTCACGGTTTACATAGGCGTAGGCATCCTGTACATGATTCAGATTCAGCCAGATATGGTCAATAATATGATTCTTTCGGATCCAGTCAAAATCAATTAGCTGTGCTGTACGGAGCGATTCCATCTGTTCAAGAAAAACGACATATTCCTCACTTTCTATGTCCGGAGCACCCGATTCTCTTTTACTGCATTGCAACAGTACACGCCGATTGGAACCATTCTTGCGTTCTTCATACTTGTCCAGCAGCTTTTCCAGAATTCTATTTTTATGATTCATATTTCTCTCCAATTTCCTTTGACCATTCGATTACAGTGGATTGGTAACCTTTTCCGACCTGTTCCTTGTGTACCAGCAATGTTTTGTCAGATACAGGCTGCAAATCGGAAGCTTTGTCTGGCGGTGTGCAGACAATTGCCTGTAACTCTAATTTTCTCAGAAGCCGGACACTCTCAACAATTCGATCATCATCCATTTTATTGAAAGCCTCGTCAAAAATCACAATCCGCAGTGTATTGCCGTAATCCGATGCATCCGAGATACGATAAAGCTGTGCAAAGGACGCAAGCACAGCAATGTAAAATGGTGTCTGTGTCTCACCACCCGACTTTATAAAAATAGATTTTGAAAGGTTATCGGTTCTTCCGCTGCTGTCAGTAGAAAGCAGCGTGAAGGTAAGATAGGTTTTATACTGGCTGAACATCTCCACATTCTGCGCAGTTTTTCCTGTGTCATCCTCCGAGAGGCTCAAAATCTGCATAAACAGATTATCAATGGTAGTCTGATAGCGTTGTTCAAATTCTACGCCGAATAGACCGACCGTTCCATAATCCAACAGATCGGACATAATCATATCATAATATTCGCGATAAGCAGGATTTGGCTCAATCTTAAATCTGTAAGAATCATTTCCGAATTGTACTCGCTTGAGTGCTGCATTCAGCTCATTAATTTTCTCATAAGCGTGCTGAATGTTGCTGCGTAGCCGATAGAGAAAATCGTTTTTGAACTGTTCCATTGCATCCTGCTTGGCTTTTTCGATTCTTTCCCGATATGTCGGCAGCTCATAGTCCAAAATCTTCTGGTATTCCATTTCAAATTCTGCATTGGTTGCAGTATCAGTGAGTGCAAAGGACGTATGCTGCACGGCATTATAATCCCCACGCAGTTCGATCAATTTTCCCTCTGCCTGCCTGAGCAGGGTTTCCGTTTGCTTTAAGGGAGATGCGAAAGTCTCCGATACAGCAATCGGCGATCCGCATCGTGCCAATTCCTGTTTATAGCGAGGAATTCCCTGTGATTTTGTAAATTGTTCTGTGTATTGCTCCGCCAAAAGAGCATAGCTCTGTCCTTGTTTAGCATTCAGCTCAGGGATTCTTTTTTCTACAGTTTCCTGTTTTTCTCGTTTCTTGTCACCAATAGAGTCACGTGTTTCCTGAATATCTTCCCCATTTATTTTAATCTGAAATTTGACATCTTCAATCTTCTTTTCCATTGTCTGTAGCCAGAACAAATCAATCTGATCGATTTTTTGGATAATATCATCTAATTGCTGCTGTATGTCAGGCAGTTTTTTATGCTGGTGAAATACATCCGTCACTGTTGAAGCAATGTAATCTTCTGTCAAAAACCATTCATTCTCAATGATTGGTCTAATCTCGGAGATTTTTGCATCTGCAGCCTTTGCAGCTTTTTCTGCGTCTTGTAATTCAGCCGCCTTGGATATAATCTGCCTTTGAATGGCATCCTGACCAATATAGGGGGTCAGGTAGGCATTCTGATCCATCGCCTTGACAGCAAAACCGCTGTACAGCATACAGTCCTTTGTTACGGAAACCCGATGTTCCCGAAGTTCCTCATCCCGTTCGCAGCGAACTACTCTGCCGAGCAGATAATCCATATACGATTGCACATAAGGATCTTCTATTTTCACTACCTCTACAAGACTCCCAGATTGGATTTTGGGCTGATGTGCATGAACCTTCTCCAAATCCACAACTGCATAGCCATGAATCCTCTCGTTTAGCTGAATCGCTTTGTAGATCTCGTATGCATCCATAAAATATTGTGGCGGCACAATGATGTTCATGCGCTGCGTATTCAGATAGCCCTCAACGGCATTGTGCCACGCTTCGTCTGTCACATCGATCACATCTGCAAGGAACGACACCTTGATCTCCCTGTGATATTTTCTGCTTAGTCCCTCTGCAATTGCAGTTTTCAAGCGGACAGCTTTGGGCGGATATGCTTTTAAGCCTCGCTTCAGCCCGTCGATTTCGTTGCGAAGCGTGTCGCCAAGCTCTCTCTTATTATGAAGCTCTCGCTGTAATGCCTCCAGAATGGGGCGAATCCGCTCACAAACAGAGCGATACCTCTCCCGTATACCGTTAAACCATCCTGTCGATACTGTATCCAGATTTTCTGTTTTGAAGTGTTCCAATTGTTTGAACGTCCGAAGAAATCCCTGCAATTGTTCTTCTGCTTCCTTGTGTTTTAGAACAACAATACATTTTTCCAGACGGACACACCATCTGACTGCCTGCACTCTGGTATTTTCAGCAAAGCTGCGGATTTTCAGATTTATTTCCTCTATTTGTTTGGCGAGCACATTCTTTTTCTCTTGCAGTACATCAATACCGCTGGCACTTATTTCGGATATCAGATGATCACGCTGTGTCTCCAGTTCTTCTTTCTTCCTGCTTAACTCCTGACACTTCTCTTCAAATTCTGCAATATCTTCATCATATTTCTTCGTCTCTGCATAGGCGTTTTGAAGCTGTACACCAAAATCCTGCCATGTTCCGTAGTCAATCAGAAATTTCTGCATGACGCTCCTTTCACGGAGCCTTTCTACTTCTTCATATTGACGGCGAATCTCATCGAGTGCTTTCATCTTCCCTTCAAAATTCTGTGCAATCTTCTCCTGCTGACGATAGTATAGAATATTCTCCTGCATGGCACGAATATCGATGGAATCCTCGACATCACAAACATTTTCAGTGATAAACTTTTCGATATCATTGATCGGTGTAAAAGAAATCGCTTTTTTCATCATCGCAAAGAATTTTTCTTCATGAACATTAAACTTTGATAGTAATAGCTTCTTATATCCCTCTGCTGTATCTTTGGTTTCATAGCGATTCGGCAGCTTTTCTTTAAACCATTTGGTTGCGCTACGGCTGTCCATGGTCTTTTCGGAAATAATGAAATGATGCTCTGGAATGCGGGAACGAATCCAAAAGAAACGCTTTGTAATGTCACCGCCGTTTGCATAAGTATCAAAGATAGCGCCGGTGCAGAAATATGACTCTTTCACATCATCAAAGAACTCTGCAACAATATAGCTGCTGAAATCCCTTCCGGCCCGCAAGCTTCTGACACCGGTATCAATGTCCTCACCCAGTGCTCCAACCAGATAGCCTTTCAATGTCCGTTCAGATTTTTTACTTGCAGCTCGATTAAATGCAGAGCTGCGAATTTCACCGAGTAACACAATTTGCAGTGCATCAATAATCGTAGATTTGCCAACTGTATTCTTTCCAGTCAGAAAATTGATAGTACCAAAATCGATCATCTGATGCTGGAAATAGTGCCAGTTAATGAGCAGCAATCTTGTCAGCTTCTTCATGCTGTTCCACCTCCGTTTCCGTCTTTAGGATATCACAAATCGTCTTACATCGCTCATTCGGAACAACAATCAAAACAGAGGGCAATATCTGGATTCGGCATGACAGATCATCGTAGCTTTCCCCGATTTTCCGAGTCAGATTGTGCGTTTCCAGCATCCGGAAAACCTCTTTGATGTCCTTCTGCGGCGGCTTTTTAGGGTAGATAGAATACTCATTGATAATTTTCCCAAACAGTTCCCCAATGGTTGTAGACACATCATTTGTCAGACCAGCCTGCATACGCTGTTCTTCATACAATATCCGCAGTGTGATCAGAACGACGGTTGCCAGCTTACTGAGTATCAGCTTATTATGACCATCGGTATTCCGAACGTAGATGACGCCATACTGGTCATCCCTTTTGATGCTCCATCCGCTGAGTGACAGATAGTCCTCAAACAATTGGAAATTACGCTCAATAAACGTATACTCTTTGGAAATACGCTGCTCTGCATTTTCACGAAGAATGTATGTACAAGAAAGCAGCAAATTACAGATTCTGGAAAATTCCGCCTGTTCCTTTGCGGTCAGTTCCTCAAATTTCTGTAGATTCATGTTCACTTTCTCCTTTTGTAAACGATCAATGGCACTTGATAAGGTTCTGATTGAACATATTCCTCATAGCAGATGACCTGATAGACAGAATTCCGGTCGTTTGCCTGTACAACAGAAAGCAGTGTCATAATATAAGTATCATCATCATGAATCGGGAATTCTTTTGTGGAGATTTCCTTCCTCTCGTTCAAAAGATTTTCAACAAATGCCGTGACCTTCTGCTTGCTGTATTTGTTACGCATAATCTGCATCGCTTGTGCTTTTGCTTTGAGGGCAAGCTCAGCGGAGTTGTCCTCCATCACAAGCTCCGCTCTCCGTGTACGTCGCATTACATTTTTTCGTTCATACAGGCTTTCCTCAAAAAGACATGACAGCTCATACAATTCAAAAGCATCGGTAGCATACTGCAATGCCAGAGAGGATGTTTCCGGGTCAGAAATTGCTTTTAGAATCTGAATCAAATTCCCCTTAATCGTCTGATCGGAATTGACCAGAAAGTCGATTTTTTGTGTGGTTGCCCTTGTATACTGCACATTCTTAGCATCTATGACACGGATATAATCACGCTCCAGATTATCATAGGTGTCCAAAATGTAGAATATTTTTCGCTGAATCTCCTGCCGATAATGTTCTATCGGCAAAGAAGATGCGGAGACTTGCAGATATGCAGCCATGCTTTCCAGAGCATCTTCGTCAATCAGCCATTTTTTGAGTATGGATGACAGGGGAATCTTGTATTTTGGAACGGAATCCCGAATTTTCAACGGACTCAGGATTCGCTTAATAATCTCCTCATGATAGGCATCATAATGGGAATGGAGTACATGGTTGACGCTGAGCGTTTCAATCAACTGTTGATTATAAAAGGTGATGCTGTGATATACAGATTTCAGACTCTCTACCAGCTTTTCTGTCCGATCCGCACCGTCATACAGTGCTGTTACCATTTCAAACGGTTCTCTGGTTTCATCCGCATTTTTTAGAGAGGAATAGGTGGAGTAGACAAATGCAAAATTTTCTTTTTCAGCAGGTTGTGTCAGCCCATGTAATAACTGGATTATTTGATAGCTGTAGCTTGGAACGGAGACATATTCCTTAAAATCTGTCCCCGTCTCAAGCAGAATCCATCCAGTTTGCCTGAGCTTTCGCACAAGGAAATGTGCTTTTCCAGATAACGTTTGTTCATTTTCGAGCAATTCTTCCTCAGAAAAATCCGCATACAACAACTCGTTTTCCAGCTTTGCAGCCATCATGGAAGTCAGCTCGTCCTTCAAAATTTTAAGTTGCTGCTTGAACGCATCCAGAAGCACAAATAACCCTTTAACATACAAGGATTTGTTTTTGGAGGCAAGGGGTGAGAATAGATTTTCCGGAATTACATTATACAAATCCATTGTAGGTATCCTTTCTCATTTATGTTATGTAAACATCACACAGAGATTGTACATAAAGGGTATAAGTGAGACTGAAGTAAATGTGGTACAAATATGCAGACATATACCATGCAAAGCTATCCAGTGTGATATATGCACATTGTTTTATAAATAGTATACCACAATCCTCCTCTTATTTCAAGCATATTCAACAATTTTTACAGGGCAACCGCATGAAAAGTGAATATTTCACGGTCAGGAAAGCGACAAAACGCAATACGGAAAGTACCAAATCGCTTCAGGGAAAGCAGTAGCGCGCAACATGGAAAGTGGTAATCCGCTTCAAGGAACTATCTTTCCAATGAGATCTCACCTTTCCCGATTTAATGTTTTCACGGCTTCCACCGGAATGGAGCGGAGCGAAATGGAGGCGGAAGCCGTGGAAACGGCGGCGCATCTTGCCTGGGTTCTTTCTGTAGCGAACCCAGCCGAAGCGATCAGACAGATTCTTGCCAGATGAAAGATAAGAGGCAACAGGCAGGTGATAATGTCCTGTATCTTCTAAAACCACACGAGTTTCCTCGTCAAATGAATTGATAAGAGAAACCAAAGCATCCAGTTTCTCAACAGCGTGATCTATTTCAAAAGGCGGTTTGACAACTTCGCCACCCGGCTTGAGGATGCATTTTACCTTTTGAAACATCAATGCCTACACTGATCATAATGATACCTGCTTTCTGAAAAAATTTGTAATGTTTCCGCTCAGGAGCTTATTAAAATTCATTTTGGTTTGTGACGCGAACGCTGCTGTGAACTTACACAGCAGGTACAACCTGCTTAATCGAATTTGATAATAAGAAGGCGGCTGACTCTTTCTATTACGAACGCTGCGTTCTAAGGAATGGCCGTCAGTCCATTACCTTCTCATTATACTAAAATAAGCATAGCCTGTCACCACTGTGTCAGCAGTTAAGACTATGCTAATATTGTACCAAAGAAAACGGAGGGTTCGAAATGAAAGAACGAAAACATGAAGCGCCGCCACGTTACGATGCGGCATTCAAGGAAGGCGCAATCCGGCTGGTGGCCGAAGAAGGTCGCCCTATGCGGGAGGTGGCGGAAGAACTGGGCATCTGCACGGATACCATCCGAAATTGGCTCAAAG
>Ga0255345_1006959_pt1 | contig 10792 bp, 3 predicted proteins | sample wastewater_treat_6_FD_192415 | JGI IMG/M metagenome (GOLD analysis project Ga0255345, IMG submission 192415) | Wastewater microbial communities from Lulu Island WWTP, Vancouver, Canada - plant20 | ecosystem: Engineered > WWTP > Wastewater > Unclassified | place: Canada: Vancouver, British... | reverse complement strand
GCCATATCAAACGCGCTGCTAAGTTGAGAATACTCGGTTGTTCCCTGTCTTAATGTGAGTTTGACTGCCGGATTAGTTGTTCCAATCCCAATATTAGTACCATTATTGAATAAATTACCATTCGCTACCCAAGCGCCACCATCATGTCTGATTGTTTGGCCGGATGTGCCGATTGGCATAGCTTCAGGAATAACCGCAGAAGTAGATGTAGAATATAAAGTACCAGTATTATCAGCCATGACCAATAAATTTCCACCACCACCTAGAGAAGAAATTTGTGTTGCTCCACCTAAAACAGTTGCGCCGTTAACAGCTAATCTGGCACTAGGATTAGTAGTGCCAATACCGACGTTGCCAGTATTTCTAATTGTCATTCTTGTTAATGTCGGAGAATCATTGGTACCAGTTTCTTTAGTCTTAAACATCAAGTCAGCTACTCCATACCCTCCTGCTCTTCTTGCTACGATTGCTGCTCCTGGAGTACCAGGAGAAGCAACACTAGGATGAAAAGCAATACCAACAGCGGTATTACTATTTGAAGCATCGTGGCTTAAAAAAAGAGCAAAATCATTAAATGTAGCTGTATCTGGATAAGAATCTCTTGGATCAATTATCGTCAATTTCGCTCTCGGAATTGTCGTCCCAATCCCCACATTTCCTACCCCCGCATCACCATTCCAAATATTGCCATTTTTAGTTCCTGACCAAAGTTGATCAGGTATTATTGCTGAGCTAGTAGTCGCATATAGAGCTCCAGTATTATCAGCCATTACCAAAACATTTCCACCACCACCTAGAGCAGAGATTTGCGTTGCCCCGCCTAAAACTGTATTACCGTTGACGGTTAATCTGGCACTAGGATTAGTAGTACCAATACCAAGATTACCAAGATTATTAATTCTCATTCTCTCTGGCATGGAATTTGCTCCTGATGAATCAGTGTAAAATGCTAAAAATCCACTAGCTATATTACCAGCGACCGCTGTTCCACCCTTAATAGCTGCTCTGGTTGTTCGAAAATACGATGAACCATTATAATAATTATCTTCAAATAAAATAGCTGCTCCTTTGCCAACAGTGTCACTTTCCCAACTATTATAAAGACGTAACATTCCATCAGTATCAGTCAAATCACCACTAACATGATTTTTGTTATCCACTATTTCTAATCTAGCGCCTGGCGCAGTGGTACCAATTCCAATATTAGCTCCATTATTGAATAAATTACTGGTTGCCACCCAAGCGCCACCATCATGTCTAATTGTTTGACCGGATGTGCCAATTGGCATAGCTTCAGGAATCACCGCAGAAGAAGATGTAGAATATAAATTACCAGCATCATCAGTCATGACTAATAAATTTCCGCCACCACCTAGAGAAGAAATTTGTGTTGCTCCACCTAAAACAGTTGCGCCATTAACAGTTAATCTGGCACTAGGATCGGATGTGCCGATGCCAAGATTGCCAGCAGCACTAATTCTGATTCTTTCCGCTAAGGCTCCAGAATTGCCAGTTCTAAAAACAATATTAGAAATATTCCAAGCACTACCACGAATAGCTCCAATTTCCGCATAATTAGTAGCTGTGCTGAGGTTAGATGTCATTTTGAACCCTAAAGTTGCTTCCGTACCAGCAGTGTCGCTTGCATTTCTAATAGTAAATAAATTATTAGTTCCTGCTACCTCTAATTTATAACCAGGAGCTGTCGTCCCAATTCCCACATTCGTTCCATCGTTAAATAAATTTGTATTTGAAATCCAGTTTGTTCCATCGTGTCTTATAGTTGCTCCTGAAGTGCCGGTTGGCAATACTGATGAACCCGCAGGAGCAGAAAAAAGCGTACCTGTATTATCAGCCATCACTATTGTATTCCCTGAACCGCCGAGGGGAGTAATTTGGGTGGCATTGCCTAGAACCGTTGTACCGTTGACAGTTAGTTTGGCACTGGGATTAGTGATGCCGATACCGACATTCCCACTACTCTTGATAATCATGTGGTCGGTATTCGTTCCAGCACTACGCGTACCAAAAACTAGAGCGCCAGAATTATCTGCACCGTCTCTCTGCGCCCCTACCCGCGCCAAAAAATTATTAACATTGGCACTGTCTTCCACAGCAAAGGTCAGATCAACTCCGTATCCATCAACCATGTCAGCAGTGGTCTTTCCTTTAAACTGGGCACCGCTTTGAATAATGTTTGTCTGCGTACCAGTGCGAACCATATTCAACGGCGGATATGTACCAGAAGAGACATTAAATTGTCCATTTACATCTAGGGTAGCTGCTGGATTTGTCTTTCCAATTCCCACATTACCATCCGCATTGATAGTTAATCTTTCTAAACTATTAGTGAACAAACTTAAAATATTAGTTGAAGTACCTTGCAAACCAACACCTGCTCCACCAAGTGTTAGAGAATAAGAAGGATTAGTGACACCAAGACCAATACGTCCGGGAATATGAATATAATCATTGATTAAACCAATATCAATTGTCTTAGCATTAGCAACGCTCAAAGAAAAACCAAATAAAAAAACACCTGCTAACACAAAAATGACCAGCTTGTGCTTGCCTAGCTTGTTCTTAAAATCAAATAAATTTAGCATAAACTATGCTAGTTGCAAACCCGTTTCGGGTTTTATCTAATTCAAATAAATTATACCACATTTCGATATTACCTGCAACAAAAAATCGCTAATTATAAATAAACTAGATACTGTAAATCGTTAATATGATTGAACCAAGGAGAATAGTCATTTTTATTACTATTTTTAAACTCCGCTTTCCAATAAAATTCTTTTTTTTCACCACTAAATTTAACCGTTGTCCCCGAATTTACTGGTAAAAAATTATCTAAAGAATCACCTAAATAAATTTTAAAATTATTATTAAAAAAATGATTGATATTTTCATCGCCATCAGTATCGTCAATTGATACTTCCAAAGATTTAATCTCAGCTTTAACAATAGTTAACTTTTTTTTATTTAAATTTATGGAAACAGCTTGGCGAGCTTTGGAATTATCAAATCCTTCATCAAAAAAAGTCCATAAACTGGAATTTCCTTCAATGCTTTTTAAAATAAATTCCAACTCTCCTTTATTTGCTCCCGGACGAATGAAAATTGGCTCACTGCCACTATTTTCTAAATACCGATTTAATTGAAAACTCAAATCTAATGATCCTTTTATATAATTGGTGCCATTTTGCCAGAGTTTAACTAAATGTGGCTGTTCTTTTTCTAAACTTAAAATATACCAAACCGATTCTGTTCCCTCCCCTTGTTTGATGATATAAGGATAAAAACCATCATCAGCCACTCGCAAACCAAAAAAATCAGAAATATCTATCAGTTCGTTGTTGAAAAAATGGAAAGCGTGTATTTCGTAACCAATGTAAAAAATTAGAAAATTATTTTCTTCCCCGCCAATCGCAATATAACCATCGCCCCGACCATATTTAGTGAGTATTTGTGCTTCAGTTTTGTCACTTATCAAAGCTTCATATTTACCATTAACTAAAAAATAAACAAAACCTCGTTCTTCTTTCCCCTCAGCCACAACAAAACTGGCAATTTGTGTTGTGCCTAAATTATCTTGCTTTCCTCCTAAATTATCTTGCTTTCCTCCTAAATTATAAAGACTGGCGGAAATAATATTTTTATTCCTCACTGATGCCGGCCAAGGTTTAGGTAATTTTTGTAAATCCGCTCGATAATCAATCTCTTCTTTTTCAAGTAAAAAATTTCCTTGTTTAGTATCTTGTCTTGTGCCTTGTCTTGTTTTTCCTCTGGTGTTTAAAGTCAAGCCACAATCGGAATTTAAACAATCTTCTTTTTTTTGCCAAGAATAAAGCGGAGGAAAAACTAAAGAGGTGGTAACATCATCCAAATACATATCAGTACGATCTAAATCTAAATAAACTGCAGAAGAAAAATTATCACCAAAACTTTTCCAAACTGATGACGGAGCCGGCTTATTTAATTCACTAATAGTTTTAATATCTGTGTCCGTTGTTTTATTGTTTATAGCTTCATCTTCCAAATAGGCCACCTTAATTCTATTCGGCTTTAAACTATCCAAAAAAACTACTAATACTACAAAAAAAATGAGTAAAATTAGCCATAAAAGCGCATATCTTTCTTTTAAGACAAAAAGGTAATTTTTTTTATTTTTTTTAGCTGGCGTGGCCATTTTACTTGATTAAAAACTTCTTAAAAGCGCCCAAAAAAATTTGGGCGCCTTTAATAATCTAAAATAACGAAGATTGTTTTTTAATTAAATCTTATCTCACAATCATTTTGCCTTCTTCGCCTTGATCGCGATGACCAGGTGAAGAGCAATAGAAAGTATAGGTTCCAGCGGTAGTTGGCGCATTAAAGGTGATTGCCTTTGTTTGACCAGGACCAACTAAAACACCAATCGCTCCTAAAGATGGGTCATCAAAAGAAATCATGTGTGAGAATTCATCAACACCGGTTAAGGAAAAAGTGGTTGGAGCACCGACCGTGGTTGTGAAAGAATTTGGGCTAAATCCACCAGCACCAACATTTAATTTCACAATGTTGTCTGGTAATTCTTCTTTATTTAGAAAACCAGTTTGCTTTGGTGAATTTTCACCCATCACCATGCCGGCATTTTCAGCGACTGTGCCGTCTTCCGTTACCACAACGTTATCGGCAGTAATCGGATTGGTACCGGGAACAACTACTTTAGCAGTTCCGACATTTGGCACTTTAACCTCAAGCAAATCATCATCATCAAAAGAAACTGAAGCCTCAGGAATAGGCTCACCATCTTCATCAACTAAAGCCGGTGCATCAGATTGAGTACCAGTTTGTCGACCGCCAATTGTCTCATCCCCTTTTTTTTGCATCGCAATGATAATTATAACCACTACGATTAGCAAAACCACACCAACAATAATTAGGGGTAAATTTTTGTTGGTTTTGCGGTTAGGATCTTTTTCTTTGTTTTCCATAAATTTAAAAATTTTAACTTAGATATATATTAACATTATAACATTTTTTAAATTTTAGGTAAATAATTTAATGCTAATAAAAATCGTATTTTTATTAATTAATCAATTACAAATCCAGCCGTCTGATTTTGGTCAATCGCTCTAGTCGGCCAGTTGCGCCAATCATGACGACGACCAATTAAGCGATAGGAAATAGTGGTTGGTTCAGAGGCACGGAAAATTAATTTTTCTCCTTCAATTAGATAATAAACCTGAGCAAAATTACCATAATTAGTTACTAAAGCATCAACATTTTCCGCGGAAAAATCAACGGTTTTATACCAAACCCAAAGATCGCTGCCCTCTTTTTGTTTAGCAAAATCAAGTATAAATTCATATTCGCCCTTGAAATTCAGTTTATTGATTTGCGCTTTGCCAACATATTCTTCTTTTACTCCACCCACAATAGCCGCCGCAAATGAAGAATAATTAACACCTTTAATTCTATAAAGAGGATCAATTGTATTCACGGTTAATTTATTAATATTAGAAATATCATTGCCGCCCAAATTAATATCACCCGCCATTGTGCCACCAGATAATGATAAATAATCACCAGCTAAAATAGCAGTAGTAGTGGCATATAAAGTGCCGGTATTATCAGCCATCACCATCACGTTTCCTGCCCCGCCGAGAGGTGTAATTTGTGTGGCACCGCCTAAAATAGTATTGCCGTTGACAGTAAGTCTGGCACTGGGGTTAGTGATACCAATACCGACGTTGCCAAGACTTTGTATAGATACCTTATCACTAGTCACTCCGTTATTACGCGTTGCAAAATTAAAAGTGTATCCTGAACCATCTCCAATAAAAATTCTTCCAATTACTGAACCAGTTGGATTATATCCACTTAATATCATTCCTGATCCCCCTGTTATTCTATCTGGTAATTGACCTTCTGATTTAATGGCTAATGTTCCAGCGACATCCAATCTAGCACTAGGGGCTGTTGTCCCAATCCCCACATTAGTGCCATTGTTAAATAAATTACCATTCGCTACCCAAGCGCTACCATTATGTCTGATTGTTTGTCCGGATGTACCGATTGGCATAGCTTCAGGAATCACCGCGGAAGTAGATGTAGAATATAGATTACCGGCGTCATCAGTCATCACCAATAGATTACCGCCACCGCCTAGAGCAGAGATTTGCGTTGCCCCGCCTAAAACTGTATTGCCGTTGACGGTTAATCTAGCGCTGGGGTTAGAAACACCAATACCAAGGTTACCGGCCGAATTAATTCTGATTCTTTCTGCTAAAGCTGATGAATGTCTGGTTCTAAAAACAATATGGGAAACATCTGACCAATTCCCACGAATAGCTCCAATTTCTGCATAATTAGTTTCTCCGGTGTATGTTGTCATTTTAAATCCTAAAGTTGCCTCTGTGTCGGCGGCGTTGTTTGCATTTCTAATAGTAAGTAAATTTTTATCAGTTCCTACTATTTCAAGTTTATAATTAGGAACCGTTGTTCCAATTCCAACATCACCATTATGTGTTATTCTCATAACTTCTGAAGTAACTGTAGAATTTGAACTGGTAGCAACTTCAAAAATTAAAGAGATCCCTGTTGTTGCAGTACTATGGTCTGATGCTAAAGTTCTAATTCTAGCTTTATCATGAATTTCGTTATTAGAATATGTCCTTGATCTGAAAACTAAACCTTGACCAAAGTTAATATAAGGACCTGACACGGTTGATTCTAAAGCTAAAACATCGCGAAGAGTATTTCTAGAACTATTAGACTCGGAAACTATTAATTTATAATTCGGATTTGTGTTTCCAATTCCCACATTGCCGTTATTATCCGTCTTATAGACTGTTGTACCGCTGGCTGTCCAACCACTGGCTGATGAAACAATTGGTGAAACTATCGCTGCAGTTGAAGTTGAATAAAGTATACCCGTATTATCAGCCATCACCAAAACATTCCCTGCCCCGCCCAGAGGTGTAATTTGCGTGGCGCCGCCTAAAATAGTAGAGCCGTTAACGGTTAATAAAGCACTGGGATTAGTGATGCCGATACCGACGTTGCCGCTAGTCGTTAAGGAAAATAAAGTGCTACCACCAGGAGTAAAACCATCCGCTGTTTCCGCCCTATAACCTAAATCAAAATTATTGTTTGACGTTGGCCCTTTTGCATTTATGTACCAATTTTTATTACCTGAACCTAGAATAATACCGCTAGATAAAGAGCCTCCATCAGTGGTTTTTATATGTAGATATTCGCCAACATTTGAACCATCAAAAACCATTCCGGTATATAAACCAGTATAAGTTCCCGCTGGTGTTCCATCTACAACATTTAATTTTACATTTGGACTCGTCGTCCCAATACCAACATTACCAGGATTTCCAGGTGTTATTGTCATGGTTGCACCATTATTATATCCACCAGCAGAAAAATTTACAGTATGAGTCCCGCCACTAGACATATCCCCGTCTGTAGAAAACCATATATCTGCAGATGCGCCAAAATTAGCTCTTTCTCCTATTGTATAAGATGGCCCAGACAATTGAACAGAAAGAGTGTTTCCCGATGAATTTCTTAATTGGAAAATAGCAGCACTGTTAGCAGAGGTATTTTCAACAACAAAAGCTGTTCTTCCTGATGTGGAGGTGCCGCTACCTCTTATATGTAATTTTGTATCATAAGGTATTCCGCTCCCCGGATTTGTCGTCCCAATTCCAATTCTAGTGCCATTGTTAAATAAATTACTATCAGCTGTCCAAACTGTTCCATCGTGTCTTAAAGTCTGGCCGGAAGTACCTGAAGGTAAAGATACTGAGCCAGGAGGTAGAAGCGCTGCTGAACTGGTGGCATACAAAGTGCCCGTATTATCAGCCATTACTAAAACTTGGCCTGCTCCACCAAGAGGACTAATTTGTGTTGCCCCACCTAAAAGAGTATTACCGTTGACAGTTAACATGGCACTGGGATTAGTAATGCCAATCCCCACATTACCAGCCGAATTAACAGTCAATCTCTTATAACCATTAGTGATAATACTCGCTTCAGTGTTACCCGGACCTAAATAAGCTGCTTGAAAATAAGATCTGTTACTGCTAACCCAGCCAAAATTCATTGTCTGGGAATTTTGCATTATTATCTGATTGGTATTTATATAATATCCACCAGATGAACCATAAGCGGCATTTATTCCGCCATTAACATCTAATTTATAATTTGGATTTGTCTTTCCAATTCCCACGTTCCAAGCAGTTGAAGAAGCAAATAAATTTGTTCCTGATAATTGCCAAAAACTGGAATCAGAAACTACATCTGCCCAAGAAGTGCGGCAATCACTGCCCATACATAATCCGGCGCCACCAACATTTCCCGCAGAAATAACATTACCATAAGGATCAACTCGAAAAATATTGCTTCCCGCCGGTCTTTGTAATAATAAGGCGCTCGCGCCGGCATTACTACTTTCGCCCATCACACCATAATATAAATTATCCGCATTATTTAAAATCAATTGATCAGAACCAACCATAATACCAGTTTGGGCGTATGTTTTATTGGCATTTGCAACAAAGATTAAGGCCAATAACAAAACAGATAATACAAAATATATTCTCTTGGTCTGAGATTTTTGATTGGATTGTCTATTGTTCATATGGCAATTAGCCTTCATCTTCATTGTATCAAATTTTTAGTTTATTAGTAAGTCTTTTTTACTTAAAAATTTGCTAAATTTTATTTTATTTTTTAATTTTTTTTATTTTTCATTTCATCATCGCTTTATTAACCATCACTAAATAATTTACTGCCATCCTTAAATAATGTATTGCAAATTCACCAAATAATTTATTGCAAGTTCACCAAAACCTTTATTTTACCTTTACTGCCAGAAAAATTTTCTAACGCTTTACCAATCACTGTTCCCGGTCTAAATTCACTAGCTTTCATCGCATAACCATCAGTATTAGCCGTGGTTAAAAGATCACCCCGACTAATCGTTCCACTTTCATTGCAAACATTAACCGAAACCACCCCCATCATCGCTACCACCACTTTTTTCTCACTATCAACTCGCCCCGCAATAATAGAGGGGTTATCAGAAACTATACCTACTACTGTTTTGTCATAAGCACGAGTTGATGATTTAACTGATTTATAACCATTACTATCCATTACAACTACTGTACCAACTGATAAATTTTTAGTAACACTAAATTCTTCGGCAAAGTCAGAACCAGTTTGAGTCTGTAAAGTACCGGAAATTTTTACATTACCATCAACATGAAGTTTTTCTGTTGGATTCGTTATGCCAATTCCAACATTGCCTGCTCCCGCATCACCATTCCAAATATTGCCATTTAAATTTCCAGACCAAAGTTGAGTAGGCAATACTGCTGAACTGGTAGTCGCATACAAAGTACCCGTATTATCAGCCATTATCAAAACATTCCCTGCTCCGCCCAGAGGTGTAATTTGTGTTGCCCCGCCTAAAACAGTATTGCCGTTAACAGTTAATCTAGCGTTGGGGTTAGTGATGCCGATGCCAAGATTGCCAGCGCTTGTGATTCTCATTCTTTCAAAAAAACTTGAACCATCTGTATATTCAAAAGTAGTACGGTTACCATATCTGAATGTGATTCTTCCAGGATTATTAACAAAATTATTTCCAACAACTAAAAATTGTGTATCATACATTCCATTCCCGGCATTAATTCTTAGGACAGAATCATTACTAGTATATAAATCAACAATTCTATTTCCTGGACTAAAGCGTCCAGCGTCAATAAAAATTCCGCCATCTACTTTACTTGGAGCAACATGCAATTGTTCTATCGGAGTAGTAGTGCCAATTCCAACATTCTTATAAAAAACAAAATCATCTCCCGGAGGAGCTTCCACAACTGCTCTCCCTGGCGGAGTTATGCCAGTTTGAACATTATTATGAAATGTTGCTCCTTCAATTAACGCAGCAATTCCTCTAGTTCCCCAGGCTCTAATTACTATAGATTTTTCATAAGGACTATTTGGTCCAGCATATATTGGTAATATGATTTGGCTGTTAGCTGTGTCGTTTTCAAAATTTCCAATATTAATATATGCAGAGCTATTGCCACCCAATGAATCAGTAACATAACTATCCTGACTATATAAAGTGCCAGCTGCACTTCCTGTATAAGCAGTTAAATAAAATCTTTTCTTTATATAATGTCTTGAACCTACAGAATTTGTATCAACCATTACTTCAACATCAAGAATTATTGGACCAGAACTGGTGTTCGGCCAAGGAATTCTCACTTCACTTCGACTATTTGAATTAGTTCCAACTCTATAGGCAACCTGTTTAGTATACTGAGCATTCCAAGAAAAATTATTACCGCTAGCTCGAAAATCTCCATTAACATCCAATTTATAATTCGGATTCGTCGTCCCAATTCCGACATTGCCGCTATTATCTGTCTTGTAAACTGTTGTACCACTGGCTGTCCAACCACTGGCTGATGAAACAATCGGTGAAATTATCGCTGCAGTTGAAGTTGAATAGAGCGTACCCGTATTATCAGCCATCACCAATACTTGCCCTGCACCGCCCAGAGGTGTAATTTGTGTTGCCCCGCCTAAAACAGTATTGCCGTTGACAGTTAATCTAGCGTTGGGGTTAGTGATGCCAATCCCCACATTGCCAGCAAAATAATTTGAAGCACTGTTTTGTTCTTGAAAAATACCAAAACTATTAGTAACAGTTCCTCCTGAAGAAGTTACGGTTGGTGAAATATATAAACCATACCAATTTTCAACATTAGTTCCA
>Ga0255345_1006946_pt1 | contig 10802 bp, 10 predicted proteins | sample wastewater_treat_6_FD_192415 | JGI IMG/M metagenome (GOLD analysis project Ga0255345, IMG submission 192415) | Wastewater microbial communities from Lulu Island WWTP, Vancouver, Canada - plant20 | ecosystem: Engineered > WWTP > Wastewater > Unclassified | place: Canada: Vancouver, British... | reverse complement strand
TGTACCTGTTGCAGTGAAATCAAAAGAGGTATCACTTACTTGCTCCGCATGTTTTATAATGGTAATAGAACTAGCCTTAGCATTCTTAATAATACAAGATTTCTCATCACCATTTGCAACTTGAATATCATTACAATCATTAGCTACTTCAATCCAACCTTCTTCAGGATTCTCTGTGAAGGAATATGTTCCTGGATACACATCAAATGTTGCTGGTGTTGTAGCAGAGATTGTTCCTGTATTATTCCCTTCCTTAAATGTAACAGGAGAGTCTGCAACCTTAGGAGTTCCACTTCCCACAATACCAAATGAAGTTGCATCTCCTTCTGGTATTACAACTTTATTTACTGTAATTTTACCCTCCGGGAATTTACAGTCATTTTCTAGGATAGAAAGGCCGTATGCTGTATTATTCTTACCTGGATAAACTCTAACATTGCCTTGACTATCAAAATATCTAAATTCGGGAATAATATCTCCCCATTTAGTTTCTAAATCCTTAAGCCCTGGATACCAAATTGGACCATTATGTCCATCATGTCCATCTGTCCATATTCCATCTACACTAGGAGTATGTACTACATATGGATTTTCATCAGAATCTGTTCTATCACAAATAGTAACCTTTGCTGGAATAGATCTAAGTCTCCCTCTGATTATTGCTTCATTTGTGTCTTCTTCTTTTGTTATAAATTGAGTGACATTTTGTCCATCTTTAATAAATCCTGTGATTTCTAAAACATATTTAGTCTCTCCAATCTCAAAGAATTCTTTAGAGTACACTGTTGGGAATGTAATTCTATCATCACATTTAGGATTTCCTTGTGTATGCCATGGAGCACAAGTTCCACTATTTGGTGTTTCTTCAACCCGCAATTCCATATTAAAGACTTTTGTCTGTGGAATTGGATCACCAAGAGTAATTGTTACTGAGAGTTTAGCTTTTTCAATTGCATTATAAACAGGGAAGTTATGATGTTTTAATGTTCCTAATTCAAACTCCTGTTCACCATCTATATCTACATCAAAAGTTTGCTTACCTATAAACTCCAGACCACTATGCTTTTCGGAGCCCTTATCCCATTTAATATAGCTAGTACCTAGAGTATCTTTTACTAAAATTTCTGGCTTATCAACCCAAGTCCACTTACCTAAAGAGTACACAGGCACCTTAATACTAAAATGACTTTGATCCTTAACTTCAACAATCTCTTCTTTCTGATCAATATCATCATCACTTGCCTCAACTATATCTCCATCTTCTTCTATAGATATGACCTTTGCCTCAACACCCTTTGGCTTGGGTAAAGTTAAATCATATTCAAACTCTCCGTTCTCCATTCCCTCTGTCGTAATATCAAAAGCGTACTCAGCGTCTGTCTTAAACTCATCAGGTAAATTTAAATCTTTAATCTTAACTCTTTCAATTTTTAAATGAGCCCTATCCTCTTCGGACTTGGGTAATTTTGTAAAAGTAACTGATACGTCCTCATCTAATGGGAAAATATACTTGACCCCAATTTTTACAACTTTCTTTGTTTCAGCAACCTCACCATCAACACTCCAATCTTCTCTAGTGCTATCAACTACAACACCATTTTCCAAATATTTATATTCTTTCTCTTTATTTTCTAAAACAGGTTCCTCTGCGGAAGCAGTTGCCTCAGTAACTTCTTCATTACTATTAATTTCATTTGCTGGATTTACAGTTTCTTTTAAAACAGAAACTTCCTCAACCTCTTTAACCTCATCTTCTGTTATCTCAACTTCAGGTCTGTAATCACTAACACCATCTTCTAAAATATCCCCTTCTTGATTTTCTTCTGAAACCTCTTCTGAAGTTTGGGATTCAGTTCCATTTACATTTTTATCTTCTTCATTTTTTAAATTTTCAGGTGTGTTTTTTTCTTCTTTTAAAACACTTTCCGATCCAACTTTCTCTTCAACTTTTATTTCTTCTTTATCTTCTTTTGTTAGAGCCTCAACAGGCGCAGTTATCCCTTCAGCATAGGTGTAGGTTGGAATAGCAGCTAAAACAGGAGCAAAGGAATTTGCCAATATGGCAAATATAGAAACAATAGAGAAAATTTTATTACCTCTAACTTTTATTTTTAGGAACATTCTATTTACTATTTTCATAAAAATTTTCCACCTAGGCAGATAGGAAAAATCCAACCCTATAAGGTAACTAACAAATTAATACTTTCAAAATTTATACATGCAAATTTAGGGCAAAGTTTTGAATGCAGATAGCTTTTACACTTTTTTGCCCTGTTTGTCAAACTTGACCTTTGCATTATAAGTATTTTACTCAATTTATTATCTGTTATTAAGCAATGTATTTTGTAGTAAATTTATATAACTATAGGTGTTTATTTATTATTTTTAAAAGACTAAAAAGTTTGACACAAAACAAAACATGTGATAAAAATATCTCCGTTCGAGTGAAGTCCCCCAAAATTTTAGGGGATTTTTGATTTTTAGGACTTCCAACATCATTAACCCACGTTAGTTGTGAGGTTGTTAGTCCAAATACAATAAAGAAAATGAACCAAAAAGATAATAACTTATTATTAACAAAAGAGGGTCTTGATAAAATTAAGGGTGAGCTTAGAGACTTAATTGAAAATAAAAGACCTGAAATAGCAAAGAGGATTCAGGACGCCCGTGAAATGGGTGATATATCTGAAAACTCAGAATATGATGCTGCAAAGCAGGAACAATCTACTGTTGAAGGTAGAATTGCCGAATTGGAAGATATTGTAAAAAACGCAAAAATATCTGATGTTAAAACAAGCGATGAGGTAGCTGTGGGTTGTAAAGTAACTTTGCACATGGAAAGTGTTGATACTACTTTTCATATAGTCGGAAGTCCTGAAGCCGATCCTTTGGCTAATAAAATATCAGATGATTCTCCACTAGGTTCTGCCTTAATGGGTAAAAAAGTCGGGGAACAAGTTGAATTCCAGGCTCCTGTTGGAAAACTTATATACACAATATTGAAGATTGAGTATTAATACCTAAATCGTGTTGTTTAAATATCCGTTTTTATAGTGTAAATTATCCGTATGGAAGAACTAACACTGGAAGCCGCAATAGAACTTCTTCATAAGAATATGGAAAATAAAAACCTAAGAAAGCATTGTTATGCTGTTGGTAAAACTATGACAGGTTTTTATGATTTTTACCTTACTGAAGGGAAAGATGTTGGAAATTTAACAAGAGAACAATGGGAAATAATAGGAATTTTACATGATGCTGATTGGGAAAAAACAACAAATAACCCCGAAAGGCATGTTTTTCAACTTATTGAGTGGTTACAAAATTACAACATTCCTGAAGAAATGTTGAACGCTCTTAAAACTCACAATTACAAAATGGCTCAAATAAGGGGACCTCAGACTCTTTTAGAATGGACCCTTGAATGCTGTGATGAGTTAACTGGTTTTATAGTTGCCGTTGCACTTGTGATGCCTAATAAGAAATTAGCATATGTCTCTGTTGAGAATATTCTCAAAAAATTTAAACAAAAAGAATTTGCCCGAGCTGTAGATAGGAGCCAGATAACTCAATGTGAGGAAAAAGTTGGTGTGGGTGTAGAAACATTTGTTAGCGTAACTTTAAAATCAATGCAAGAAAATTCTGATTTGCTTGGTTTATAGATAATGATAAATCTTATGAAACCCTAATCATGTTATTATTTAAACATGGCTATAAATTTTTTTAGTAAAAAGAAAAAAGAAGAGACTCAAGATCAAGAAAATACTCTAACTACAGTAGAGAATGTAGAGAAAAAAGAGCAGAAAACAGTAAAAAAAGAGCCAAAATTAACAGCAGAAGACATCCAAGAGATTAACCGTGTTTTAGAGGTAAATACCGCCTTTATTAAATCAGAAGAAAAAACAGAAATCCCGACAATAATAGATATAGAAACAAAAAAGAAAGATGTAAGAAAAAAGAAAATTAGATTTAGGATACTTTTCTACACGTCAGTAATCTCGTTATTAATACTAATACTCACTCCTATAGGAATGAACTTCTACAAAGAACATTTTATACCACCTAAACCGGTAGTTGTAGATAACGACAACACAATAGACTCTGATACATCTCCAAAGATTGATCCTGAACAAATTGTTGAATATAAAAACGACGATTTGAAAGTGTCACTAGAACATTTATATAAAGCACCATTATTTGAAAACATTGAGCAAACAGAAAAGACTAAAAAAATAGATATAATCTACGACAAATACAAACCTAATCAAAACATAGACGTAGAAGAGTTATCAGAAGGGTATATATTCAGAGTATCAACGTTTTTTACAAATTTAAGAACGCTTGATGAGATAGCTCACGTGAAAAAAGAAGCCTTTGCAGCAAGATGTCCTGCTGCAACAACACTTACATCTACAAGGAATAACCTAGTTAACGGTATAGATGGTAGAACTTTTGATGTTTTAAACTGCGGTGCTGATTATAAAGTTACTTATGTTTTAAAAAACGGTCTAAATTATGAATTCTCACAAATATTTAAAGGTGATTTGGGTTATAGACAAGCATACAAAGCGGAGACTGAAGATATTTTAGAATCAGTAGAATTTTACCCTGATGTAGTACCTGATATAGGACCAGAAATATTGTATGACAGTAAAGAATACATGCTTTCATTTTTATATCCAAAAGACTTAAGTATAGATTGTTGTTTTATAAACGGACCTGTATCTGATAACTCAATAATACTTTTAACAGTAGGCGATGAGGATACATATATTGATAAAAACAATATGGATGCTGTCGGTATATATATAGACATGGCTCCTAGAAGTAAGGACTTTGACACGTACATTGAAAGACAGAAAAAACTTTTAACAGATGACTATCTTGTGACGATGGGAGAGGAACCAAGGTCTCAAGCCATAATACACACAAAAGTTGGAGATAGAGGTGCTATTATGTTAAAAGGCTACTCTTGGAGAGGTAATGATTTAATTTATGTTGACGGTTCTCCAAACATGAATGCTTCTAGGATAGTTGTTTTATCTGTTAAAAATATATCTGGGGAAAGATTTAACAACGTGGTAAATAGAATTATGGAATCCTTTAAGTTTAATGTTTCCCCTGTTAGGCAGTAAGAATTTACTAAAATACCCACGCTCATCTCTCTCGTGGGTGGGTCCACACATGGTGACCCCACGGAGAATTTTGCTCCGCAAAGTCCCGCATTCTGCGGAGATCGATACAACTGAAGTTAAGTTCTACACCAGCAGAATCATAAACAAAAATTCGCAAGTATCTAAAGACACTTGCGAATTTTCGTTGGTGACCCCACGGAGAATCGAACTCCGATTTACGGAATGAGAATCCGCCGTCCTGACCATTAGACGATGGGGCCGTATGCAGGAATCATTCTACCAAAACAAAAACCTAAACCAAAATTTTGATGGGAAGTTTAAAATTACGTATAATTAAGCAGATGTCAAGAAATACTGTAATTTCAGCAATATTAATGTCTGTAGGGTTAGTATCCATTTTATCTGTCAGTCACCATAATTTCTCAAAATACAGACCAATAAAGACATATGAGAGTCCTAAAGTAAGAGGGGTAAAAACGGATGAATTCCCTTATCCTCAAGATGCTGAGAAAGTAGGTTCAAGTACAACTAAAGCTTCGGGGCAAATTACATTTAAAACATCTCAAACTCAACAGGAACTTATAAATTTCTACAAAGATTTTTATGAAAATAAAAACTGGAAAACCGCTCTTGAAGAAGTAAAAGGTACCAATGCTTCAATTGTGTTTAAAAAGAATAATGAATCAATAAATGTATTCATGACTAAAGAGGAAGTTTTGGATAATACTTTGGTTAGTATAGAAAAGATAACCAACTAATCTTTTTTTGTACCAACTCTGAAAACTGCTCTCCATGGTTGGTATTTACTGGCAAATGTATCAGTAAATAAAACCTCATCACCACGTTTTACAGTTCTTGTAAAAACAGATGTTGCTCCCCATGCGGGAAAATCCACTTGGACCGTAACTCCTTTTTTAAGATCTGGATCATCTTCATACAAAGGTTCTGGGGGAGGTGTTTGACCTGTAATGACAGGTTTTGATATTTCTACAACCCTTCCATCAGGTGTTCCATATATTTTAAAGGTTATCTTGCTTTCCTCAGTACTTACATAAGATTGTACAAGTACGTATGCTTTTGTATCATTTTTAAATTTAAAATCCCAAGATGGTTGGAAAACTGCAGCGTCAAACCCAACAGGCATATCTTGTTCATAATAACCAACTCTGTATGCATGAGGGTATCTAGCAACAATAGGAAGACCAGAATTTAGAATAGCCCTAAATAAAGTTGTAGATGTCTGGCAAACTCCACCACCTTCCCCAAGAACAGTTCTCCCGCCCTTAATAATGTAAGCAGATTGAAAGCCATGGGCAGCATCTATGGGCCCAACAGAATTGTTCATAGAATAAATTTCACCAGGCGCAACAAGGACACCGTCAGTATTTTTAGCAGATAAGGCAATATTGTGAATTCTACTATTTGCAGAACCTTTAAAATAAGACGACCCCTCACCTAATAAAGATACAATCCCGTATTTACTAGCATCACCTTTTTCTCCAACTACATTTACCGTTACGGTAATACCTTCTCTATTTTCAAACAAGGAGTTTTCTAAATCACGTTTAAACTTTTCTACATCTAGTTCCTTCCCTTCACCAACTATTTTAAATTCAATTACTCGTGTACCTTCTGTTGAAACAACTCTCCCACGGGGAGGTGTATTAACTTCAAAAGATATAGAGTCAGATAAATCCTTGAAGGCATATTCATTGAGTATCAATTCATTTTCATTTTTTGAATTTCTGGATATCTCTATTAAACCTAGAAGATCCTCTGCACTAAGGGTCCATTTTTTCTCCCCATATTTTATACTTAATTCTTTAGATACTACATTTTTTATAGACTCCTCTACATTTCTCACAACATCTTCTGTTAATTTTGGTTCAATTACCTTTACGGGAATTTCTTTTTCTGAAAAATTCATTTTGTCTAAAGAGTCCGTTATTATTTGGTAAAAAACATCTTCCTCAACACTACGCCCATAACTAGAAGGTATAATCTCTATCTTCCCATTAACAAAATGAAAACCAGATTCTTGAGGATCGGTGTTTATTGAGTTTTTGATGATAGACATCTTCATCCCTAACGATTCCTCGTCATAATCAAAAAAAGCCAAAATATCTTCTCCCGCTACCAAAGCTTTAAGTTTATCCCAGGATGTTTTAATGAAATTACCACTTCTTCCATATTCAAAAGCTTTAGAAATAGAATAATCCCAATCATATTTTAGTGATATATCTTCGCCATTAATAAAATACTCGTTATTTTCAAATTTAAATTTTAAATTCTTATCAGTTTCTGCTTCTATATTTTGCAAAATATCCTTTGCTTGATTAAAAGTCAGCCCACCAATATTAACACCAGAGATTTTGACCCCTGGCACTATTTTTCTAGCATAATAAACATTGTAAGCAATGGAAATTAACAAAACTCCATAAAAAACCAAAAGAAAAGGTCTTAGTTTTTTTAAATTTATATTCTTGAAATTTTCACCAAAAGGCTTATTTTGAATTTTCGGCAGACTCATCTTTTGAGGACTCCTTAAGGAAAGGTATTCTAGATCTCTGTGGTTTGCCTATTAAAAACTTCTCAGGAGATTGGTCCATATCAATAACAAAATCTGCTTCTCCAAATAATCTGCTTGAACCAGTTTTTCCAAAAGCAATTACCTCAGTCCTAACACCCTGGCTTCTTGCGTACTCCAATAGGTCTGTGTAATCACCATCTCCAGAAATTAAAACCATTGCATCCATTTTTGGAACTAGCCTAACAGCATCCATGCATAAACCCACATCCCAATCACCTTTTTTTGATCCACCAAGAAAAACCTGCAAATCTTTTTCTTTAACCTCGTACCCTATTTTTTGTAAAGCACCAAAAAAATCCTTCTCTGCACCAACGTCGGCCCTAATAACATAAGCAAAGGCACGTACTAATTTTCTACCTGCCACTGCTGCAGATAGTACTTTTCCAAAATCTACTTTTGATGAATAAAGGTTTTTTGCAGAATAGTACATGTTTTGTACGTCAACAAAAACCCCAACTCTTTGTTCTTTATGTTGCGCTGGTATCATACGAACATTCTATATTGAAAATATATTTAAATAAATACCAAATACTTTAGGCTATTATAGCTTGTGTAGGACAGCCATCTTTAGCTTCATCTATTTTTGCTCTATCTGTGCTTTCTGCACCTTCCTTTACTTTTGATTTTCCCGTTTCGGAATCCATTTCAAAAGCATCGGGAGCATACATAGCACAAGCCCCACAACCTATGCATTTTTCTTGATCTACAAAAATTTCTTGCATGGGTTAATTCTACCAGTGTGTGCTGAAAGTTCAAAGTCTAAATGGTAAAATTGCGTAAGATTATTGGGGGATCGTCTAATGGGAAGACCCATCCCGCAAAATGCGGGAGAACCTTGCGATTAGACTTCTCTTGTTTTAGTTGCAATTAGTGTACGTTTTTGAAAATACAGGTTTATTTTATTTATCTAACGTTGGGGGATCGTCTAATGGTAAGAAGGCCTTGCTTCGCTCGAGAACCTTGCGATTAGACTTTTCGTGGTTTAATTACATTTATTGTATAGTGTTGAAAATCTAGATTTATCTTATTTTGGTTAACGTTGGGGGATCGTCTAATGGTAGGACATCGCACTCTGGATGCGACAATCGGGGTTCGAATCCCTGTCCCCCAGCCACAGAAAAGCGGATATCACCTTGTGTGGTAGCCGCTTTTTTGTTTGGACAGGGATGAGAATGCCGGACCCCGCATTTTGCGGGGGAGGCGTGCCGAATAGCCACAGAGCTCTAGGAACGAAGTGACGTAGAGATATGTGGACTAGTGGGCGAATCCCTGTCCCCCAGCCAAACAAGTGTTATTATTTATAATCATGGATGTATACAAAAAACTAGAACCACAGTCTTCAGATGAACAGAAAAATGCTGGGGAAGATCTAGAAAAATCCCCTGCGATTAACCTAAGAGAAGCTTTAATAGTTACCAGAGATAAACTACCAAATGTTATTGAAAAACCATGTTTAGAAGCTTGCATTGATCTGTATGATAAAAATATCAGAACAGTCGCTTCAAACAGTAACATCCAATACGCAACGATAGGACCACACGAGTCACGGGGGCTATTCATCCATATTGATTACAACTCATTAAGTGGGGAAAATAAAAGGATTGCCCACGAATTGCAAAATAAAAAACTAGTTGAGATTAATACTAATGATACATATGGAGGTATAACTAAAAAAGTTATCATAAAAGGCGAGCCAGAAAAAACAACAAGATCTTTTGGAAGACCAGTATATAATATCCAAGCATTTGAAGAGAAAAGCGTTCGTATTGCTGAAATGTTCAAAGATCAAGATGTTCTTTATGGAAGATATAAACCAGAAGAAGTTGTACAACAAATACTTGATACTGAAAATATTCAAGATGAAGAAACTGGGAAAAAGTTTTTGTTACAAAACAATATATTTACTGAAAATGATACGATAAACCCAGAAGGAGTTGTTGAATTTTTATCTAAAAAGAATGATGTGGTAATAATTGATGATCCGAAACACCACTACCGAACAATCAATTTTGGAAAGGTTTATGATGAAGAAACAGGAGAATTTTGGGCAAACAACGAACTTTTACAGAAACATCGGGAATTTATTACTAAAAATGGAATGCCGATTGAAGAAGATTTTCAAGAACCTGTAGAACCAAGGATCACAATTAAACGACGATAAAGGTTCCAGCTTCTTTCCTGTCCCCCAGCCAATTTCTTGTCAAGGCAATTTAAATACTACTATCCCGTTACAAATATAAACTAAGGTATAATCAAAACATGAATATTTGCGCTTTTGGAGATAGTGTTACACATGCAAGTTACATCAAAAATAGTTGGACTAATCTACTAAGACTTTATCTGGAAGATAATTCTCAATATGAAATTGAATTATTTAATCTTGGTATAAATGGAAACACATCAGATGATATTCTTAAAAGAATTGAGACTGAGTGCAATCCTAGGCAACCTGATGTAATCTTTTTTGCATACGGGATTAATGATTCCAGGTACATCCCAGAATTAGATAGATGTCTTGTAGAAATTGACGAATTTAAAAGAAACACTCAAAAAATTATAGAGATTGCAAAAAAATTCACGGGCATCATATTTTTTGTAGGACTTGTACTAGGAGACGACAAACAGTTAGATCTCTATTATGAGAGTATGTACGATAAGAAAGTCTTTGAAGCAAGTAGATCAAAAGAATACGACAGTGTTTTGGAAGAAATTGCCACGAAGAACGATTGTAAGTATATTCATCTATTTGATAAATTAGAACCCACTGACTTTATTGACGGGTTACATCCTAACGAAACAGGCCATAGGAAAATGTTTGAGGTTATTAAAGAACATCTTACCACTGATAAATAAGTTCCAAATTATTCCCACACAATTATCTGCAGGTAAATTCCATAAAATCTTAGACAAATTATTTGAGATAAACAAAAACACTTCGTCCATAGTGTAGAATAACCATATGAATACAAAACACATATTAATAGCAATAATCATATTTCTTCTAGGGATAGTTGGTTATTTATCTTTGAGGATAAAACCTACACAACCTACTAAGGATCTCCAAGAACAAAGTACAA
>Ga0255345_1006943_pt1 | contig 10806 bp, 6 predicted proteins | sample wastewater_treat_6_FD_192415 | JGI IMG/M metagenome (GOLD analysis project Ga0255345, IMG submission 192415) | Wastewater microbial communities from Lulu Island WWTP, Vancouver, Canada - plant20 | ecosystem: Engineered > WWTP > Wastewater > Unclassified | place: Canada: Vancouver, British... | reverse complement strand
TTAATCGCCATCCAACTTCTGCAGAAGTGGTTCCCAAAAATACAAAAAGGGTTGGATTAAGTTTAACCTTTACTAAATCTTTTTCAATTCGGTTGTCTGCCATCTTTTTCTCCTTAAGATTAGTTTAGTCCTAACTAGGAATAAATCTGAACTCAAAATCACCAAACTCATACAAATTATTTTCATCTAATTCTTCTGAATCAACAATATTCCGATATCCAACGCTTACTCTTCTGACTGGTTCTAATAAAGTAGAATTATTTCCTTGTGTTCTATTTACCATTAAATAAAAGTGCAATTCATCTACAGAAGGGTCATTGATAATAATATCACAATCTGATTTACTACCCACACTAATTTTCGGGAGTTTTTTCGAGCTCAAATCTATCACAAATTGATTATTGGGATCATTTTTAGGCCAATAAATGAAAGTTCCGGTTACAATGGGTTTCCCTATTTTTTTACTAAAAGACCTTGAAAATGTTCTAACCAAAACAAAAACTAGATAAACAATGATAATAGTAAAAAAGAAGTGCCATTTACACCTTTCCCATAAACTTGGAACTGCAAATGAAAAACGTAGATCTTCTCCACCTTTCTTATCTAATAATATTATATCTGGATCGCTAGATGTAAAACTTATTGTTCCATCATATTCAGTTGTGTTTATTGGATCATCTATCTTTATTTTAATTATGATCTCACTATCACCAGGCTGAATATATTGTGTTGCGTTGATTATATTTGAATTTTCAATCCCTTCAAGATTGAAATACACCATCTGTTCTTTGATATCATTCGAATTAGTGTTTAAAATGACCTCAATTGGTTCTACCTTAAAACATAGCAGTTTTTGACAAGAAACCATTACATCTTTGATACCCAATGTGATAGATTTCTGGTAAATTTCGAAAGAAATAGGGAGTCTACTTTCTATTATATCAACATTCGAAATTGGATTCAGGATAAGGAATCCATTCCAAAAACCTGGAGAAATTGGGACAATTGGTTTAAGCTGTAGTGATATTTCATTACTCATATTAGGTAGAATCGATATATTAACATTTTCTAATAAATCAAATCCTGCTAATTCTCCGACTGAAATTTTTACAAACTCTTTTTGACTCGAATTGGAACTAACTTTTATGACTAATGGTATACCATTATTGACCACATAAGAGATATCAAAGCGTGAATTGGGCAAAGGTTCATCATAACCAAAATACCAATCTTCAACTACGATAGTTGGAATTATTTTTATCGTTATTTGCTTTGAAATGACTTGGTTGATAGGTAGGCCCCTAAAAAACATCATTTGAGTATCGATTCTAATGGTATATATGCCATTTTTAGTAGGTCTGAAAGATCCATTAAAACTTTTTCCATTCTTCTTTAGTTCAATTTGAATTTTCAAATCGTCCGGATCAGTTACGAAAACACTAGGATAGCCCTCGAGGTTATTTAAATCATCGAGATTTAAATCAGACTCAATTAATACTTCGATTGGAGAATTTCTTACTTCTAAATATGATTCTATAGGATTGATAAGTTGCAATTCTGGAAATTTAACCGCAGTAAAAGTATGAAATGTAAATATTGGAATCAATTCTTTCTGACCGATTAGATTGATTGAATAAGTCCCTTCTATAAAAGTGTCAACAAATTCTCGGCTATAATTTCCATCGTTAGCAAGAATATCTCCATGAGTTCCATCATCATAAAGTCTATCCAAACTTTGAATGCTACCATCAGGCAATAGAATTTCTACACTGAAATCAGCAGAACCAACAACCTTCATCAGGTTACCATTGTCCAATTCCTCAACAATACTAGCTACAATTAAAACTGGTTTACCTGCTTGTATCAAACCCTCCGGTGAGGTGATGCGAGTGCGCAATCTAGAACGCAAAATAGCTTTTGCTTGATAGTTTCCATTTCCCTCTGGTGCGTCAATAAGCCAATACCCGCTAATTGGAGAATCAATCGTAATGGTAATAAAATTTGGATCATCTGTCTTAATAAAGCTAACACTAACATTTTCATCTGAAATTTTTTCACCCGAAGGGGCAACAATTGAGGCTTCCACATTTGGATTTTTACTTATTATAAAAGTTATTTTTGTGATATATTGGACTAAAGAAGGATCGAGAAAAAAGCCATGGCTATTAAACTCTTTGAAATAGTCACTGTTTATCACAGTTCTATCTTTCAATTCCCCTAAAATTTGTAGGTAACTGTCAAGCAGATCGGAAGAAGTCTCAGCAGGTACCAATTTCCCACCCGTTTCTGATGCAATTCGGCTTAGTATGGCAGTTTGACTTAAAGGGGTAAGCCCGATAGCATAAATCGGTATTTCTAACGATTTTGCGAGTGAAATTACTTCCTCATCATATTTATCACTATGGTCAGGTACATCTGGCCTGCCATCGGTCAGAAAAATCGCCACTGTTTGATAATTTTCAGGATTTTTTGTTGTTAAAAGCTCGTCAGTACTTAAAAAAGCAGCTTTGAAATCAGTGTAACCTGAAGGTTCTGATGCAATAATTGAATCAATAAGAGAATTCTTTTCTTCATTTGAGGATAGTTCAACGAAGCCTTCAGTAACTATTTTACTGTTTGTCGAAAACTGGATTAATCCAACCTGGTCACCCAAATCCATAGCAGAAACCATTAATTTAATTGCAGTATAGCGTAAATTTGCTGGATCTGAGCCAGCCATACTACCAGAATCATCGACAATGAATATCACCGCAAGATTGTCTTTTTCAGCAGTCTGAGCATATGCACTCTTGATACCTGAAACAACAAAACTTACGAGTAATATTACTATTAAAATCCATCCATTTACATGTTTTTTTGATAACTTAATATCATTGTTCATAAATAATCACTTTTTAACATTGTTTTTTTATTCATTTGTGAAAACTAATTAATTATATCATTCGTACTAATAATAATACTAAATTTCTAAATATATTATAAATCAAAGATGTCATTATCATTGTTTTTTATTAACATTTCTATTTCTGAAGAATGGAGCGTAAGGATGCTGTTTCCGCTTGCCCATTTATCATATTTATAGCAGGTGAGAACATCATTTATCCAGCTCTCGTTATCAGAATTATGAAAAAAACCAATGACTACTTGGATCTTATGCAGCAAATAATTAGATATATAATAATTATAAATCCCTATTATTTCTTTCCGCTCTTGGTCTTGCTCGATGGCGATCAAATCTATTACTTTTGAAAAATCTTCAAAAAAAACCTCGGGTTTAATTGGTTCTATCGATGATAAAATGTTTGAAACTATTTGGGCATTTGTCTGTTTTTCGTAAAGTAAGTAATAAATTATTTGAGCTTGAATTACTAATTGTAAAAATTTTAATGTATCGAAATATTCTTTTTCATTATTAGATACATTTACTATAGTACTTATTATGTTCGAATTTATTATTAACTCATTTGAAGGTGTCCCATCTTTTTCATAATAATATCTTGTCTTTTTGAATCTATAATCTGACAAAGAGTGTTTTACGATGAATTCTGCCAATTCTTTAGGGAGAGAATATTTTTGTCTTGACAGGTATAGTATTTCGCATTTATCACAGTAAGAAGACGCGCTTTCTGGAATGATCGTCTGAAAATTACAAGGTGTTGACCGTTTCCCCTCAATGTTTGTTCTGATTATTGCATTATAGTTCGGTAGATTGCATAAGTCTTGGTGATTATAATGTGGAAGGAATTGGCTCTCTATCACATTTGCGTCTTCGATTCCAAGGCGGAATGAAATTATTGTTCCTATATTACCGAAGATCGCCTCTCTAATCTTATAATCTTTTATTTGACTTATGAACTGATTAGCTAAAATTAATCCCAAACCAAATTTTCTTGATTCGGAAAGAAGAATTGAGAAATTCTCAGTAGCTAGATTTTGGAATTCATCTACATATAAGTAAAATGTTGGTAATTGCTTGCCATCAGCTAGAAACTTTCGCCGCTCCATAAAATAGGTATTAAATTTCGCCATTAATATCATACCCAGAAGAGAGGAACTTGCTTCGCCTAGAAGCCCTTTCGACAGATTAACGAATAATAATTTTTTGTTTTCAACAATATCCTTCAAGTCAATTGTCGAGTATGGTTGACCAAAAATCAATGATAATCTTGGGTCATTGGCAAAATCAGCAAGTTTTGATGAAAAATAATCGCCGCTTATTCCTCCATCTGAGGTCTTTGCTGTGTATCTGACAACAGGCAAATAATTTTCAACCCACTGCTCAAGAATATGATTTTTCCATTTTAAGGGTAACCACCTGCGCCAATAATCATCTTTTAAAAAAATATTATATAGTTCAATTATTGTTCCAGGATTTTCAATGTCAGAGGTAACAAGAAGCATGTTGTTTTGTAAATGTTGAAAAAATACAGGGCCAGCGTATTCGCCTTGAGATATATTAAAATATTCAAAGATATAACGTTTTAGAATGGCACGCATTTCTTTAACAACAGCCTCGCGTTCATCATCGTGCTTTACTTGCAACAAATTAAAACCTATTGGAAAATCAGTATCGGAAGGGTTAAAAAGAACCACATCATTTTTTCGTTCCTCGGGGATTAGCTCTAACAAGTCATCGTATAACTCGCCGTGAGGATCTATAACAGCTAACCCATTCCCAGCCTTAATGTCGGAAAGAATCATTGATTTCATTAATGTAGTCTTCCCTGTACCTGTCTGCCCAATAATATAAGTATGTTGTTTCCTCGTATCTTCCGAAATTACAACATCTTGTTCAAAGCCATAATAATGATTTTGACCCAGAAGAATTTTTTTATTGGGATCAGGTATTGCCATCATTTCTTTCGGAATGGGTTTTTCCATAAAATAAAAAGTATTAATCCCGGGAAGGTCTTCTTCAACATTCATTGGTAAAAAGAATGCACTTGCAGCTTCACTTCCATCAAAAAGGAACCGAAGCCTCTTTTGTTCTTCTTCTATATTATGGTCTCCCCATATATTTTGTGAAAGTGACCTCATATTATGTTTTAATACATCAATTTCTTCTCTAGTCCTAGGTATAATGACGTCATATCCGCCAGATTGGAAGAAATAGTCGTCTGATATAGTAGCTGGGGGTACATTTTGACCAATTGGTTCGGAAATGCCCAAGCCTATCATTTCTAATAGAAAACGATCTAATAGATGCTCTGATGCAACGGTAAAAGTCATGTAAAAAGGTGCATCTTCGAGTGATAAGTATTGTCGCAAGAGGCCACGACTAAGGAGATACGCTTGTTTATTTTGAACTCGCATAGCAAGCTTAGTATCTAAACCGGGGGTCTCACATTTTGAAATTTGGGTATATAAAAAATCCCTTTCTCTATCAGCTAGTACAGTTGGCTTCAATAATGTTGTTAAAACTATTTTACTTGTACCTTGAAAAATGGTTCTTAGTGTATTTTGGAATCCATTTAGTGGAGTAACATAAGGATGAACATAATAAATATAAGCATTTTCAGGCTTTTCAGTTTCTAATTCGTTTTGATTCCCAAATCCAATTGGTCTTCTAGGTAAAATTGTGTCTATTTGATATAGCTCTTCTCGGCGACGAATTTCCGCAAAATGTGCCCGATCCCAATCAATAGGGTTTATCCAATTCAATAGTTTTTCTTCTTCGATAATATCTTCCCACACATAATTGGAAAACGAGCTTCCTAATAAAGGTTTTATTACACTATCAAGTTGATCGACTAATACAAGGTCGTCTGAATTAATGGTTATTTTAATCAAAAGAACAATATCAATGTTTCCCAATGAATAAAATTCTGGATTGGGATCAATAATGTAACGAAGCGAAAATGTAATGTTTCGTTCTGAATCATACAACTTATTGATGAAGTTAGAGACGTCTTTTTGATGTTTTTGTAATATAGAAGCAGGATTATCCGTTAGAATTTTTGATTTTAGTGCGCTTAGCTTAAACCCAAAAATTGCAACATCGCTTTGATTCTCTTTCTGGAAAATAATTGCGTGTTTGGACACAAACTCCCCTTTCGAATAACTTTATATGTTAATTTCACTCATTGTAACAGATTTTAAACGTATTGAATCATCTCCTAAACAAGTCGCTGATCCTCTAATATAAGATTCAATGATGAATCGTTGTCCTTACAGTTTCCATTGATCTTTATACTATCACATTGATATTGAGAAATTTTTTGCTCAAGTAATAAAGTCATCTTGACAACCTATTTATTATATTATATATAATTATTGTAATTATAAGTATTAATAATAATTGTATTATAAATATAAATACAGGTCCCCCATTTAACTTAAATTCCACCAGCAAATCACCTAGCGTTTCATATGTAATTAATTGCGAGATTGCAAAGGTAAGTCCTATAAGAGTAAAAAAGTGATTTTCTTTTTTTTCTCTAATTTCTTTATTTTTGTCAATTCGCGCTTGAAAAATATCGACAGCTTGGCTTGCAGAGTTCAATAGCTGTTGACAGTGCTCGCTTTTAAGCTTAATTTCTTGGTGGTAGTTTCGAATACGATTAAATTGCCATTCCCAAATTTTCAGTCTGCGGATATCTTCTGGTAGATAAGAAAAGTTACTGTCCTGTTGCGCAATAGATGTTTCTAAATAATTTAAATCTAATGATATTTCCAATAATTGGTCAAAATACTTAGCTAAATCTTGTAAGTCACTGCTTGATTCATCTACCCATCTATTTCTATCATAAACAATTTTTTGAATAGTGCCTTTTAAAGAGAAAATTAGGTCATCCAAATTCATACCACCACTAACAGCACGTTTTGTATCACGATATTCATACTGGATGACGAACGCTTTGTGTGCAATCAGATCAGGGTATAGAAATTGATTATCATATATATACTTAACCATCATCTTCTCTTCCTCTTCGTTTTGAGAAAGAGCTAAGTATGCTGTTGTAACATTTAATAATTTATCGTTCGATTGATCGTTATTTTTTGCAGTTGGAACCTGAACAAGCCAGAGCATCCCCCCAGGCAATCGTTGGGAAATATCGACGTTACTTTCAAGGTGCGTGGTTTTAACAATTTCCTTTCCAGACAGACTAGCTAATTCTTCTGGTCCGTTATAGATGCCTTGATATACAATTGTCATCCCGATGGGACTTATTTGGTTATTTAATGAATTAGATTGCCGGAATAATCTGTCTTTAAAAAAGGCCTCCAACGACTCTCTGTATCTTTGTTTTGCTTCTTTCCAAAAACTTTCCTCGTTATTCCCATCTGCGGTATAGTCTAGCGCCAGTGTGTCATTTACCTGTGGATCAATAATTTGAAGCCTGGAATTAAGATTTTCCCAGGTATTATCGGTAACGGCTGATTTTGTCAGGTTCAAATGACATGCTAATTCCTCAGCAATATTACTTAACTGCCCCCAATGGTCAATAAATTTATTCTCTCGATCAATTTTCCAGTATATCCTTATCAATATTCCTGGATTAATGATCTGTAGGCTCCTCATCTTGTCTTCCATTCATCTTTTCCTTATGTTCTTCTTGACTTAATCTAAATTCAAAAATCGTTGTAATGGAATTAAGGATCGGATCCATCGGACGCAAATCTAACTCGTCAGTTATTTTTTGAAGGGAATATTGGTTGATCGAGCGTTGCCGGTCTTCTTGTAGTGATTGCAACTCAACCTCAGTAATTTTATCGCTGAGGAAAACTTGTCGAAATTCTTTCTTATTTTCTATTTCTGTTAGAAAAGTATTTGCCGCAGAGAGTAACTCTTCTGGCTTGTCTTTATGTGAAGAAAATTGTTGTTGCAATTGACCAAGTAAGTCGTAAAATTTATTTTGATCATTATTGGATAGCTTATTCAAAATCTGGGGAAAATCTTGGATTTGCTGTAGAATAATTTGCACATTTACTAAGATATCATTAGGGTTAAGGTCATTTCGAGTTTTCATTTTGTCTCTCCTTATCTAAATACATATTTTATTCTAATCCTTTTTTACACCAAGCCCGTGAGGAAAAAGGCAGCCCAATAATAGGGATGGGACCAAGCCGGATTGCTGCGCACAGCCTCTTGGGCTTGCGTCAGAGCCTCATCCAGAGGCAAGCCAGCTTTCACTTTTTGGTAGAAATTCACCATCAGCACGGTGGTAGCTTCATCGCTCATGGACCACAACGTGCCAATCACGGAGCGGGCACGAGCCGCCACAAATGAGGTGATCAAGCCGGTCAGTTCATCTCCGCGGGAGACCTGCTGTTTGCCCGAAAGGCAAGCTCCCAAGGTCACCAGCTGCGTGGCAGCAAGGTTCATCCGGGTGCGCACCTCGCGCGCCGTCAGCCAGCCGCCATACAGCTTCAACCCGGAGGTCTCCGGCATAGCTGCATCGAACCAGCCATGGCAGCCGAAGTGAATCAGCTTGCTGCTACTAGCCTCCTGGAGCACCGCTTGGGGGGTGGCTTCCGTGCCAACTAAGCACAGGTTGTCCTTGAAGAGCGGCACGATCCGTTCCGTTTCCTGCAAGACCCCGTGCAGATAGAGCGGGTCCTGAGGGTCTTCAGCTCCCGGGTAAGCCACGGCTAAGAGCTCATGGGTGAGGGCGTCTTTCCCTTGGTGTTTGGCGGCTTCCAAACGCATGGCACGCAAAGTCCCGCAGGAAGGCAGGATGCGCAGTCCGTATTGCTCGCTAAGGTAACGTCCGCTGTCAGCCTCTCGGGCAGCACCCAGTGGCAACAAGTGCAGCTGTCCATAAGGGGAGAGGATCAAGCGGCTGCCCTCGGGTGGAAGGTAAGCGCGCAAGGGAGCAATCAGGCGTGCATGCATGTCTTCCAGCAAGGCGTACATTGCCTGGCTTGTGCAAGCATAACGGTTGTGCAGGTTGTCAATGTAACGCAGCCCGCGGGCAAGCAAATCGTCCACCCCGCTGAGTTCCACCAGCTGAAAGTCTTGTGCTGTGACCACATAAGCCACCCAGCCTTGGTCATGGCGATAGTAGCTCACTAAGGTGGCGCTTTCTTCCGCGGCGAGGGCATGTGCCTCAGCCAAGGAGAAGGGGGCAGGCGCCACGGTGATGGCAAAGGCAGGGTAATCGTGTTCGATTTGATCCCAAAGCGCTTGCTCGTCTGCTAAGTTGGCATTGAGCTGAGCTTGCCACTCTTGCCGGGCTTGCAGCAGCACTTGGCGGGCATCCGCGTCCTCTTCAGCCCCTAAGGATTGGCTGAGCCTTTCCAAAAGGTAGTCAATCTGGCTGCGCAGCTGTTGGGCTTGATCAAGCTTAGCTTGTAAGGAAGGGTCTTGGGCAGCAGCGGCAGAGAGATCGACCTTTTCGGCTTGTAAGGCATCAATGAGCGCACGGGATTTGCCTGCCTCGGCGTAGCGGAAGGCAGCTTCCACATCGCCATCCCATAAGCAGCAGGTGACCAGGCGGGAAAAGGCGGTGGCGTAGTCATCCAACATCTTTTGGCGGTCGGCTTTGAGCGTGCTGGCAGCGCGCAGCTCTTCAAGGGCTGAAGCCATATCCTCATAAGCTTGACGGGCTTGTGAGTATTCTTGGGCTTGATAATAAGTGTGACCAAGGTTTTCCGAATAAAGGATTCGGTCAGGATGATTTTGTGGGGTGAGCTCCACGGCTTGCTTATACAGTTCCAATGCTTTTTCCAGATCGGCTAAGCTGCCTAAGCGCTCAAAGCGGTCACTCAAGGCATTCCCCCAATTGTTGAGGCGGCCAGGGCGGTCAGGGCTGTCTTCTGGAGTGAGATCTACGGCTTGCTGATACACTTCCAGCGCTGCGTCTAAGTCGGCTAAGCTGCCTAAGCGCTCGAAGCGCTCATATAGGACATTTCCCCAGTTGTTGAGGCGGCCAGGGCGGTCAGGGCTACCTTCTGGAATGAGCTCCACGGCTTGCTGAAACAGGTCAAGAGCTTTTTCCAGGTCGGTTAAGCTGCCTAAGCGCTCGAAGTGCTCATGCAGGGTAATCCCCCAGTTGTTGAGGTACTTAGGGCGGTCAGGGTTGCCTTCTGGAATGAGCTCCACGGCTTGCTGAAATAGGTCAAGAGCTTTTTCCAGGTCGGCTAAGCTGCCTAAGCGCTCGAAGCGCTCACGCAGGGCTAACCCCCAATTGTTAAGGTAGAGAATGGAGTCATTATAGCTATTTACTTGTTTCATGTGCATCCCGAAATAGTTTTATGGACTCTTCCAAATCTTCTAAGCGCCCTAAACGCTGATAACGCTGATTGAGGACATCTCCTAAGGAATTAAGGTATATGGGACGGTACAGGTTATCCGTAGGAGTCAGATCCACTGCCTGACGAACCAGTTTTATGGCCTCTTCCAAGTCTTCTAAACGCCCTAAACTTCGATAACGTTGATTGAGGACACCTCCTAAGGAATTAAGGTACATGGGACGGTACAGGTCATCCGTAGGAGTCAGATCCACTGCCTGACGAAACAGTTTTATGGCCTCTTCCAAGTCTTCTAAACGCCCTAAACTTCGATAACGTTGATTGAGGACACCTCCTAAGGAATTAAGGTATATGGGACGGTACAGGTCATCCGTAGGAGTCAGATCCACTGCCTGACGAACCAGTTTTATGGCCTCTTCCAAGTCTTCTAAACGCCCTAAACTCCGATAACGTTGATTGAGGACACCTCCTAAGGAATTAAGGTATATGGGACGGTACAGGTCATCCGTAGGAGTCAGATCCACTGCCTGACGAAGCAGTTTTATGGCCTCTTCCAAATCTTCTACCTGCCCTAAACGCTGATAACGTTTATTGAGGACATCTCCTAAGGAA
>Ga0255345_1006940_pt1 | contig 10813 bp, 7 predicted proteins | sample wastewater_treat_6_FD_192415 | JGI IMG/M metagenome (GOLD analysis project Ga0255345, IMG submission 192415) | Wastewater microbial communities from Lulu Island WWTP, Vancouver, Canada - plant20 | ecosystem: Engineered > WWTP > Wastewater > Unclassified | place: Canada: Vancouver, British... | reverse complement strand
GATTTTGATTGAAAGACGGGTAATACCGCAATCGGCTGCCGCCGCAAGCCAGGGACCGGTTATGCTTTCGGGATTGGCCTCCATGCTGATCTCTCCGCTACAGGAAAATGACGAACACAGGTCGGCGAGATTGTCCGGTGAAAGGAGACTCGGTGTCCCGCCGCCAATGTACACCGTATTCCAGCGGGAAACGGAAAATTCAGTGCTTCGTTGAGTTATTTCCCGTATCAGAGTCCGGGTAATCCGGTCTGGTACCGGCAGTGAATCGGGCGGGAACGTTTCGGGCGCGCAGGAAAAGAAATCACAATAGTCGCATTTTCGCGTGCAAACCGGAACATGAATGTACAGTGAAGGGGCCGTACTCCGGATCAAAACTCTTCCAGCCGTCCGATCGGCCAATACCGGAACAGTACTTTGCCAATGATGCGGTCGCGGCGGGTTGACCCCCAGATTCTGCTGTCTCCGGCCATGAGGCGATTGTCACAAAGGACAAAAAACTCGTCGTCCGCCAGCGTGATCTCCGGAAACGAATGGGAAAACGGCAGGGTGCTGTCCCAATTGTCGGGAAGCGGATCGATCCGCAACTCATAGCTCCGGTCAACCAGTTCGAATTCGGTCAGGTAGTGGGAAGACCCTGCGGGTTTGATATGCAGAATGCCCGATTCAAGATACAGGGTGTCGCCGGGAAAGCCGAGAAGACGGCGGATAACCGGCTTTTTCCCCGGCGTATCATGGGCGGAAAAAGGGATGATGCGCTGAAAGGTAATAAATGATACCAGCGGACGGACAAGCCGTTTGAGTTTTCCGGGTTGATCGGTATTCGCGGGTGAAATAACGACGAGGTCTCCCCGTTTCGCCGAAGCAAGCAGGAAAAAGCCTTTTTCTTCTACCGGTTGCGTTGAATACAGTGGTGTCGAAATAACCCGCTCTTCCGGCGAAAGTGTCGGGATCATGGTTTCCGCCTGGATACGGTACATGGTCACCGCGTGGTTGTGTATGAGGGTAAAAAGTACGAGCAGAAAAAGCAGAAAGGTGAGTATGAGGATGAATGTTTTGCGTTCTTCACGCTGAGCGGTGTACGAATACTTGTGCCATTTTGCGGGCATGAAAAACCTCTTTTGGTATTATTATCGCGACTGATGAATTCTACCATTGTCCGGCATCGTTGACAAGTATACTCGGGAATACCTATAATCGGCGCAATGAGTACCAACGCACCGGTCAAACTCCTGGCAAAAAACAGGAAAGCCCGTTTCAATTACACCATAGAAGAATCGCTCGAGTGCGGAATAGTACTTGAAGGTACCGAAGTGAAATCCTTCCGGTCGGGTAACATCTCGTTTCCGGACGCGTTCGCGGAAATTCGTGACGGTGAAGTATGGCTCATGGGGCTCCATGTAACGCCGTATGTCTACTCCTCGATATTCAATCACGATCCGGACCGGCCCAAGAAGCTGTTGTTGCACCGTGAGGAAATAAAGCGTCTTGTCCGCAAGGTGGATGAGAAGGGTTTTACGCTCATCCCGCTCGAATTTTACCTGAAAAACGGTATAATAAAGGTTGAACTTGGTATCTGCCGGGGTAAAAAAGTGTTTGACAAACGTACGGATATCCGTGACCGTGATGTCAAACGCGATCTCCAGCGGGAAATCCGTTCAAGGAACAATGGATAGGAACAGACCGGGATCTGGACAGCTACAACGAATTCTCCCTTTGGCGTGCATACTGCTCGTGTTGTCCGGTGTTCTGTACGGTCAAAATGTCCCGTCTGTTGCAGTCTTTTCGCTCGATTCCCGTGAAATCGGGGAGAACATCACCGTATCGGTAAACGACCTGGTGTTTTCGTTTATCCGCGAGCTGAGAACCTACCGGATCGTCGACATGCGTACCGATTCTCTCCCGCTCGACCTTGGCGTCCCCGACGGTACCGATTATGTTTTCTTCGGAACAATTTCCAGTCAGCCGGACGGAATCAAGCTCGAACTCGTCCTCAAGGGCGGACCGCTCAATGTAACCCGTCTCATTTCCCGGGTCTATGAAAATTCAAACCGCATATTGCTCGAATCGCGGATGCTGGTGCGGGATCTTTTTGATCAGTCCGTTCGTCTTCCCGACCCTGACGGTCCCGTACATGTCCAGTCAACACCGGAAGTTGAAACCGGGGATACCCTCCCCCGTACCGACCAGAATCTTGTTTCGGTAACCAGTGTCGATTCCCTTGCCGGATCCTGGGAAGGCGAACCGGGCATAGAGAAAATAATGCTTCTTCGCGGCGGACGGGGTGTCGCGGTTCTTTCAAGCGGAGTATCAATTTCTCTTGAAGTGATAGTATCGAACGGAGATCTGGTTGTGCGCCAGAAGGGAAACGCGAACCCGCGGCAGTTTGACGATTTGCCCGATCCGGTAGCACGACAGGCAGCGAATATCGCGCCGCCCCTTGAATGGCGGTTTCTCATTTCCCGGGACCAACAAACCCTGCTGGGAACGAAAAAAACAGTTGTTATCAAGAATGATGGAAAAAACATTCTGACCATGGAAAATGCGGAGCACGAGGTTTCCTGGATCAGAAAATAGGTATTGGCGGGGTTACGGCTGAAGCGAGGTTTCCGTCCGGCGGAGTTTCCGGTTTTTCTTGTTCGCGAGTGTTCTGTGCGTCCTGAACAGGGCATCGAAACCGAAAAATGCAAGAAACCCGGACAAAACGCCGACCAGTTTGCAAATCCATTCCGGCACAACATGTGGTTTTTGTGACATAACCGGCGAGCCTGCCACCAGATTCCGGTCAATACCGCCGTTGAAACCTGCCAGCTTTATCAGCTGTTCACCCTCATGCACATACCCCAGTTCGTGGGCATACACGGCAATGGTGTCGGGATCGGAGGAAAGATTGGCCAACCTCATTTCCAGAGACGCATTGGTTTCCCTGAGAGTGTCGAGATTCTTTTGCAGACGGACGTGCTCCTGTTCGAGCTGTGAATAGGGCCATTGCCCCTTTGGTCCCGCGGTAAAACCGAGAATCGAGTATATCAATGTACCGATGAATAACGGCAGTACAATTCTTACATAGTTCATACTGGTATGAGTTTCGGTATTCCACGGCGAACCTTTACAACCGCCGGCAAAAATAGTTATCAAAAAAGGACATAAAAAATCCTCAAATATTGACAGGGGCTTTCAGGGTAATATACAGTTAAATTAATGCCCCTCCCTTGCCGATAAGGAAAAGAGTAAATCAATAACTTTCGGGAGCGCTTATAATGCCGGACTTTGAAAACGACGAAATTCGAGACTCTTCTTTTCCTGTTGAATTCAATGATGAAACTGAAACATTGGACATGTACGGTGTCTGGGTTAAAAGCGGTCCCCGGGATGTGTCCTCACTCGTTGAGGAGGACGAATCCGGTTCGGTCGATACCGTCTTGCCCGTTTTCTCCGATGTTCCCGATATCTCTGAATTTGATGAACTTCCCGATATAGAAGATTTTGACGCCGAAAGTACCGAGCCCGACATGACCGAACAGGACGTTGTATCAGATGAGCTTTCTCCGGATACTTCGTTTGAACTGCCCGATTTCGACACTCCCGAAGCCGAAGACGCCGAAGAATCGGCCGATTTGGAAGAAGCTGACGCAGAAGTACCGGAAATTGTCGCGGAAAATGATGATTTTGACTTCGGTGCCATTTCGTTCGACGAACTGGACTCCGTAGATGAAGCCGTTGAGGAACAGCCTCTCGAAGAAATTGGAACCGGTGATGATGATACCCTTCTGGAAGAAGATTTCCTTGTTGATATGGAAACAGATATCGTACCCGATACCGCTGACAGTTCCGATGAAATGGAAGAAATCGCCGATTTTGACATTGTTGCGGATGAATTTGACTACGAGGTCACGGATGAAACGTCCGGTGAAGAAATCCTTGTGGACGAACTTGAAATAGCGGTTAACCCGGACGACGAAGACCTCTCCCCTACTGAAGAATTCTCAGTGGATACCGATACAGAATCGTTCAGTGAACCTCAGGAGGTCACCGCTTCCGAATCGTTCGGCGAAGTTTCTGATGAACCGTTGCCTGATTCTTTTGAAGAACTTGTTGAAGAAGCCGCCGAGCCTGTCGTTGAAGAAGCCGCAGCACCTGTCGTCGAAAATGATGTTCTTGCGGAGCTTGATCCGGAACTTGCCGATTTTTCAATGGAAGATTTCTCCGGCATTGCCGACATGATCAATGCCGGAGAACAATCTGCCGGGTCGGTGAATCCTCCCGATGAGGATGATTTCAGTTCGTTGCTCGATGACATCAATTCAGGATCCGCTCCCCGGGATTCTTCCGGTTCCTCCGGCTTTGACGATCTTGATCTTGACGATTTTATCAATGAAATAAATGATTCCGGCGGAACAACAGAAAAGGAAAAAGAAAAACTGTTTTCCGATGTGGAACCGGTTGATATTGATCTCGAGTTTGATGAAGAGTTTATCGAGAACTCGGAAAAGATTCGCGCCGCCGGGTCCTCTATTTCGGAAGCGGAATTTGAGAACTCGGAGTTCGGTGTCGAATTTGTTGATGAAACCGGTTCGGGCGAGGATTTTGACGGCTTTGAATCTTTTGATTCGGAAATGTTTGCCGAAGAAGATGGAAAGACTCCTGCAGCAGCCAGCCCTGCGCCCTCCACCGAAGACGATACGCTCGAAATAGCCTCGGAATTCGATGATCTTCTCGCGTCCCTGGAAACCGCCCGTCCCGCTGCTCCGGGAGCTTCAGAATTAAAAGAAGAAAAAGTTGTCCAGGAATTCAATCTGAATGTAACCGAAGAAGACGGACTCGAGTCCGTAGCCAACGAGGCTCCGGAAATGAATGAAGGCGACGATTTCAATGTACCGCTTTTTAGCGAATCCCCTGGATCGTATTCAGGGGAGGAACTGCCGGTAGTGGAAGACGAATCTGCCACCATTGAGGATCTCGCGGTAGAAGATGAAGCGTCCATGCTTTCCGACGATGATACGGCCGAACTTGAAATCGGTAGTGTTGATCTTTCTTCACTTGAGGAATTCGTTCAGGAAGAGATCGTAACCGAAGACGAATCAATTGCCGGGATGGTCGAACTTGAGCCGGAGGATAGCATACCAGAAGTCTCCCTGCTTGATGAAGAATCCCCCGAGCCAGAGACCGAATCGTTTGATTCCCTCGCACTATCCGGTGATACTGACGAAGGATTCACTGTTCTGGACAGCGACGATGATTCGATGGAGATTGTGGAGAAAGATATTCTTGATATTACTGGAGAATCGGATTACAATGAATACCAATCCGGTATTTCGGATTCCGACGACGAGGGCATGTCAATCGATTTTGACGATGTCGGCGCGTTTGAGGAGTCATTACACGAGTCCGGTACTGACACAGGAGAAATCGACGTGACTTCAAATGACAAGTCAACAGAATTGTTGATGCTCATCGCAGAGGAATTGTCTTCCATCAAAAAAGAACTTTCAACATTGAATTCCGAGCTTTCTACCACGATGAAACCGGTTTCCCAAAGTGACAATTCTTCCACTGATTCAGTAACAGCTGAAAGTTCCGATAACACCGGCTTCTTCTCGGACGATGATACCGATGAGACGATTGCCCTTACCGGTGATGAATTGAACAATATTCTCATTACTGCCGACTTTACCGAAGAAAAAACAGGTGAACCCGAGCTGGACGATTTTGACGATATGTCAATGAATGAAATTGGCGCATCATCCAGCGAGGATGTTACTGCGGACTTCTCTCCGGAGGAAGAATCTACCCAGTTTGACGAAATTGCCTTTGATGATGATGGCGGTTTGAATGAACCTGAAGAACTGGATATTCCGGATGTTCTCACTGAAGACGAGATGTTCGGCACCAACGATATCACTGATGAAGTTGAAGTATCGTATGTCAACAAGGTTGAAGAGGATGTCAGTTACCTTGAAGGCAGTGAATCGGTTGAACCTGATCTCGAAAATGTCGCTATAGAAGAATCCGACATTGAAACACTCGATTTTAACGATGAGCATCTCGAGGAACCGGAACTGACCGAATTCAATATCGATTTTTCCGCCATGGAAGATTCTATCGGTTCAGTTACTGATGAATCCGAACAAACCGAATCCTTCCTTGAAGAAAGTATCGTGGAGCCGGAAACAGAAACGGTTTACGAAGAATCCGTACTTGAAGACATTGAAATCGGCGAAACCGCTGTTCCTGAAGTGACTGAAACGCCTGAAGCGCCTGAAGCGCCTGAAGCGGAAGAGCCTACAGCGCCTGAAGCGCCTGAAGCTGCCGTGGTTGATACCGGTGTTGCCGCCCTTCCCGTTGAACTCAAGGACGAAATAAAATCAGTTCTGTCCTACATGGATCAGCTCCTGGAAAGCCTTCCCGAGGATAAAATCGAGGAATTTGCCCGTTCTGAACATTTTGAAGTGTACAAAAGGCTTTTTGAGGAACTTGGTATTACCTGATTATGGGGCTCATTAAACAAGCCGTTTCAAAAATGGAACCTCCATCGCAATCCGCCGTGCAATGCAAAAAAAAAAATGGCTTGCTCGGCAGAATTGTCGGCAATTCTCCGTATGACTGCCTGGTAAGCACCTTCCAGGATATTCTCGCTGAAGCACAATGCGAAAAAGGATTATTGCTGTATCCCGGAGAAGAGTACTATCAGGTATTGATACAAACCGGATTTGATTTTACCTCATGTGTCCGCATGATGCCGGAAATTATGATGATGGATGACATGTGTCGGGATTCCGACACATGGAAAGTATTTTCCGGTTCCAATCTGAAGCTTTTCGCTCCATGGTTGTCTACAAGGGAGCGGGCAAGCCTCGACACTATAGCGCTGCATCCCCTCCATGTTCATGATCAGACATTCCGTATTGTACTCACTGAATCCCGTTTGTCCATGGGACGTACTCCGCTTACCCTTTCCGCAATTGATCTGGAACCTCTGGAAACGGTTCTCAAAAAAAATACTGCGCTTGTTTCTGCGCTGTCGGTACGGGATATTCCCGCAGAACATACCGCAACCGGGCAGGAAAAAATGACTGCGGCGTTCGGGGAACGGCGTACTGCCCTCCTCGTTTCGGTATCGTTTTCACGTCTTTTTCCCGATCCTGTCCAGATAGAAACCGACTTTACCCGCAATGTCTTGTACCGGGCGCTCGCGAACAGGATAATCCGTCAGGCCGGCCCCGCGAGTATCGTTCGGCGGGATCATGAGTATACGCTCAGAATCATTATTTTCGCGGCACAGGGTACTGATCCCGATTTATACATCTATCAGATGAAAAAAGCCCTTGAACGGCATTTCGGTGCGACACGGGTTGCCCGTCTGGATTTTTCGTCGTTCGGAACCAGCCAGAACCCGGAATATACCCGGGATTTTTTAAACGGAGTTCATTGAGGATGTGCACGGATTGCATTCGTCTGCACTCCGCGTATAATCCGGCTCGTGAGGCGGAACGGTTTGTCGACACGGCAATCAAGGAAAAAAATCCTCGTTGTATTGTTATTACTGAACCGGGGGAGTCTCATCTTGCCTCCGTACTACGTACCCGTTTTCCGAATGCATCCCTGATCGCCCTTCGCTACACCGCGGACAAATTCACCGAATCGGATTCGTTGTGGACAGCGGTTTGGCGACCCGGAGAAACCGGAACGGTAACTGATTTTTTGTACCGCTTCATTCCGGAAGAATTTATCCCCCAAACAGTGTTTGTTCCCTGGAAACCTGCCGATTCACTCTGGCCGGAAGCCGCAAAAGCGGTGTGGAGCGGTATAGCGGAGCTTGTACGTCTCCAGTCGGGGATACTGAGGACACGGACCCATTTCGGAAAACGATGGCTGACAAACATGGTGAATTCCGTGGTGCTTGCGAAAAATCCGGTACGCATTTCTGCCCTGACCGGTCCGGTACTCCTTGCCTGCTCGGGACCGTCCCTTGAAAGCGTGTTTCCGCAAGACCTGAGTTCATTTCATGTCGCGGCAGTTTCATCGTCCCTTGCCGCACTTTCAGAAAACCGTGTTTTTGCGAATATTTGCATAACCACCGACGGAGGGTATTGGGCACGGGACCATTTGCGCTACCTGCCATCCGGGACGGTCCTGGTCTTTCCGCCGGAAGCGGCCGTTCCCCGCACCATATTGGAAGAACAACCCGTCGTGTTTCTGTCGTATTCGTCGGCACTCGAAAAAAAGCTGTTTGATCTTGCCGGGATCAATTCGGTTCCCGCTGAGCGAAACGGCACGGTATCCGGAACGGCGGTCCGGTATCTTCTTGACAATGGACAAGGTTCCGTTATCGCGGCGGGTCTTGATTTGTCCGTGTCACGTTCTTTTTCTCACGCGAGGCCCCATGCCTTCGGCCCGCTGCTTGACTCAGGGACCCGCCGCACCTCACCCCTCTGCAGTGTCCTCCACGAACGCGCTGAAAACTCCTTTGCGCTCGATGCGTACGCGCGCTGGTTTGAAACGAACAGCCAAAGTTTTGACGGGAGATTGTTCCGGATACCGGCATCCCTCCGGTCAATTCCGGGAATACCTGTCCGCGACCTTGCACAGGAGAGCGGAACGAAAGCGTTTCCTCTTGAAATGATGACACAGGATGTTCCGGACCGACGCGTACGTGCGGAGCGAGTGGCACATTATCTTGCCGACCGGGCTGGAACCGTGGCAGCCCTTACGCCGGGAATGGATGTTGAACCGGACATTCTTGAATTACTTCAGCTGGTTTCATTTGCCGCGTATACTACCGCAATGAAGTCCGGCGATTATCGGGTTCTATGCGCGGATACATCCCGGTACCTTGCGACCCTCGCAGAAAGGATTACCCGTCGTGTCCGGTGAGATTTTTTCGTCAAATCTTGCTTCGCTGAGGAAGGTGAATCCGGCGCTGGCGGATATGCTGGCTGGTGTTGTTTCCGATGATACGTATTCCGGCAGTATCCTGACCCGGAGCGGACACCCTGTTCCCTGTTACGGAGATGGTACACCGGCAAATTCGCGCTATGATCCCGAAACGGAAGCGGACCGTACGATAGCTGATTTGGGCGATGCTTCCTTTGTGTTGTTTTTGGGAATCGCCGGCGCATTTCAAATCCGCGCATTTTTGCGGAAAAATCCGGGTGCGTACTGTGCCGCAGCGGAAAAAAGCCTTCCCGCGCTCCGTTCGCTTCTCGAATCTGTCGCGCTTGATGACATACTTTCAAGTTCCAGGGTATATCTTCTGAAAGATTGTCTTCCGGATACCCTCATGGCACAGCTTCCAGCCCGGTATCTTCCGGCCGTACACGGCTCGTTCGCCACCTGTTCCTTCCGGTCATGGACTTCGCGGTTTTTCTCTTCTTCCGTACAGGATGCGATATCCTCCGTACTTGCTGCCGTGGGCCGGGACTATTCGGTACAGGCCCATTTCGGACGGATATGGTTTTCAAATTTCCTGAAAAACATGCACGAAATGCGGGGCCGGTTTGTTACGGAACTGCCCGGAATTTCCAGGGATAGATCGGCGATTATCGCCGCGGCAGGGCCCTCTCTCGAGAAGGATTTGCCGGAAATAGTGGCGAACCGGGACCGGTACTGCGTGTTTTCCACGGATACCGCCTGCGGCACGCTGGCCGGATACGGTATTGTACCGGATTATTATGTGACCATCGATCCGCAGCATTATTCGTCATGGCATCTGTTCCGGCCTCCCGAACCTGAAACCGTTTTTCTGGCGGATTGCGTTTCAAATCCGGCCGCAGTACAACGGGCACTTTCATACGGAGCGCGGGTTATTCTTTTCGCGGGCGGGCACCCGCTTTCACGTATGGCCGCCAACTGCTCGCCCCTGCCCGTACTCGACACCGCATCCGGAACGGTTACCGGCGCGGCCCGCAATGCCGCAATTGCGCTCGGATATGACAATCCCCGCGTTATCGGCGCTGATTTCGCGTATACGCGCGGCAAGCCCTATGCGCGGAACACCTATCTGTCCGAGCTTTTTGATTCGTCTTCCCAGAGAACAGCTTCTGCCGAATCCGCCTTTACCGCGCTCATGTTCAGAAGCGCGGTTGAACGTACGCACGACGCCGGAGGCTGGACCTATCATACCGAAGTTATGCGGTCATACAAGCAAGCCATGAACGCTGCCATACAGACAATCCGCTGGACGGATGATACCTTTTCCGCCTTTCCCGTGGATGAGTTTCTTGGACGGCTCACAAGGGGTTTGAAGGAGATCCTTTCCAATGATACCGGGCATACCGACTGGTATACCGCAATGCTCCCGTTCTTTGCGTGGTTTCAGCGGCATCATGCCATCCATCCCGGTGAAAATGGGCGGAAAAAAGCAATTCAACTTGCGCTGGACATGATTGCGGGATATACTGTTGCATCATGAGCAAAAGGTTTGTTACCGGTTACAGTATCTTCGCGTTTTTGGTCCTGCTGTTCTCCATCGCACTTTTTTCGGTTACCGTGTACTCGGAACTTCAAAAAGGAGCCGGGGAAGCCGACCTCAGTTTTTCCTGGATTACCCGTAGTACGTCCCTGTCCGCTGTAACTGACGGATTCATGAGCGATCGGTTTGTCGGAAAACTCACGGATACCTGCCGTAAATCCCGGTCACTCGTAGCGTTCATGATTACCACGCCCTCCGGTGTGGCCTATGCCTGGCCGGACCGTTCCGGGCAAATTTCCTATACCGCCAACGGCGAGGCGGTCCTGACCGGTTCTTCGCTTTTCATGCGCACGTTCAGTACTGAACTCGACATTCCCGGTCATTCCGGCCCTCCGGTAGTCGCGA
>Ga0255345_1006937_pt1 | contig 10816 bp, 10 predicted proteins | sample wastewater_treat_6_FD_192415 | JGI IMG/M metagenome (GOLD analysis project Ga0255345, IMG submission 192415) | Wastewater microbial communities from Lulu Island WWTP, Vancouver, Canada - plant20 | ecosystem: Engineered > WWTP > Wastewater > Unclassified | place: Canada: Vancouver, British... | reverse complement strand
TCAATTTCACTAAATCGGTATTCCATTTTATCTCTCCCGGTGTATCATTTTATCTTATAATACCTTGCAAAATTTGGGAGACCGCATAATTGTCAAGCAAAAGCTGTAAAGGAATTTTAACTCACAATTTTCAACTGCCTTCACAGAAACCACACCCCACAAACATTTTTGTTTTCTACATTACTATAACTCTTTATCTTATTAAATAATTGGGATTTAAAATAGAAATAGTATTCTCTTTCTATGTTATCTCCTTATTTCTTCAAATTGCACATGATTATCACACTCCCTAATAACTTTTATAAAACGCTTCTGCTGTAAACTTTACGAATTCCTCAGTTTTATCCACGCCTTTACATATCGCTTGGAATGGCTCAAGGTGTGATATTTCCACTTGTAGGTCCCTGGCTGTTTTGGCACTGCAACCCAGGATATCTTGGATAGCAGCTGGAGAAACACCTCTACTTTGGAAAATGTAGGCAAATTCAAGCAAACTTTGAAAATCAAAGAAATCCTGTTGATAATCATCAGGAGACTGACTAGCAAAGAAGACTACAATTCCTTTTGATCTACCTTCTCTGATAATCTTTTGCAGGAATATGTTCTTTTGCGATAGGTAATTATGCGCTTCATCAATTACTAGTATTGTCCTTATCGTACGCCTGCCATTTTGGATCGGGCTATCTGGTAATACAGACATTTCTTTATAGAGCCTTTCAATGATCAAATAAACAACAAGTTCTTTTAGTACTGGCATTTTGTGTAAGTCTACTAGCAGTGTCCTATTTGAGAGTTTATCAATAGGAGGGATATCATCACCATGACTCCAAAACAGGTTAAAGTCGGATAAATCTCTAAGAACCTCAATAAGAGTATCATCCTTTTTATTGTTCATTTGATAATATAGAACAGCTAAATCGTAAACCTCATTGAAATCTGGGTACTTAATCTCTTTGTCAGATCTATTTTCATAAGCTGATTTAATCACTTCTGATAAGGTTCCCTTCTGGACTGCTCCCAGCTTTGAATTGATCGATGAAAAACTCTCAGCCTTTTCGCGTGCCGAAAGGCTGATACTCTGATCTGAGTAATCAGGGAGTACAAATGGATTTACTGGTAACACTTGACCATCCTGGAGCATCCTATACACTTGTGTTTTAGAAAGCTCTATGAACTTCTCATTATCTACAACATCTCCTTTGTAGTCGAAGTATATGAAGTTTGTCTGGAAACTTGATCCCCTGCGAATATCAGTTAGTAACTTTAAAAGAAACTGAGTTTTACCAACGCCTGGTGATCCCATAATGGCTAGATGTGAGTTAGGGTGTATAGCATTGTTGTTCAACTCCATGATAAGGTCTTTTTTATTCAGGACCGTTTTACCCAGAAACAAATCAAAAATTTGACCGTAAGACTCTTGACGTCCACCGAAATTAACTTCTTTTACCAGCACAGTAAGTAGTTTATCTATGGACTTACCATTCTGAAGGTATAGCTTTTCAATCAATGTACTGCCATTATCGATGTGATTTTTTATGATCGATTTGCTCGAAAAAAACTCATCCTCAGTGATATCCATTCTCTGATAAACCAAGCGTATCAATGACTTTATCAATAATTCAAACTCGCTGTAAAAGGAGGTTTCTCTCATAGATTCACCGGCGGTATCAGAGCTTATACTAACTTCTTTACCTACTTTACATAATGACAGAGCAAATGCAATTCTTGCCCATGCATTCTTCTCCATCTTAGACTCGTATTTTAATGCATTGAAAATAGTGTCTGCTTGATTAGATAAATACAACCTATCTGCCATTTATTCCTCCCAGAAATATCCTTCAGAAAACAAAGTAATCTCTTGTTTCTTGTCATATTCCAGTTTCGCCGCACTTGATAGATAAGGCTTCAACATCGAGTAGTATGACTGATCGATCTCAGTATCTGTTGATAAAATCACAACTTGTTCTCCAGCATTCGGGAAGTAGTTCTTAAAGATATTTTCTCTATGGCTGCTATCTAGTCTCGATAGTGGAGTATCAATGATAATCGGTAATTTTAGTTGGCTTGTCTGCGCTAAGCCCCATAACAATGAGATAGCGAAGACCTCTTTTTCTCCAGCAGATAGGCTAGATTTCATGATCTCATGACCGTTTTTATCAGTAATATTGATTTCATAAGTTTTGTCGTTTATGGTCAGGTCTTTTATCTGATCACTACGGCTTGATAATCGTTTATACATTTCAAAGGTCTTTTCTTCAAGCATAGCTACCTTATTCTTACGCAAAATGATAATGTACTTGCTTAGCAAGTCAATAATAGTGTCACATTCGGTGATAAAATCAGCTTTTTCCTTGGATTGGCTGTAATTAGCATATAGTTTCTCCAACTCGGACTCCATTTCTGCGATCTTTTTTTCTATAATGCTTATCTCATCTTCAACTATACGTAGCTGCTCTTTTAATCGACCAATTTGAGTTGAACATCCCTCAATTTCTTGTTGAAGTTCATCGAATAGCTCTTTCTCTGAATCAGAGGCAGACCCAGATGTTATACTGACATCTAGTTGCTTGATTATCTGTTCTATCTCCCTTTTCTCTTCAATCTTGGGTGGTATCATGAAGACATCACTCTTTTCTAACGATTCGAGTTGATTCAGCAAACGTGATGAGTCCCTTTCAGTTAGATTCAAAATCTTGGTGATTGTATTACCTGAGAGTCCATTTCGAAGCAACTCATAAATTCTATTAACCAATTCTTCTTGTTTTGCTTCATCAAGTACTTCGCTGTAAATTGGTTCTGGTTCGTTTACTACAACGATTATTTTTTGGGCTATCTCAAGGGCATTCTCTTTTATCACGTCATTTTGCAGAGATTCTCTTTCTTTAATAAGCTGGTCTTTCAAGTTTTCGAATAACCTACCTGCAATGCTCATCGGTAGGTATTCTTCACACAATCTCTTGATTTCGGATTCTAATTGATTTCTTTGAACTACAAGTTGAACCCTTCTTGCCTCATTCTTTCTGATAATTTCCTTTGTTTCGGGTTCTTTATGAAAAATGGTCTGAAATCTTGCACGAGCTTCATCTAGTTTCTTTTGAAAATTTGATAGATCGCTTGTCAATTCAGCTCTTTCTTTTACTAGTTTTTCAAGCTTTTTTTGTTCTTTTTTTATCCCAACAGATTTGTATTCTATATCTGTATCCGTAACTTCAACGAAATTTTGCTTGGCCCTGTTCCTAATATATGTTATATCCTTGCTTAATATGTTTATATACTCTATTCCAAGCGCAGCTTCTAAAGATGCTTTTAACCTTACCTCGGAATGATCATCAGAGGCTATTTCTTGAATTTTTTCTCCATCAAAAAAGAAAAACTGAGTTATACTCTTAGGAATTGTAGCTTTTAAATAGTCATTCCAGATATCATTACTTTGTACCGACACGCGCCTTCCATCTTGTAAAACTACTAATTTCTCAACAAGATCTTTTGGCCTCGGATCTTCAATAACCCCTGCAGTCCAACTCCTCTTCACTATTAACTCAGAGCCATCATCAGCATCCATGGTCAATTCAAAAGCAACATAGGTATTCTGCTTTGCTTTTTCTTTTCTATTGATTGAACGGAATATCTCATCGCTTTTACATCCATATAAGCAGTAGGTGATGGCTTCCATAATTGAAGATTTACCAGCTCCATTCATTCCTCCGATAAGGAATATAGCATTATGCCCATTTCCCAAAGGGAAGTTGATATCCGTTTTAAACTGGAAGCTCTTATAATTTTCAACACATAACTTTCTTATTTTCATATTATTCTACCTAAGTCATTATCGATTTATATTTGTTTATAAACAAAACATAGCTAATAGGTTAACTTTTTACAATCTCAAATCTCAGTTGAGTAGAATTACCATAACCTGCTATTCTCATACTTTCACAGCAGTGTTTCACAATTTCATTTGCAGACAAGTTTCCTTCAGTGTAATAATTTCCCAATAGAGTTATCGGACTTCGAAATGATTTCTTATCTTTGGAGAACTTAAATACTCCGGATAATTCAATGTTAGGATTATCCTGAATGAGTCGATTATAAACAGCAGCTTTGGCATCTCTCCAATTTCTAGTTTGATACCATTCATCTATTACGAATATTCGATATATCTTACAAAAACTAATATCTACGACTTCATCCGAGTTTACTATAACTCTAATGTCTGATTCAAATCCATCAAGTGACGGCTGTCTATTGCTCCTTGGACGTCGATTAGTCTCATTCCCCCGAATCCTGATCGTAGTTGCTTCTCGAAGCTTAAGAACAAGTGTATTTAGCCTATTGTAAATGCTTACTGCTTGGTCATGATTACTCTTATTGCTGCCTACTATGCTTAATAACCTACTTTTTTCATCTAAAAGGGCAGCTGGTATTGAGATTCCTAATGATTCAAGCCTTTCTATGGCTTTTGATACTTCTCGTAGTTGAACTTCAGACTCAGAGTCTATAGGATTACTCTGGACTTGTTCAATAAGTTCATCAACATAAGTACTCAACTGCTCTAATAATCTTTCTAATTCAGATAATAAGATCTTACTCACTACATTTACTCCTTTTCCTTATAGCTGTAATCAAGTTCCCAAATTCCTGTTTTTCTTTCGGTTTCAATATTCCGGCTATTCGCATGTCGGTTAGTTCCCAGCAAACCCTATTTTGCCAAACATAGCATTTCCAATCGTCACACCACTCAAGGTCACCTGGAAGAAACTTATCTTTCAATTTCTTGCCAACATGATCTTTAATTATATTTCTATCAACAGATCCATTGTACTCACTTAGTGCCTTGATTATACTCTCTCGGAGAATCTGGTGTTTAGTTATTGGTAGTTTTGATTTTCGTGATTTTGATCGTTCACCATTGTTACTGTTTTTCAAAATGATCGTTATTCTCTCAATAAGAACGTGTAGTCTAGTATAAATCTCATGTACCTGATTTATGGAAATAGATGGTTGGACGATCAGAGACAAGAGATTTGATTTCTCTGTTAATAGGCTCTCTGGAACTGAGATTTTCAGCTTTTCGAGTCGTTCTATGGTTTTTGTAATCTCTCTCAATTGAATGTTTACAGTATTATCAACTCGGTTTTCAGACGTTTTGGATAATACCGACTGAATATAATTCCCAAGCACATCTAGGGCACAAGAAACATCATCAGCAGTATATTTGCAATTGCTGTTCATTTGAGACCATCCAATAACTCTTTGTAATTTTCGGTCAGTTCCCATACACCTCTGGGCGAATCATTTCTCATCATACCAATTTGGACCATATACATTCTTGCCCAATCAACCTGATGATGCCATGTTACAAGTCCAGAGCTGTCTAATTCGTAATCCTCAGGATTAAGAACATCAGCAAGAACATTTTCAAGCCTATTGTGAATTTCTCTTTTATGCCCTGAATTTCCCATTTGTTCCATAACTTGAACAATAGCTCTGATTAGTGTTTTTCTTGGGGTTAAGCGACCCTTCCTAACCGGAGAACCATCATCTCTACTCCTTCTTCTGACCCTTGGTTTTGTATGTCCATTTATTTTATACTTGCTGCACAGGTCATTTAGCCCTCTAATGATCATCTCGTATCTGGTCTGAGCTTGTTTGCTATTGTTTGATGCTGCCAATAGCGAGGATTTCAAATTGCGTAACTCATCCGGTACTGGAATACCTGTGCATTCCAACCTATCGATGGTTTTTGATATCTCAACCAGCTGCATTTTTGACTCAGCAATGCCAATATGGTCTATATTGCTATGATACTGATTAAGGATTTCGCCAACAATTTCAAGAAGGATGTCTGGATTGTTTATTAAAAAATCTAAAACTTCATTCTTTTCCATTGGTTATACCTTCCTTTTGCTTGATGATTTCCTCAAGGGCTTCGTAGATACCAAATCTCTTGTCTTTCAGTTCATATTCCTGCACTGTGCTTAAGAGTTTTAGTATTTTATCCAATTCAACACCATACTCTCTGCAGAGCTCATCAAGGGTGTTTCGATCTTCTTTGTTAATTATCATGTCTCGTCCCCCTCTATTATCTTTTGTTCTGTCATTGTCATACTGACACTCCTTTAGTTCGCTGAAATTTGGTGCGCATAATTTCGGCTACGCATCTATTCAGAACTTCATATTTCAATTATCGTTCCCTGTCAAGTGTCAGACATTATCCTAACTATATCAACATATGCCGTTTCCACCGTTTCATCGCAAGTGCAGGACTTCAACACAGATGCTATAACTTAGTATACTATACTTATCGTCTATTATCTTAAGGTATTTCTATTGAACTTCTACTATGAATATAGTTTTCTTGAATAACTCGATTTTGTCAGCTAAGGGTGTATTCTTAATGTCTTTCTTAGTAAATTGTATGCTTGGTTCAAGTAATGGTATTAGATTTTTTAGGTAAGAGAGTTTGATAGCATAACCTACATTTTCTGCTCCGGGTATCTTAGCATTGATAATTCCTATGACATTGCCACTTTCATTGAATAAAGGGCCTCCACTATTGCCTGGCTGGACAGGCGTACTTACCTGGTATGTGGAAACATCGCCTTGAAATCCTGTTGTAGAACTGATAATGCCGTTGGTTGTTTTGATTTCCGAACCCATCAGTGGTGTTAATGGATAACCCATACAGAAAACTGACTCTCCGGCCTTTATCAGGGAATCGTCAAAACCATAAGCAATAGGGGTTGGGGGATAATCATTAGGCATATTTACCTTTAGCACGCATAAATCATTGTTGCGGTCAGCTATGGCTACTGTGGCATTCAATTCAGCCATTCCCAGATATCCTCCCCTGATCTTAATCTTGGATGCACCTTCAATTATATGGTAATTTGTGACCACAAAACCATTACTGCTAATCATAAATCCAGTGCCCGACCTTACCGTCTGAGATTCATTTGCATCATTCTGTGTTAATGGGTATACTTTAATGTATAGGGTCTCTGGAGTAAAAATTGCATTATCGATATATATTGTAATGGTGCTGTTATATTGAAATATGGCAGTTGCTTTTGAGATTGATTTATTGGCCATATACCACTTACCAACAAAGACGTCTGGTACTGCAGTGGGCTCAAAATAAGCTTTGACTTCGCCGATCCTCCAATTTGATGTATCGCTACTTAGACATATAAAAAAATACTTGCCTGTAATTGCATCTTTTTTTAATGCTAGCCGGTAATTGTTACCTGCACTCAATTGAGCATAGATGCCTTCGTAAGGAAATGGAGTGTTCGCATCTAGATACTCTTTAAAAGTAGATTCATTATAAGCAGTTTGTTGTGTAGTATACGATGTATAAGGCGTTTGCTGTTGATATGCACATGAAGATAACAGGAATAGAAATAATAATGTTGCTACCGAAAGCCATTTAATATCTTTCATTGTTGAACTCCCATACTAATGTTATTTATTAAAAATATAGCCATTTAGTTTATCCAATAAAGATTCTTCATTATGTTATAATAGGTGTTTGCACTAAAATCACCACTACAAATCAATTCTGCCTGCTCAAGCACTAACGCGGTAGCTTGAGCTTGTTTGTCCGGCGGGTATCCGTATTTACGTAAGATCCTTTTTACGATCACTCGCATTTCTGCTCTTACGTTCTCCCGGATAGCCCAATCTATTTTGACATTATTTCTTACCGACTTGGCGATCTCCTGAGCTATCTTCCGAAGCTGATCATCTCCCAATACTGAGACCACACTATCACTAACTCCCAGTGCATCATAGAAAGCTACTTCATTAAGGTTAGTAAAATTTCCATCCCCGTTGTTTCTGAACACTTCTGGGGAAGACCTATTTATCAAGATATCAAGAAAACCATCATTATTGTAATCACCAAAGTCAACCGTAGAACTATTAGGAAGGATAATGGGCGTTTGGGTGAACAGATCATTACCATCGTTTCTGGATAGATAAGGCAATCTAATCAAATCCAAGTCTCCATCGTTGTCAAAATCGCCCCAAGCTACAGGACCCCTACCCTGTATGGTTGCATTAATATTTACATAAGTTAAGGAGTAGAGAATGTCTATAAGTAACAGAAATAGTAAGCCAATACCTGAGGTTAGCCATAGTTGACTTTTCATCTTACACTCCTTATTGCTATCATCAATTTCTACTATTTATTGAATATTTTACCGGACCTCATTTTAGCAATTCAATCTTTAGACAAAACCCTTTTGCGGAAAGGCGAAAAACCTGTCAACTCTTTTTATCAATATAGATCAATTCAATCTTTAAACTTGTTATACTATCTTGGTTTCCTAACCACTCTTACATTTTTGAATACATCATATCCATTATCTTGTGAAAAATTGTAGATATTATCTGTTGCATTAAGTTGTAGTAGTTAAGATGATGTCTGACAGTTGGTGTTGTTAGTCACCGAGAATTTACTATTGCTTACCTTGTCTTTTGCTAACTGGATTGAGTAAAGAAAAGTTTGCATTGGTGTCTTACCGACGCAGTATTTTCTTGAATGCGGACTTTCCTTTTTGTAATAGTCAATCCATTGCTCTGCATCAGCTTGCAGTTCTTCTCAGCTTCAAAAGATCGTTGAACATAAAAAGGAATAAAGCATACTGAATTTATACTATAAAAAATCCGGATAAGCGATGTAAACATTATATTAAACATTATTATTCCCGGAGGAACGGCAGATATTATAGAAGGGTTTCAACCCGGCGAAAAGAAGACAGAATAAAAAAAAGTTCCGTTGGAACTTTTTTATCTTGGTCCAATAGTTATTATGGGGGAAATGTAATTTTTATATCTAACTATATACGCTATTAGCAAACAACAAAAGGGAGGAGCTTTGAATTATATAAACATTGCTTTAATATGCCAATTATTCAACGGTATTCTAACTATATCACATCTTCTGAGTTAGCTTGGTCTGGTTTTCGAGCACAACATTGGCTGGTCTGCCCTTTTCATCAAAGAACCTCCAGCCCGATTCTTTTAAGAGCTCGTTTATTTTTATCCTGGCCGCCGCTTCTTTCATACTAAATCAAATACTATTCCGATTGAAGCTCGTAACCCCATTGTGTGTTAGGATCATAGCCTGCTACTTCCATAACTTTTCTGCATTGATGTACAATCGCTACTGAGCCATGGTTTCCATCATAATAGTATCCTGTATTTCCGATTTTTTTAGGTCTGCGTGGGAAATAACTAGGGTCTCGTGATACTTGGCATGTTTTTGGTAAGTTTGCATTTACAATTTTATCAAGGATTGCATTGTATGTAAATTCCTTAACTTGTTGCCAAGATTGGGCAGGATACCACTCATCTATAACAAACACTCTTACGGGATTTTTCCTAGCGAAGTTAGGGGGCTGTAAAGCATTGTTTCTATGATATCGTGTTTGGTTGTTAATATTGGCAATAGTTTTTGTGATAGGTTTCTCCGTTTCAGTTGGTATAGTTCTAATCCTTGAGCTATTTTCGAGAAGATACAACTCTGCTTCAGACTCTGAGATGGCTATACCACTTTGAGCTACAATGTTGACAATAACTTCTGTTAATCGTGGAAATGGCGGTTCAAGTACGATCTTTCTTGCTATCGGTATAGAGTCTTCAATCGCTCTTTGTTTCTGGTTAAGTTGTAAATAATCTTCAGCTGCTTTCTTGGCTTCTCCTGATTCTATCGATTTCTTACTGAGGAACAGCCTAAACGACTCTGCAAGTTCATCAAGATCGTCATTTTTAATATCTAGAGCCTTGAAGCACTTTTGTGAAAATTCTCCTCCAGTTTGTGAATAGTAGAAACGCCATTTCTCACCGTCGGTCATGATAGCAAATAACGCAGTATTATCTCTACAGTAGTCTCTTAGTTGTCTCTCAATGGATGAAATCTCTTTGTCCATTTTACCATGTTGTTTGATTTCAATGTATGCTGTAGGTATGTACTTAGTTTGAAATAAAGCAATATCAACCTTGGTGGCATCCTCATTAGGTACGGGTTTATATTCGGCATTGACTTCTAGTGGATTCCAAATGTCCCATCCGAGTTCATACAGCAACCTAGCAACAAGCGATAAACGGATATGCTCCTCGCACTGATAGAGGTGATTCTCTAACTTATAGCGGATATCTTTCAAAACGTCTTTCATATTAAACCTTTAGCCACGCATAGTCGTTTTTCTTATTATTATAATGCTTTAATTATGTCAATCAAAAAATTCTTTCTCATTCTTGATCATCATGATTTGTCATAGGACAAGGTAGTGCTTTCCTGGCTCTGGATCAATGAACACATCTGAAACAAGGAGATAGTATGACCGAAACGTTGATGAACCGAATCAAAGCTCAGTTAGTCAGACATAAGGGTCTGCGTCTGAAACCCTACAGCTGTACGGCAGGTAAACTGACCATCGGTATTGGCAGCAATCTTGATGACCGGGGTATCTTTCAGAAAGAGGTCTATGCTATGATGGAGAGGGATAACCAGGACTGTGGGCAGTTGCTGGTAGTTGAGATACCGGATGTTTACAACAAGCTCGATGAGGTGTGCCAATCGGTACTGCTCACTATGTGCACAAGCATCCCACAAAGCCGCTTCGCTCCTTTGCGGGAACCCTGCTACCTGGGTATCAAGGGGCTTTTAAAGTTCAAGAATACTCTGTTATTTTTCCGATTCCGGAGCCAATCCCGATGAGGTTTATACTTATGCAATAACCAATCCGGCAAAGGATATTACAGTAGCATTGGATGCAAGTATTGTTCATCTGCAACAGGATGGAGAATA
>Ga0255345_1006931_pt1 | contig 10830 bp, 7 predicted proteins | sample wastewater_treat_6_FD_192415 | JGI IMG/M metagenome (GOLD analysis project Ga0255345, IMG submission 192415) | Wastewater microbial communities from Lulu Island WWTP, Vancouver, Canada - plant20 | ecosystem: Engineered > WWTP > Wastewater > Unclassified | place: Canada: Vancouver, British... | reverse complement strand
TCTGTTCAAGAATGCGTATTGTTCAAATTCAACTCCTGAGTACCAAGCTACGAATAACTCAGTGATATAAGCTACTCCAACAATAGAACCTGTAATCATAATTACGATATTCATTAACTCTATATGTTGAATGGTGATGTAAGCTTCAAGATTTGACACTTTTCTCATAATGATTAAAAGTGTGTTTACCATAGCAAATCCTGAGAATACTGCACCTGCAACGAAATAAGGAGGGAAAATTGTTGTGTGCCAACCTGGTATTACAGATGTTGCGAAGTCAAAGGATACAATGGTATGTACAGAAAGTACAAGTGGAGTAGCTAATCCAGCTAATACTAAAGAAACTTCTTCAAAACGTTGCCAATCTTTGGCTCTTCCACTCCATCCAAATGATAATATTGAATAAATTCTTTTTGTAAATGGTGTTACAGCTCTATCTCTTAACATCGCAAAGTCAGGAAGTAAACCAGTCCACCAGAAAACTAATGAAACCGATAAATAAGTAGAAATTGCAAATACATCCCAAAGTAATGGTGAGTTAAAGTTAACCCATAATGAACCAAATTGATTAGGAATTGGAACAACCCAATACGCTAACCAAGGTCTTCCCATGTGTATAATTGGAAATAAACCCGCTTGAACAACTGAGAAAATGGTCATTGCTTCTGCAGAACGGTTAATAGCCATTCTCCAACGTTGACGGAATAATAATAGTACTGCAGAAATAAGAGTTCCTGCGTGACCAATACCAACCCACCAAACGAAGTTAGTAATATCCCAAGCCCAACCAACTGTTTTGTTTAATCCCCAAGTTCCGATTCCTGTAGATATTGTATATATGATACATCCAATTCCCCAAAGGAAAGCTATTAAAGCAATAGTGAAAACGGTCCACCATTGTTTATTGGCTCTTCCTTCAACTGGAGCTGCTACATCAACAGTTACATCATGATAAGTTTTATCACCTATAACTAAAGGTTTTCTAATGGGTGCTTCGTAGTGAGACGACATAATCCTTTATATTGTTTCTTAATTAATAACTTTTTATATTATGTATTTCTAACTTTTACGTGATAGAATACATTTGGTTTTGTACCAACACTTTCTAATAAGTGGTACATTCTTTTATCCTCTGCTAGTTTTGCTACTTGACTTTCTTTATCGTTAACGTCTCCAAAAATCATAGCTCCAGTAGAACAGGCTGCCGAACAGGCTGTTTCAAACTCGTCTGTTGCTACTTCTCTTCCTTCGCGTTTAGCTGTTAAAATAGTCAATTGAGTTTTTTGAATACACATAGAACATTTCTCCATTACTCCACGAGAACGAACATTAACATCAGGATTAATTACCATTCTTCCTAAGTCATTATTCATATGGAAATCAAACTCATCATTATTGTTATACAAGAACCAGTTAAAACGACGTACTTTATAAGGACAGTTGTTTGCACAATATCTAGTACCAACACATCTGTTATATGCCATATGATTTTGACCTTGACGACTGTGAGAGGTTGCAGCAACCGGACAAACTGTTTCACATGGTGCGTGATTACAGTGTTGACACATTACAGGTTGAAATGCTACCTGTGGATTATCTGCTGGATGTTCCATTTCGCCAAATCCTCCTAAAGAACCTTTTTCTCCGAACAATCCATTGAAATTTTCTTTCTTTTCATTGTCTTGCTCAAAAGTATCTTCTGAGGAATAGTATCTATCAATACGCAACCAATGCATATCACGACTTCTTCTAACTTCTGATTTACCAACAACAGGCACATTGTTTTCGGCGTGACATGCAATAACACATGCACCACAACCTGTACAGGAATTCAAATCAATAGAAAGATTAAAATGATGACCCGTAGAACGATCAAAAGATTCCCATAAATCAACTGATGTTGCAGCCACTTCTTTATGATCTAATGAAACCTTAGGTTGCGGATTCCATATTTCAGGCTCATTATATTTTGCACTAAATATTGTTAAGGTAGTTTCTCTTACAATGTCCCCTCTACCCATTAATGTTTTTTGTCCTTGTACACATGCAAATTCATGTTCTCCCGTTGCAGCTTCAATTTTTGCATCTTGTACAGTATTGAAATTCAAATAAAATGGATAAGCATTAACCCCAACTTGCATTTCTTCTTTTAAAGCTGCTTTTTTTCCATAACCAAGCGCTAAACCGATAGTTCCTTTTGCTTGACCGGGTTGAACGATGACTGGAATAGTTAATTCATTTTTACCAACAGTAACTTTAGCATAACTTCCGTTTAATCCACCATTGGCTACGATTCTATTTTCCAAACCTAATTTTTCAGCATCAACTTTTGAAACTGTTACATAATTATCCCATGAAGTTCTTGTTATTGGGTCAGGCAATTCTTGTAACCAAGGATTGTTTGCTTGTTGACCATCACCTAGTCCTGTTTTAGTATATAAAAACAATTCCATTGCTTGCGCTGGTTTTGAATTTGCTAAAGCATTTGCAGCACCAGAAAAATCTGCTGAACCAAAACTCGAACCCACAGCTACACCAACCGAAACACCGTCATGAACCATTTTACTCCAAGTAAGTCCATTTGTATGATTAGCCGAATTGGCTTTAATATAATCGTAATAGGTTCCAGCAATCCCATTCCAACTTAACAAAGCTTCTTGAAATTGTTTTGAACTAAATAATGGATTAATAGTTGGTTGTGTTAAAGAATAAGTTCCTTTAGTCAACATCAAGTCATTCCATGATTCTAAATAATGAGGTGCCGGTATAGCAATATTCGTAATACTAGCAGTTTCATCTTCTTTTAAAGAGAATGCTACCGATAATTTTACTTTTTTCAAACTAGTTGCAAAACCATTACCGTCTGCTAAAGTATAAACTGGATTTACGCCACTCATAATTAGGGTGTGTACATTTCCAGCATTTATTTCATTTATTAATTGAGCAACTTTCTCATTAGATCCTTTTCTAATTTGACGAGAACCAACAGTTGAAGCAGCTTCACTAGCTAATGCTTGATTGATTGCTAGAACTAAAAGTTGTGCATTCTTATCTTGAATGCCTGAGACTAATAATCCCTTTGTTCCAGCAGCTTTCAACTGCTGAGCTGCTTTCATAATTACATCTTCAGCATCAATTTTCTTTGTAGAAACAGCTGAATTAGTAATTGCATTGTATATTTTTACTAAGGCTTGCTTTTGATTTGCTTCAGTCATTGGCACTCTTTTATCAGCAGCAGCACCGGACAAAGTCATGTTTGCTTCAAACTGAAAATGTTTTGACATTTTGCCTGCCTGTGGAATTCTACCTTTAGCATATCCCGTGTCAAATCCTCCACCTTGCCAGTCTCCTAAAAAGTCAGCACCTATAGAAACTATAGTATTTGCTTTTGAAAAATCGTAATCAATTAGAGCTCTTTCTCCATAAACAGTCTCAAAAGCGTCAAGTGCAGCTGATTCAGAAACTGCATCATATACTACATGTTTTGCTGTTGGGTTTTTAGCAATAAAATCAGCAATAAGCATTTCCGTAGAAGGACTTGCTAAAGTAGATGTTAACAAAACAACTTGTTTTCCACTAGCTTTTGCATCTGCTAAACTTGCTTTTATTTTTAAGTCAGCTTCTTGCCAAGTTGCATCTTTACCACCAACTTTTGTTTGCTTTAATCTCATATTATCATATAAGGACAATACTGAAGCATGAACTCTAGCATTTGCGGCAAACTTAGCACCCGCTAATTTATTGTTTTCAATTTTAATTGGACGACCTTCACGAGTCTTTACTAATATATTTGCAAAATCAAAACCATCAAACATAGAGGTAGCATAATAATCGGCTACACCAGGGATGATTTGTTCTGGTTGAAGAACGTATGGAATTGATTTATGCACTGGACCTTCACAAGCTGCAAGCGTTGCTGCAGCTGTACTGAACCCAACATATTTTAAGAAATCACGACGAGTTGTTGATGACGACGATAATGAATCTTTGTCTGCTAAGAATTCATCTGTTGGAATTTCTTCTACAAATTCATTATTTCTAAGCGTCTCAACAATAGAACTATTTTCGTTTAGTTCCTCAACACTTTTCCAGTATTTTTTGTTAGATGACATCGTATATATAGTATTAGCTTCTAAATTATTTTTTTAATAGTGACATTTTCCACATTCTAAACCTCCCATTTGTGCAGCGGTCAATTTGTCCACTCCGTATTTTTTGGAAAGCTCCTCGTGAATTTTTGTGTAATATCCATTTCCTTCCATTTTAACATCGGTTTCGCGGTGACAATTAATACACCATCCCATGGTTAAAGGAGCAAATTGTTTTTGCACTTCGTACGTTTCAACGGGTCCGTGACATTTTTGACATTCAATTCCAGCTACTGTTACGTGTTGAGAATGATTGAAATAAGCAAAATCTGGAAGATTATGAATCCTAACCCATTTCACTGGACTAGTTTTTCCTGTATAGGACTGAGTCGCTTTATCCCAACCTACAGCATCATATAATTTTTGAATTTGAGCATCATAAAAAGCCTTAGAATGATCTGGAGTAGCTGTAGTATCCGATACTTCAGAGATGTTTTTATGACAATTCATACACACATTCAAAGATGGAATACCTGCATTTTTACTTACTCTCGCTGCAGAGTGACAATATTTACAATCAATCCCATTGCTTCCAGCATGTATTCTATGAGAATAATGGATTGGTTGTATTGGTGCATAATCCTTATCAACTCCTACCTGCATCATCCATCCATACACAAAGTAACCACTCGCCAAAAGCAAGAAAATTGAAGAAACTAATACCAAAAATTGATTTTTAGCAAAGGCTTTCCAAATTGGTAATGTCGCTTCTTTTTGAGCTATTTCTATTCCATTTACTTTGGCTACTTTAGTCAATACATTGTTAACAAAAAACAACATGACAACTAACATAAACATCACTAATGCCAATGCTCCAAGAATTACGTTATTAGAAATGCCGCTATCCGCATTTTGACCACCTGGTAAAGCTTGCGCTACTGCTGCCGTTGGCTCTGGTTTTGGCTCTGAAGTATATGCAATAATGTTGTCAATATCAGCATTTGATAGTTGTGGAAATGCTGTCATCACAGACTTGTTGTTTTCTTCAAACAATTTAACCGCTGCTGCATCACCAGACTTAATCATGGCAGAGCTATTGGCTACCCATTTGTAAATCCATTCCATTTTATGCTTGTTAGCAACACCTCGTAATGCAGGACCAGTTGACTTAGCGTCTAACTTGTGACATGCAGCACAATTAGTATTAAACAAAGCTTTACCCGCAGCTGCGTCACCACCAGTTGAAGCTGGAGCTGCTGCTTCAGTTGCAATTGTTGTTTCGGTTTGTGAAAATGAATTAAAGGTGAACGTTAGCATTAATGCTAAACAAAAGAATATATTCTTTGAAATCGAATGATGGTTACCCACTTTTTTCATATTTTATTAATGATTATCGACTAATTTGGCATGATTTTAATGTATAAAATACTTGTAAAATACCAATGCTAAATTAAAAACTTGCACAAAAATACGACTTATGAACTATTCTCAAAACCTTAAATATAGGTTAAATATCAATTTATATTAATTCTAAATAATATTTACTGTTTTGTTTAATTTAAATAGTTTTACATTTGCATTAAAATCAAACCATTATGAAATTTTTAACATTCTTTAAACCCTTTTTAGTCTTAGCATTACTTGCTAAAATTAGTTTAAAATCCTACTCTCAAGAAGGAATTGTCAGCATTTCGCAAGACCCAAAATTTGAACAATTGCTAAATGAAAAAAGAAAAATCAACAGTTCGATTACTATAACCGACCGTTATAAAATCCAAATTTACAATGGTGATAACGAAAGTTCAAAAAAACAATTGATGGCTTTCAAAAAAGAATTTGGAACATTAGATTGTACCATTGTATTTAGCACACCTTTATATAAGGTATGGGTTGGAAATTTTAAAACAAGAATTGAAGCGGAACGAAATCTTATTGAAATTAAAAAGAAATTTCCAAAATCATTTTTAGTGAAACCTAATAAATAACACCCTAAATCTTTAGGCCAAAATCAATAACCCTTTCAGAGTTTAGAACTCTGAAAGGGTTATTTTTACTAAGACAAGGAAGCTTCAAATTAAAGTTGAGAAAAAAAATAAAAAAACCTCAATTTTGAATATTGAGGTTAATATTTATGTTTCGTGTAAAATTGATGTTATTTCAATTTTTTCTTCACTTCAACTTCTTGATAGGCTTCAATAATATCTAATTGTTCAATATTATTGTAGTTTTTGATTTGCATACCACAATCATAACCTTTAGAAACTTCTTTCACATCGTCTTTGAAACGTTTTAAAGCTGTTAATTCACCTGTATGAATTACAACACCATCACGGATAATTCTAATGCGTGAACTTCTAAATATTTTTCCATCGGTTACCATACAACCTGCAATGGTACCTACTTTAGACACTTTGAACAATTCTCTGATTTCTGCTGTTCCTGTAATTTCTTCTTTCAACTCTGGCGAAAGCATTCCTTCCATGGCGTCTTTCAAATCATCAATAGCATCATAAATAATAGAATAGTTACGGATATCGATTTCTTCTTTTTCAGCAATCTGTTTTGCATTACCTGCTGGTCGAACATTAAATCCAATAATAATTGCATCGGATGCAGAAGCTAACATTACGTCAGACTCGGTAATTGCTCCAACTCCTTTATGAATGATTTTGATTTCAATTTCTTCGGTAGATAATTTTGAGAATGAATCTGCCAATGCTTCAACTGAACCATCCACATCTCCTTTAATAATTATATTTAATTCTTTAAATTGCCCTAAAGCAATTCTACGACCAAGCTCAGCAAGTGTAGTATGTTTGGTTGTTCTAGCTGATTGCTCACGCATTAATTGGGTACGTTTTGCAGCAATTTGTTTTGCTTCTTTTTCGTCTTCGAAAACAGTAAATTTATCTCCTGCTGTTGCTGCACCGTCTAACCCTAATACAGAAACCGGTGTTGATGGACTAGCTATTGAAATAGAATGACCACGTTCATCATACATTGCTTTTACTTTACCGTGATGTTTTCCTGCCAAAACATAATCGCCGACTTTTAAAGTTCCTGCCTGTACTAAAATTGTTGTAACATATCCACGACCTTTATCAAGTTGTGCTTCTATTACGGTTCCAATTGCTGGTTTTTTTGGATTTGCTTTTAAATCTAAAATTTCAGCTTCAAGCAATACTTTTTCTAATAAATCTTTAACACCTGTTCCGATTTTTGCAGAAATATCATGTGATTGGTATTTTCCGCCCCAATCTTCTACAAGTAAGTTCATACCTGCCAATTGTTCTTTAATCTTTTCTGGATTAGCGGCGGGTTTATCTACTTTATTGATAGCAAAAATCATTGGTACATTTGCTGCTTGAGCGTGACTGATAGCTTCTTTAGTTTAAGGCATAATATCATCATCGGCAGCAGCAACAATAATTGCAATATCGGTAACTTGAGCACCACGAGCACGCATTGCAGTAAACGCTTCGTGACCAGGAGTATCAAGGAATGTTATTTTTTGACCGTTATCTAAAGTTACGGCATAAGCTCCAATATGCTGTGTAATTCCCCCCGACTCACCAGCAATCACATTTTCTTTACGAATGTAATCTAACAATGATGTTTTACCATGATCCACGTGTCCCATTACGGTAACAATTGGCGCGCGAGAAACTAAATCTTCTGGTTTGTCTTCAACTTGAATAATAGATTCCTCTATATCGGTAGTGATAAATTCAACTTCATATCCAAATTCATCTGCAACTATTGAAAGTGTTTCTGCATCAAGACGTTGATTCATGGTAACCATTATTCCTAAAGTCATACAAGTTCCTATAACTTTAGTAATTGGCACATCCATCATGGTTGCAATTTCACCGACTGTAACAAACTCGGTCACTTTTAAAGTTTTGCTTCCTTCTTCTTGCGCTTGCAATTCATCTTCCGTTCTTTGACGGTGTGTATCACGCTTATCTCTTCTATATTTTGCTGCTTTAGATTTTCCTCCTTTTTTACCTTGAAGTCGCTCTAAAGTTTCTTTAATTTGATTTTTAACTTCTTCTTCTGTAGGTTCCACTTTTTGAACAATAGCAGGTCGTGTACCTTTTTGAAATCCTCCGCCTGGTTTACCTCCAAATTTTGAATTAGTATTACCTGGCGTTATTGCTCTTCCTTCACCTGGTTTGGTTGGTATTCTTTTTCTCTTATTCTTATTGGCGTTATTGCCCGAATTGGTTCCAGGAACATTTGGCTTGCCATCTTTTTTAGGTTCTTCTTTTTTCTTTTTTGGCTTATTAAACTGTGATAAGTCTATAACCTGACCCGTAAGCTTGGTGCCAGATAATTTTTGATACTTAGTCTCGATAGCTTCTTCTGCAGGAGTTTCAACGTTTTCTTCAGCAGTCTCGTTTTTAGCTACTTTACTTTTTGGTTTTTCGAGTTCTACTTCAGTTGATTTTTTAACTGGTGTTGCTTTTTCAAACTTAGGAGTTTCTTCTTTTTTGTCTGCAGAAATTTTAGGCACTGAAGTTGAAGCAGGTTTTTTTTCTAAATCAATTTTACCTACCTGTTTTGGAGCACTAACAACTGCTTTCGCTTTGATTAATTCTTGTTGTTGACGTTCTTCATCAAGTTTTCTTTTGTCTTCAATTTCTTTTTCTCTTTCAAGGCGAATAGCTTCTTTTTCTTTACGAATTTCTTCACTGATACCCATGGAAGCTTCTTTCTTCCCTTTGTCTCCAGCAAATTCTCCGCAAAGAACATTGTAAACATCATCGGAAATCTTTGTGTTTGGACTTGCTTCAATGACAACTCCTTTATCTTTTAGATAATCCACAGCTCTTTCCAAAGAAATGTTTAATTCCCTTAAAACTTTATTAATCCTAATATTTCCTTCAGACATATATACTTATTAATGTTATCTGTTTTCTTTTTCTGAAAGTTTAGTCTTCAAACTCTTCTTTCAATATTTTTATTACTTCTAAAATAGTTTCTTCTTCTAAATCCGTTCTGCGAACCAAGTCATCTACATTTTGACTAAGAATACTTTTGGCAGTATCTAAACCAATTTTTGCAAACTCGTCTATTATCCATCCATCAATTTCATCGCTGAATTCTGATAACTCAACATCATCATTCTCCATTTCGCTTCCTTCTCGGATAACGTCAAGTTCATAACCAGTTAGCTGTCCAGCCAAACGAATATTATGACCACCTCTACCAATTGCTTTAGAAACTTCATCTAACTTTAAGAACACTTCTGCTCTTTTAGTTTCTTCATTAATTTTCACAGAAGATACTTTTGCTGGACTTAATGCTCTAGTAATATACAATTGAATATTTGCTGTATAATTAATTACGTCGATATTTTCGTTTCCTAATTCACGAACTATTCCATGAATACGAGAACCTTTCATCCCAACACAAGCACCAACTGGATCGATTCTGTCATCATACGAATCTACAGCAACTTTTGCTTTTTCTCCAGGAATTCTTACTACATTTTTAATGTTTATCAAACCATCAAACACTTCTGGAATTTCTTGTTCAAATAATTTTTCCAAAAATTTATCTGCCGTTCTTGACATGATGATTTGAGGCTTATTGCCTTTTAGTTCAACATTTTCAATAATTCCCCTAACGTTGTCACCTTTGCGGAAAAAATCAGACGGAATTTGTTTTTCTTTTGGCAAAACAATTTCATTTCCTTCGTCATCTACCAAAATTACAACTCTTGGACGAACATGGTGCACTTCGGCAGTATATATTTCTCCTATTAAATCTTTAAATTGTTTGTAAAGATTAGTGCTATCATGCTCGTGGATTTTGGAAATTAAATTTTGACGCAATGCCAAAATAGATCTTCTTCCTAAATCAATAAGTTTTACTTCTTCTGATACTTCTTCACCAATTTCAAAATCGGGTTCGATTTTTCTTGCTTCAGTCAATGTAATTTCTTCATTTTCTAAATCCAAATCATCATCCGCCACAACGATTCTTCTTCTCCAAATTTCCATATCACCTTTATCTGGATTGATAATGATGTCAAAATTATCATCTGAACCGTATTTCTTTTTTAAAGCGTTTCTAAAAACATCTTCCAAAATCGCCATCAGCGTCACTCTATCAATCAGTTTGTCGTCTTTAAACTCTGAAAACGAATCGATTAATGCAATATTCTCCATGCCTAATTTTTAATTAAAATATTATTGTAACAATTGCTTCTTTTATATCTGAATAAGAAATTTCTCTGTTGTTTTGAACAGTTTCTTTTCCTTTACCTATTTTTTTTGGTTCTCTTGAAGACCAAGACAACGTTATGAAATCATCATTTACATCTTCTAATTTTGCTTCCAACGTTTCATTAGCTAGTGTTTTAACCTTTAATGTTCTACCAATATTTTTTTTGTATTGTCTAAAACTTTTTAAAGGAGTTGAAACACCTGCTGAGGCAACTTCTAGTGAAAAATCTTGCTCTTCCCTATCTAAGTTGTTTTCAATAAAACGACTAACATCAATGCAATCTTGAAGATTTACACCATTATCACCATCTATTGCTATAGAAATTTTAAATGCCTCTGAAATCTTCAAATCAACCAAAAACAATGAAGGATTTACCTTTAGGGCATTTTCAATCTGTTCGCTAACTTTTTCTTTAAATGTCATCATTTTTATAAAAAGAGGGAAGCATTGCTTCCCTCATCATTTAAAATCAAAATTGTAAATAACGGTGCAAATATAGTTATTTTTT
>Ga0255345_1006919_pt1 | contig 10844 bp, 8 predicted proteins | sample wastewater_treat_6_FD_192415 | JGI IMG/M metagenome (GOLD analysis project Ga0255345, IMG submission 192415) | Wastewater microbial communities from Lulu Island WWTP, Vancouver, Canada - plant20 | ecosystem: Engineered > WWTP > Wastewater > Unclassified | place: Canada: Vancouver, British... | reverse complement strand
GCGAGCGGCGGTTTGCTTCATCGCAACCACCTTGTTTTTGACCTCCTCCAGAAGCGGCGAGCTGCCGCCGGGAGGCGCCAGGCCGGGTGGAGACACGGCTGCGGTCCTTTGAGAAAACGACGGAAAGTCCCGCTGAATTTTTTTAACGAACTCCTGAAACAGGGATTCCTTGTCCGCTTCCAATAACCTGGCCTTTTCCTCAGCCTGTTCATTGATCATGGCAATGAACTCTTCGATGGTGATGTTTCGCTTCGCCGCCTCTTTTTCCAAAAGCCGTCGGTCGATGTGCTGCCGCAGGGCGGCTTGCTGTTCCCGGTAGAGCCGCACCTTCACGGCATGCAATGCAAGCTGGTATCGCCGCTCCGGATCATAATCGAGATCGTGAAGATAAATCGCCTTTCCCTCGAGCCGGGCAATCTCAGGGTTTTGCCCCGCCTGCTTTACTTCTGCAACCGGCACCTCCGCCGCACCGGGCATAATAGAAGTGGCAACCAATACCAGGATTAAAAGAACTCTCATGATGTTTCTCCTTTTCTGCGCGACGATGGACGGTTTGCAGACCCGCCGGGTGGCCGGGATTGCATAAGATTTTTGAAAACCCTGCCGCAGGTAGCGACGAAATGCTCTTGCATTGCCCGGCAAAAGAGGGTTTCTCCGAGCCGGTCGGTGTTTTCCCGGGCAAGCACGTCATCAAGTTTTTTTATAAATTCATTGCCGGTGAGAAACTGGATGGAAAATCGGTTCAGGAGATAGCCGGCCAGTTCACGGGTGTAAAGCGACTCCCACTGGTAACGCTCCTTGATAAGAGCTATTGTGCCGTCCGGGTCTAACCGGGAAGACCCGCCGCCGGGATACGCGGCACAGTCCGGCTGGGGCGCCCGGCCGGAAAGGGCGGCTGACTTGAATTGCCCGATACATGCGGTAAGCGCCTGCTCAAAGGCGGACGCGCTTGTATGAACAAAACTTTCCTCCATAATCCGGTAGAAAAGCTTTTCATCCACATGTTCCCCCCCTCCCTTTGGCAACTGTCGCTCAAGCCGCGCCCTGAAGTCGTCAATAAAATGGGGGGACGGCAGTCCCCTGATCATGGTGTCGGCGCGATGTTTCGTCTGTTGATCCTCCCAGGCATACCGTTTTCCCATCTCGGCTATCTGTTGGTCCATCGTTTCCTCCAACGGGCTGCACCGGGATCCGGGCGCCTTGCTGCCGCTCCAATAGGCATAACAGGTATAATCAGGTGCAATATCCAGCACCTGTGCCGTTTCCACGGTCGCCCAGAAAAAAATGAATGAAGGCAGCAGAAACGCCAGCCGTGCATTATCGCTGCGCGCCCTGACCGTTTTAACCAGCATGAGCAGCGCGATGAGCAGAAACGCCAGACCCAGCGCCGGCACGGAAAAGGAGAGAAGTGGTGAGTGGTGCTGCTTCAGCATTTCCGCCTGATTGACTAGAACGGCATGCAGAAGCCAGACACAGCCAAAATGGCCCAGCGCGAAGCGCAGGCCGACAGGCAGCAAGGATCGGTAGATGACATACACAATCAGCAGGACGCAGGGTACAAGCAGGGCGGCGGCGGCGGGGCTCACCAGCGAGAGGATGCCCTCGTGTTCCAGCAACTCCCCGAGGAGGCACCAGAGGAAAAATCCGGCAAAAATCCCCCAGACCGCTTCCCTGCCATCTCCAGGGCATGCCGACGCCTTCCAGAGGGTAATCGTCACCGCGGCGCATAAGACCGCGGCAGCGGCGCCCGTTGCCGGCGCTCCCAACCCGTAGACAAAGGACATGCAGAAATGGCCGAGGAAGTAGGAGCCGTAAAAGAGCGTGAAATATCCCGAAATAGCGGCAAACATGATTACTGCCTCCCTTCGCTCAGGCCGGTTTGCCGCAGGCCCTCGCGGGACGGGTCCGGTTTCCCATCGATGGCGCGGTCCCGGTAGCGCGCGCTTAATTTCCTGACCTGCCGCATCATCGCTGGCGCCACCCCGGGCGGGGCGGCCGCCTCAATTGCCCGGTACAGGAGTTCGTTGTTTACCGATGCCGTACCTTCCGACTCAATGGCTTTGTCCAGCTCGTGCATTAGGTGATCCAGGCCGAAATCTTTTACCTCATCGGGCATGGCCTCAAGCAGATGGACCGCCCATGCCCGAGTTTCTTCGTCATCCCAGGGGTAACGTTCTTGTATGGATGCAATCTTTTTTGCATAGGCATCAGGCGACGCGGCCGGAGGCATACCGGCAACGTCCGGCTCACGCCGTTTTTGGTCTGCAGCGGTTCCGGCCCGATTGAGCGCGGCTGTCGCCGTGGTGCGGTTTCCGAATACAACAATCTCGGTAATTGCCGGCTGACCGCTGTCCTCATCTCTGAAGCGGATGAGGTAATTGTTTATCCCGGCCGCCCTGATCAGTTTCTTGATGGCCTGCTCGAGAGGGAGATTATGAAAATGAATTTTGACGGGCTGGGTGAGGCGGCAACCACCCCGGCAGGTGATGCGAATATCGCATTGGCTGCCCAGGTCGCGGAGCAGGTTGTCGAAGGGTTCAGCATGTGCATCCGCTGAAACGACCCGGCCTCGTTGGGTTTCTTTCACCGTCACCGCGCGCGCCGCGAGTGCGGCGCGGCAATCGGCCGGCGATGCGACGGACCAGGCAAAAGCGATCAGAAGAAAAAGAGCCGGTGTGAGCATATGGTTTGCATTCATAAAATTCATTGTATGGGGTAATGAGCGCTGGTCATCAGCCGGTTTGCCGCTATGAGAAAGGAACAGATGGCGGCGGCAAAGGCGGCGATGGACAGCAGGGCGCCGGTGGTGCCGCCCCACCAGCGCTGATATCGGCCGTGCAGTATGAGCGCATAGAGAAGCCACATGATGAGGCTGCCGGCCTCCACCGGGTCCCAGCTCCAGTAGCGGCCCCAGATTATTTTGGCCCGGTATGCGCCGGTGGCCATGGCCATGCTGAAGAGAATAAAGCCCACCGCGGTGGCTTTATAGCAGATGTCGTCGAGCACCTGCGGCAGGGGAAGCCGGTTGGACAATGCCGCAGGCGCCGGCATGTTCCCTGGCGCCTTTGTGGCAAGCAGCAGCAGTCCTGCGGCAATGCAAGCGATCAGGAAGGCGGTCAGGCTCATCATGCAGGTGGTAACATGATAGGCCAGCACATTCCCCTTGAGAACCGGAGGCAGCGCCTCAATGCGGGACGACATGCCGAGCGATCCGGACGCGCCGAGCATGGCCAGCGAGATGAAGGGAAGGACGAATATACCGAGCGCTCTGGTGCGGAAAAGGTGCTCGAGAAAAAGGTACATGAGGGTGAGCGACCAGCAGGCAAAGATGATGGTTTCATAGAGGGTAAAGAACGAAAGCGGGCTGTGCCCCATGCCGAGCTTATATGATTCAAACCACCGGAGCGCATAGGCGGCAGTGTGGGCGAAGATGCCGGCGGCGGTAATGCCGGTTGCGGCTTTCCCGACTTCATCGACGCGAAAAAAGAAATAGCCGCAATAGGCGAGTGACGAAAAAAGGTAGATGTAAGATACGGCACTGAATAGCGCTACATTCATTTCATGTTCCCCTGATGGTTTAGCCTTGCCGGCGCAGCGCCGGAAGGGCAGCGGTGAAAATGATCAGGCCGCCGCGCAGTGCCGGACCAGCTCCTTGATGAGGCCGGCATAGTGCTTCAGGCCATCCGGATTACGGCTGGTCCATCCGGCCACGGTTATGAAATAGCCGTCGCCGCTTTTTTCAATGGCCACCCGGATCCTGCGGTGCGAAAGAAGGAAGATCAGGGAAAAGCCGGCAATGGCAATCGCCGCCCCGATCCAGATGAGACTACCCCCCGGTTCAGTGCAGACGAGCAGGCGCATGCAATCGGATGAGGGGTCATTTTTTTCGACGCCGGTGATGCGGAACTCGTATGCTTCCTGTCCGGGTTGTTCAAGGCTGACCGGATGCGTGGTAACCAGCGATTTATGGATGAGGGAACGGTTATCCCCGTACACCTCAACCGTGGCGGCGCACGGTGCTAACGCGGCGCGCCCGGCCTTCTTACGGGACGCCCCCGGGTAATCGTCGCTTACAAAGACTTCTTTGAGCCGCACGACGTTCCCGGTCTCCGGTATGCTGCAGCATTGATGGCGCCTGAGGGAAAATGTTCTATGTTTTCCACCCGCCTTTCCGGCACGGAGCGACAGGGTCAGTTGGGGGCCGTCCTTTTCGGGCGAGCGTGACTGACCGACGCGAATGCCATGCGCCGCCAGGGTCCGGTATCCCTCCAGCGTTCCTTTTTCATCGTGCGTCCCTTCCCGCAGCATGCTGATGGTGCTGCGATAGGTTCTCCAGGCGGAATCGGCGTCGCCGGCCGGTGGATCGACCGGCACACATCGATCCAGCCTGATGCGATAGTCAAGTTTTCCGAAGCAGGGAATGCCGTTTTTGTTGAAGAAGACCTTGTCATCGGCGTCGCCTTCCCTTAGGAACATCTCCCCCGACAGCGCGGATTGACCAAACAGTCCACCGGCAAGCACAAGGAGCAGACCGCCGTGCGCCAGGTAAAATCCCCCATGGAAGCATTTGCCGCGCTGGGAGAAGAAAACAGATCGCCCGGCGGTGCGATACACTGCCGGTCTGGACAATCTTTCAGCCAGCAAATGGTAGAGACGCTGCTCGAAGTCCGCACGGAGCGCTGCCACCGTAAACCTGTCCTCAAAAAGAGGCGCGGCCGGCATGCGGCATGCTTCTTCAGAGGCGGGGGCGGCAAGCATCTTCAGCGTTCCCGGCATGCGTTTTGTCATGCAGGCAAGCAGGTTCAGGATAAAAAGGACAAGCAGCAGTTTGAACCACCGCGAGTCGTGCACCTCGGCGGAAAAATAACCGTTGAGCCAATTGGCGACGGCATTGCCCCCGGGCAGCCGAACGCCCCTCACAAACGAGATGATCCCATCTTGCATGGTATCGGTCAGGATGGTGAGCAAAAACATGACCAGCAGCATGATGGTAAAATTGATGGATGCCATATGGGTCAAGGTACGATTAAGTAACCGATTCATACTGTGTCCGTGCGACAGACATTTTTGATTCAGTCAAGCTTGGGTATATGGATTTTCATTTCCCGATCATCTTCTCTTGTCTCTCTGGGTTATTCTCTTGTCATTCTGAGCAGAGCAAAGCATTTCAGAATATCGCTCAGGATAAACTCCGCGAAGTAGGGCTTGTTTTGGAATGCATGAGACCCTTCACTTGGTTCAGGGCGACAGTCACAGATATAAAACCGAATCCATTACACAATCGTGAATTGGATCAGAAGCACGATACCGTATTTTCCGCAACAATTGATCCACCGCTTGACATAACCTGTTTTACCTCCGCCGGCATGGGCGCCATGCCGGACATGTGGCGGCGCAAAAAGGAATTTTGCATAATGGCGCGCAATCCTTTAAAGAGCAGATTTTTTTTGAACTCATCCTTCAGGCCGGTCCACTGGGGAATCTTGGCAAGGTAATACTTTTTGTAGCAGCTCAACGCCTCCCGGAACACCTCTTCGCGGCTCATGTTGCAGGGTTTTATGACCGGATTCACCAGGTTATAGTTACGGTAATCCCAGTCTTCGATATAGGGTTCCAAATCCGGATACATGTCGGCATAGGGCCAGGGAGTGAGCATGAGGAAGTGCGGGTTGTCCGGGTTGTAGTGCCGCGCCAGATCAAGGGTCTTCTGTATCGATTGCGGCGTTTCGTGGGGCAGGCCGAGAATGAAAGAGCACTCGGTGATGATATGATGCTCATTCAGCAGGCGGATCGCCTCCCTGCATTCCCGGCAGGTCTGGGATTTTTTGAACCGGTCAAGCACTTCCTGGTCGGCCGATTCAACGCCGATAAACATGTGGATGATGCCCGCCTTGCGGTACTTGAAGAGAATGTCTGCATCCCGGACAATGTCGCCGGCGCGGGTCTCGGCGAGCAGATAGATCCCCAGGTCTTTCTCGATCAACAGATCCAGGATTGCCTCCCAGCGCTCGCGGCTGCAGGTGGGGTATTCGTCGGCGATGAAAAAGGCGTTCACCCCGAAGCGATGAAAGAGATACTCTATTTCCCCGACGAAGTTGCGCGGACTCCTCGCGCGGTAGGTCTGCTGCCAGAATCGGTGCTGGGAACAGAACGCGCAGCTGTTGCCGCATCCGCGTGAAGAAGAAACGAGGGCCACCTTCGCATCTTCCAGAAAGCTCAGGTAGTAGTCGTCCCAGCACAGCAGGTCCCAGGCGGGGGAGAGCCCATCGAGGTCATCTATAAATTCTCTTTGAGGGGTCATGATAATCCCGCCGTCTTCCCGATAAGCGACCCCTTTAACCTCAGATAACTTCATGCTGCCTTCAATGGCCTGGATTAGTTCCGGGGTGGTGTATTCGCCTTCCCACCGGACAATATAGTCAATCGCCCCGTTTCCCTGTTGCAGGGTTTCTTCGGGCATCATGGTGGGGTGGATGCCCCCGATGATGGTGATGATCCGGGGATCGATCGATTTGGCCAGGGCGAGCACCCGGGTGGCGTCGCGGAGGGTGGCGGTGTACGCGGTGGAGCCGACGATGTCCGGCCGTCCTTCCCTGATGCGCCGCCTGATGTCCTCGTAGGTGTGGTCCCTGGCCATGGCATCGTAAATCTCAACCTTGTGTCCATGCTTGATCAGCTCGCTGGCGATGTAGAGGAACCCCAGGTTGGCCCACCGCCCCGCCGATTCAACCACCCCGCAGTGATAAGGTGGGGTAATGAGCAATATCTTCTTTCCCATGCGCTCATCTCCTTGTCCTGGTTGCGTTGATTCAGATATGCACACGGCATGTCAATTGTTGGCGCCGCGCAGGATGCAGGTCATTTTTTTGTCCCCATAGTTTATTTTCCCCTCGCCCCATCCCTCTCTAGCAGGGGAAGAAGGAATTCATCGATTCTCTGGTTTAGCAATGGCAGGAGGAAGCCAACCGGTTCCCACCACCCCGGAGAGAGGGTCAGGGTTAGAGGGAGATCATAAATCTATCGCTGAACCAGTGTATGGCAACAAGCGTGCCAGGGCGGAAAAACGCGGGTGCGCTTGCCTTAGCACGTTGATGTCAGAACAGTTTTTTTGTGTCGGAATATTTCTAAGACGGAATGCGGCGGGAAGACGCGCTGCAAGGGGATGTAAGATAATGAGGACAGCTTAAGGATCGGCTATCGTCCAAGTACGGGAAATGATTTTACTTAGCGGAAGCTGTTCACGCGCTAAACAGTGCGTGAAAGAATGTGTAGCCTCTATCTCCCGGCTCATGCCAGGTTCTCGAAAAGAATAATGGCTTTTTTAGCCTCAAAAAAGCCATTATCGTGCCATTCTGGGCAGCGTACGGGGAGCTTAAGAAAATGATATTGACTGGTTAGCATGGCCCGACCCGATGTGAAAGAAACCACAACCTCATAACCATTTTTGTTTCTTGAAATCAAGCGAAATGCAGCGTCTCTTTTTAAACGGCCTTTTCTGCAAGCGACCGCGCTTATCTCCGGCCGAGGGAGCCTGCCATTGATTCGACATTGATTATTATTGACACCCTATTGGTACTTTCCTATAGTAGATAGAGGGGACGCCCTTAAAATTCTAAGTTGGCGGGAATGAAATAGGTGCTAACTTTGGTATGAAAGCGTACCCCCTTATGAATTGCAGCGGGAAAAAGTGTATGAGAAAAACATTTTTGGTTGTATGCGTCGCCATACTGTTTATGCCGCCTGCGGGTTTGGCGGTCGATCTCGGCCGGATCGGGAAAACCGTCGAAACCCTGGGGGTTGAAAATGTCCTTGATGCCGCGGGCATCGATCTCTCCCGCATCACCGACTACCTGGACTGGGAAACCATAAATATCTCCCTGTCGGCGGACATGGCAAACACAACCATCATGATGGGAAAGACGGTAGCGGTTGACGGCAAGATCTATAAAAAAGGCCTTTCCCATGTCAGGGTAGACGTCAAAGGCGAGCTGGAAGTGCCGGGCAAGGATTCGATCAGGCTTGTCGATTGCTTTATCCTGGATGAACCGCTCGCAAAGCAGGCATACATAATCTTCCCCCTGAAAGAAGCGTACATCAAAATCGATCATGATGACGTTCGGGAGATGCTCGGGCAATGGCAGAAAAAGCGTGACGGAAAGGCCAAGATTGAAAAACAGGAAGACCTCGGGTCAGAGGCAGTGGATGGCATCGATTGCAAAAAGATCCATATTCTGATGACTATGGCAAACGGCACCAAGGATGATATTACCGCATGGCTGGCGAAGAACCTCAAAGGGTTTCCCGTAAAAATAGCGGTTGATTTCAAGCCGCTCCGGGGTAAACCGGGCACCAGTATTACTACCTTCAGCAATATTGAAACAACCGAACCGGAGGCCGCGCTGTTTTCCATCCCGCAAGGTTATACGCGCTACGATAATCTGGTTCAAGTGGCGACCCAGGGGAAGCGGGGCGCGCGCCGGGGGAGCACTTCAGATAACCTGAAAAAGATCAAACCCATAGGAAAGTAAAACCGCCATGAACCATTCTACGCTTGAACACAATCCACCGGCATATATCCTCCGCTTCAAAGCGGACGGCGCATTCACGCCGAACCTCATTGCCGAGACCCATGCCGCGCTGGACACGGTACAAAATGCCGCCGGGGGTGTTTGCCTGGTGATTACCGGCGAAGACAAAACCTTCTCCACCGGCTTTAATCTGGAATATGTCGCCCAGGCCTCCGCCGACGAAAAACAACTGCTCATGGACCGGGCGGTCGATCTGCTGGCGCGCTTGCTTGGCTTTCCTCTGCCGACGGTCGCGGCGATCAACGGGCATAGCTTCGGGATGGGGGCGATGATCGCGCTGGCGTGCGACTTCCGGTACATGCGCGCCGACCGGGGGTTTTTCTGCCTTCCCGAGATTGATCTGAAGGTGACACTGCCTGCCGGGATGATGTCGCTTTTACGGCTGAAGCTGGCGCCCCCGGTGCTGCGTGACCTGCTTTTAACCGGCAGGCGCATCGGAGGAGAGGAGGCGATGCGCCTGGGCATCGTTGATGAGGCATGCGCGGCAGATGAGGTATTGCCGAATGCGGTCAGCCGGGCATCCGCCCTGGCGGCGAAAGATCGGGAGACCTATGCCGCGATGAAGCGGGGTCTGCACCATCCATAGCGGCCCGAGTTTGTAAGGTCGCATCAGAGTTCATCGATTATTGACCCGACACGTTCTGCAACGTAATCAGTGAGATTGCGGCATCGGTCTATGATCTTGCCGGATCGGTAGGTTTCCACACCGTCAGGTGTGGAGCAATCGGTGCGGATAATCTCTCGACACCGGGTGCTTCCGAATTGCCGCTTAAACTGCCGGGCCAATGTATTGCTGAAGCGCATGGCGCGATTGGCCTTATTGATATGATCCTGTAAGACCGCGTCTGATCCGGCGATCATCAATGCCGCCATCCGTGCCACCCTCAGGTAACTGTTTTCAATCCCGCCGCACTTCAGACCAATGGCAATGACGCCGCCGGTGAGAGCGCTGCAGGTTAATCCTTCAAGTACGGTTCCGCCGAGGAAACCCCAGGATGCGCGCAGCAGTTCTTCATCAATCCGCATGACCGGGCTCAATTGGCGCAATACGCGGTGACAGCAGTGAAACCCGCCATCTGAAAATACTTGCAGCAGGCCTTTGCACGCTTCCGCTTTTTCGCGGTCCATGCCCGGCGCACGATTCTCCGTGCTTTCAGCAATAAGCTCTATCAGCATTCCCGTCGCCGAGCACATGGCTTTGACGCAGGGACGCATATCCGCCGGGCTGTTTGATATTTCGCCGCAGTTGACACTGCCGTTCACCTGCTTGAACCGGCTCACATATCTTTGTCCAATGCTGATGACCTTTGGAAGATGGTCGTTTCCTCTTTCGTCCCCGTAGAGCATGCCCAGCGCCATGATGGCGGAAGTCACCGCTCCGCACTCCGCCTTGGTCAGGCCGATGCCCCCGGGCAAGCCGGATGCGGGAAGCATCATGCGCTTATCTTGCTCGCCCCACACCTCCAGCATGGTGCGCATAACCGTGGGTGCGCAATGTCCGGTTCTCAGAAAATTCCTAAAACTCCTGAGCCTGCTGTTTCCCTTCAGACGATTTTTTGCCTTCATAACCTCCTCCCCTTAAATCCCGGCCATGACCAACGACACGGCACCGGCGTGCCGCACAAAAGGGTCTTTTACACCTATTCCTTCGGGGTTATTCGAATTTTTATTCGGGGTCGGGCCATGCTATCCCTCCAAGCGATATAATTATAAAATATAGAAAAAACCTATAAAACGCACCTTGTAGATTGATATTATTAATTGGACACATCGAATGGGTATGTTACACAGTAAGATATCTTCCATAAGCTCAAAGGCTCAAAGAAATTTCACGATTCGCTCAAAAACGGATGTTTTTATGATTCGCTCCCCGTTGCTTATAAAGTTATAGGTGAAGTGATAACGCATGTTTATGAAAAAAGCCATTTCCTTTTTTTGTGCTTCAATATGGAAAAAATCCTGGCCTCTGTGGATCGGGGCGGTTGGTCTCGCTCTTACCAACATATTCATGTTTGCTTACGCGCGGGCGATAGGCGTGTTTCCCCAGATGGCGATGTGGGGCAGTTGGCTGTACTATCTAATGGGGCTTTCTGTGGATGCTCCTTTTACGCAGTATCCTCGTACCCCGCTCTACCTTGATATGCACAGCATGATTAATTTCGGGTTAATATTGGGCGTCGCGATAGCAGCTCTTTTATCGCGGGAGTTTAAGGTCAGGACAGAGGACTGGCGCGGCTGCGGGATGGCCGTGGCTGG
>Ga0255345_1006918_pt1 | contig 10845 bp, 8 predicted proteins | sample wastewater_treat_6_FD_192415 | JGI IMG/M metagenome (GOLD analysis project Ga0255345, IMG submission 192415) | Wastewater microbial communities from Lulu Island WWTP, Vancouver, Canada - plant20 | ecosystem: Engineered > WWTP > Wastewater > Unclassified | place: Canada: Vancouver, British... | reverse complement strand
TGTTATAGATGTTAAAACTCTTTGGCAATCAATGAAATCTTTGCAAGGCTTCGATGAAGTTTCGCAAATGCCAAAAGGAATCAGAGAATATTATATGGGCATGTTTAAAGAAAGAGCGATCAATACCTTGGTTACCGAAGCGTTAGCCGATATGTACGCAACTGCAGTCAAAATTAAGCCTAACTTTGATGTTAAAGCGCTTGTTGACGCCGACAGAGCACGAATTACTCCGGCTGAATTTGACAGAAGATTGCGAAATGAAGGCATTACTTCTGAAGAATACGGTAAAGAAAAAATCAAAGCCATGGTTTTCTCTGCAATACAACAGCAAATACTAAAACCGATTCCTTTTGCCAGTGCAACTGAAGATGTTGTCAAAAATTTCTATGAAGAAAATAAACATCGTTTTGCGTTAGACGATAAAATTTCCTTTAACCATTTATTGGTTTCTCCCGATGATTTCTCAGGAAAAACTGAGGTGGCAGAAGAAGCCATAAAAGAATATTACGACAAAAACACATCAGAATTCTTAAGCGGGAACAGGGTAAAAGTTTCTCATATTCTTTTAAATTTCAGAGACCAAAAATATCTCGATACTATACCTGTAAGTGAAGCTGACCTTAGAGAAGCTTATGAAAATAACAGAGCTAAATATGTAACCGGCGAAGAAGTAAAAGCAAGACATATTCTGATTAAGACAAAAGATAAGGCAGAACTTGAAGACTCTTCGGCATCTGCTGAAAAAGTTAAAATTGAAAATATTCTGAATAGAGCAAAAAGCGGTGAAGATTTTGCAGAACTTGCAAGAGAATTTTCTGAAGACAGCAGCGCCAATAATGGCGGGGACTTAGGACAATTCGGCCGCGGAACAATGGTTGAACCCTTTGAAAATGCCGCCTTTAATGCAAAAATCGGAGACATAGTCGGGCCTATAAGAACTCAGTTCGGCTATCATATTATTAAAGTCGAAGATAAAATACCGGCTACAGATAAATCTTTTGAAGATGTTAAAGCAGATCTGATAGCTGAATTCAAGATTACTCAAGCTGAATTGAAAGCAAGTGCCGAAATGCAAAATGCCAGAAATCAGATTTTTTACTCCGGAAAACAGTTTAACGATTTCATAAATCTTTCAAATGCGGAGTCTGCAAAAAATAAAGGTCTGTTGCCTGTATTCTTTAACGGAAAAATTACTAAAGATTATGATCCAAAAGACGCTCAAATTCTAAGAGCTGAAATCGCTGATTTCTCAGGGGCAATTATTCCGGAAATTGAAAAAGCTGTATTCTCATTGAAGATTGGTGAGGTCAGCGAAATTGTTAAAACCATTAAAGGTTTCCATCTGTTTAAAATCGAAGAAATACTGGAGCCCATACAGCTCTCTTACTCTGATGAAGTTAAGCAAACAATTAAAGCTAAACTTGAAGCTGAAGAAAGAAACAAGCTCGCCGCAAAAAATGCGGAACAGCTGAAAAAAGAAAATCCCTCAGCGGATGTTCTTAAATTGGTTGAAGCCTATACACAAAAAGAAAAGGAAAGCAAAATTTCCTTTGAAGGTCTGCCGTATTCGAAGAATCCCGGATTCGCAGCAAATGAATTGTTTGAAGGTCTCGGATTGTTTTCTGATAACGGCAGAACCTACGTTTCAGAAATCCATACCGCTCTGGCTAACCTTTTAAAAGGTGATTGGAAAAATAAGGTTGCCGGCCCATTTAAAACACAGTTTGGTTGGCACTTTATTGAAGTTACCGATTATGAAAATAACAGATACGAAAGTTTTGACCTCGTAAAAGACTCCATAAGGCAGATGCTTGTGCTTGAAGCTAATCAGGCTGAAGTGCAAAAATTCTACGAAGAAAATAAAGAACAATTTGCCGTCCCCGCTTCGAGAGAAGTCAGACAAATTATTACAAGTTCCGAAAAGAATGCAAATGAAGCTTACGACAGACTTAATAAAGGTGAAATATTTGTCTTGATTGCAAAGAGCTATTCAATTGATGGAGTGCAGGCAGGCACATTAACGACCATGGAAAAAGGAAAAGTTTCAACAGAGTTGGCAGAAGCCGTTTGGGCACTTACAAAAGGCCAATATACAAAACCTGTAAAAACTCCGTATGGATACGTTATAGCTCTATACGAAGGCAACGAAGTGCTCGAAGGAACAAAACCTCTTAACGAAGTTGAAGTGGGCATCAGGCAACAATTAAGACAGCAATACAGTATGAGTGCTTTTGAATCATTCTTCAAAGGCTTGCTGGCAAAAGCTTATGTAACACGAAATGATAAGCTCATAAAAGAAATGTAGTATGCTAGCTAAAGACTGTCCGATATTCGGACAGTCTTTTTCTTTTTAAGAAAGGTATAAGATGAGATTAGATAAATATTTGCAGGTAACAGGTTTGATAAAAAGGCGAGCTCTGGCTAACGAAGCATGTAAGCTTGCCTTGATTACCGTAAATAATGTGATTGCCAAACCCACAAAAGAAGTTGCCGAAAATGACATAATAAACATCAAACTGGCTAAGAAAGAGCTTGAAATAAAGGTTTTAAAACTTATTACCTCTAATTCTTTAAAAAAAGCAGAGAGAACAGAATATTTTACTGTTTTAAAAGAGGTCGACCGTGAATAATAAATTTATAAAAGCAAAAAAGTCGCTTGGGCAAAACTTTTGTGTCGATGACAGAATTACAAATGAAATAATACAAATAATTAACCCCGATCAAACTAAACAAGTCTGGGAAATCGGCCCGGGGCAGGGCGCTTTAACTAAAGGCCTGATTGCGGCCGGCGCAGACATACATCTGTTTGAAATAGATGAAAGAATGAAAGAAACCCTGACTGCAATATGCAATGAAACAAATATAACCTGGGGCGATTTCTTAGAACTTAAATCAGATAAATTGCCGTCATTAAAAAAGCCTTTGTTCGTATGCGGGAACTTGCCTTATTATTGTGCGACACCCATAATTAAAAGATTTCTTGAAACCGGACCACTAGCAGAAAAACTTGTTTTTTTGTTGCAGAAAGAAGTGGCTGAAAAGGCGGCTGCTCAATGCGGTTCAAAAGATTACAGCTATCTCTCGCTTCACACTTCATTCTTTTCAAAAGCTTATTTGGGAAATACTTACGGACCCGAATCTTTCAGGCCCAGACCGAAAATTGACAGCAGAATTCTTATAATTGAACCCCTAAAGCTTTCCGAAACAGAAAGACTAAAAAGGTTCAATGCATTAAAATACGCATCAATCTTATTTAATCAACGCAGAAAAATGGCTCTGCCTATACTGAAAAAACAGTTTGAACAAAAAAACTGGGAACAACTTTTCACAACATTAAATATTGACTTCAAAGCCAGGCCCGAAAACATAACGCCCGAACAAATGTTAATTCTTTTTAATTGATAAAAAATAACGATAAAAAAATCACCCGGTTAAGGGTGATTTTTTTTATTCTGTTAATCTTTTTTATTCTTCTTCTACAGAGCCTTCAAGTGCAGCTTTGCGAGAAAGGTTGACGCGGCCTTGTGAGTCTATTTCGATTACTTTAACCTTAACTTCATCGCCGATGTTGACTACATCTTCGACTTTGTTTACACGTCGATTTTCAAGTTGGCTGATATGAACCATACCTTCGATGCCGGGTAGAATTTCTACAAAAGCGCCGAAATTCATGATTCTTTTCACTTTGCCTATGTAGATTCTTCCTACTTCAGCTTCGTCAGTTACTTCGCGAATCATTCTTACCGCTTTTTCATTGGCTTCGGCATCGGGGCTCACAACCAAAATTCTGCCGTCGTCGTTAGCTTCGATTTCAACTCCGGTTTCTTCGGTGATCTTGCGGATCATTTTGCCGCCCGGTCCAATAACATTTCTGATTTTATCGGGGTCAATTTCGATCGTCACAATTCTTGGAGCGTAAACAGAAAGTCCTTCGCGCGGAGTTTGAATTGTTTCTGCCATTTTGCTCAGAATATGCAATCTGCCTTCTTTAGCTTGCGCCAAAGCGGTTTTCATGATTTCAAGAGTAACGCCGATGATCTTGATGTCCATTTGAAGTGCGTTTACGCCATTAGCAGTACCCGCTACTTTAAAGTCCATGTCGCCAAAGTGGTCTTCGTCACCGAGAATGTCACTCAAAACTTTGAAGTTGTCGTTTTCTTTGATAAGACCCATAGCGATACCGGCAACCGGAGCTTTTATGGGAACACCTGCGTCCATCATGGCCAAACAGCCTGAACATACAGAAGCCATCGAAGAGCTGCCGTTGCTTGACATAATTTCACTGACCACTCTTATAGTGTAGGGGAAATCATTCGGTTCGGGACAAACTTGTTTCAGGGCTCTTTCGGCAAGAGCGCCATGGCCGATTTCTCTTCTGCCCGGGCCACGCATTGGTTTGCATTCGCCGGTTGAGAAAGAGGGAAAATTGTAATGAAGTATGAATTTCTTTTTGTACTCATCGTCAAGACCGTCAATTACTTGAGAATCGGTGCTTGCACCAAGAGTTACAATACCCAATGACTGAGTTTGACCGCGATTGAAGAGCGCAGAACCGTGAGTTCTGGGTAAAAAGCCTACAGCAGAGCTTATGGGACGAATGTCGGTTAAGGAACGCCCGTCGATGCGGCGCCCTTCTTCTAAGATCATTCGGCGCATTTCAGTCTGAATCGTTGACTCCATTATGCGTTTTGCCGCAGCTTTCTTTGTTGCCGCACCTTCTTCACCCAAAGCAGCTACAAGAGCCTCTTGAAGTTTGCTGTCCAATAACTTGAATTTGGCAACACGCTCCGTTTTTTCAGGGGTAGAGAGAGTATCTTTGATATCGTTGATCAAAGAATTTACTGTTTTTTCTACTTCTTCTTCGGGAGCGGGAGGCGTTACAGTGGCTTTAGGTTTGCCAATGCGCTCGGCAAGTTCTTTTTGAGCGGCGGCAAGTTTTTTGATGTTTTCGTGAGCAAAAGCGAGAGCTTCAAGTAATTCATCTTCTGAAACTTCGCAGGAACCTGATTCAACCATTGTAATAGCTGAGGCTGTGCCTGCTACGGTCATGTCGATAGTGCTATTTACAAGTGAGTCGTGAGAGGGATTCAAAACGAGCTTACCGTCTATTTTCCCGACTCTTACCGCTGCAATTGCATCCACTAAGGGGATTTCAGATACCATAAGTGCTGCGCTTGCAGCATTAATAGCTAGAATATCAACCGGGTTAATTTTGTCATAAGACAAAACATAAACCGCAACCTGGATATCATTGTAATAATGATCAGGAAACATCGGACGCAAAGGACGGTCGATAAGACGAGAGGTTAAGATCTCTTTGGTTGTGGGGCGTCCTTCACGTTTAAAGAAACCACCGGGAATTTTGCCGGCAGCATAGGTCTTTTCAAAATAATCAACCGTTAAAGGAAGAAAATCATTGCCTTCTCTGGGTTCTTTACTCCCGACAACTGCCGCAAACACAACAGAATCACCCGAACGAACAACTGCTGCACCGGATGCCTGTTCGGCTAACATACCGGTTTCAAAGGTTACACTTTGAGAGTTCTGTGATTCGAGATCACAAGCTACAATTTCAAATTTTTGCATTACTTCCCCTTATTAGCGGCGCAGACCGAGCTTTTGAATTAAGGCTAAATAACGTTCGTTGCTTTTGCCTTTGATATAAGAAAGGTGGCGCTTACGAGCACCAATCATTTTTAAAAGACCACGTCTTGAATGGTGATCTTTGGGATTCTTTGCGAAATGTTCAGACAAATTGTTGATACGTTCGGTTAGAATAGCTACCTGAACTTCAGGTGAACCGGTATCTTTTTCTGACAGTTTGTTGTTGTCGATTACTTTTTGTTTAGCATCTTTAGAGATTGACATTTAAATACTCCTTTGAAATAAGTTGCAAAACCAAGCATTTCCTCTGTGGGAGAAACCTAGCTGAGCATACTCGACAAGTATATCACACATGCTCACGCAACGCAAATATAAAACTTTTTAACCGTTTTTAAAATAGTTTGTGTACAACGCTTGCTTGGTGTTTTTTATAAATACAAAATTTCCGTTTTCATCGGGTTTAAGTAATTTTGATAAATAATTCTCAAAATTTTCAAAATTTTGTGGAGTGCAAGATTTTATTCCGGATTTTTGCAAAAGTGTCTTTGCGGCCTCATTTATATCTGTAAAAATCCATCTGAATGGTCTTTCAATGATTTCTAAAGACGGCAACATGCCGCATTCTACCATTGCGTGGTATAAAACCGCTATGCGACGCCGTTCTAAGGTTAAGTTCCCCAGTTGTAATATGTCACGCATGTTTTCGTCTAATACTGAATCAGCATGCGGTATCAGAATTATAAGCCTTTTTTTTGCACAGCTTTTTAATTTAAGCAGGGTATCTAATAATCTGCTCTTCTCGTTGTTGTCGCAGCTTATTACTCCCAGGCTGCTTAGAGATAAAACCGTGTCGAACTTATCTTCAAAATCAATGTCTAACCAACGCCCTTGAATTGTTCGTATGTTGTTTAGAGACTCTTGTCGGGCTTTTTCTTTAAGCTGTTCAAGCATTCCCGATGAAAAATCAATTGCAGTGACTTCTTTAACTGACCGTGCAAGCAAAATAGCGTGCGTTCCCGGACCTGAACCCACGTCTAATACGGTTTCCGAGCTTTGCCAGTCAAATTTGCTCAAAAAAGTTTCAGTTTCTCTGCGAGCATCTTTGCAATGCGCTTTTTGGGAAAAATCTTTCGCTTTTTTATCCCAAAACGCAGCCGTTTCTTTTGTCGAGTCGTCTGCCTCTCCGGGGTTGCGGCCCCAATGATCTTCATAAAATTGAGTGAAAATTGAACGATTATCCATAAATTTATTGGGTTACCTTGCGTGCAACTTCAAGATCAAGTTCGGCACGTTTTAACATCTCGCGGGTGGCTGCGCTATTGTTGCGGTTGGCCACAGTGCGCATCCGTAAAAGATTTTTAGACGCGGCAGCGGTGTTAGCCCAATCTGACAGTTCAAAATCTTTGCTTTTCTCGGGAAAAGTATCTTGCAAAATTTTAACTTTTCTTCGTTCCATTCGAACTTGTCTTATGCGATTTTGAATGTAGCCGTCATCGTTGCCTAATTTTAAATAACATTCCGCCATCATTTTATAAACATCAATACGGTGGGTTATATCCATTATGTTCAATTCTTTCATGGCATCGTCAAATTTTTGTAGGGCTCTCGAATAATCGCCCATGGTAAAAAGTTGTAACCCTGATTGATAAGCAGGAACGGGTGTGTTGGCAAACTTAATCATTTCTTCATATTGGGGGTTTGCGGTTTTGATGTTGGTGTTTGCCGGTTTATCAAATTGGGAATTATAGGAGCTCATGGAACTCAGAGAGGCAGAAATTACGCCGGTAAACATTTTTTTCTTTACTTCTCGGGCTTCACGAGCCGACCTGTATATATTTCGGTGCTCAATTTGCCCTGATGCAGAAGGTTTGTGTGGCACGCTTCCATGGCGGTAGTCCGAGTAATCTACATACAAGCGACCTTGAGTGCGTCTTCTTTGGTCTGATTTAAAAACTGTGCTGATGAAACTGTATAGCAAGACAATTAACATAAGTGTCAGAATCGCGAATGACCAATGCTTTGTACTCATCAGAATTTACCGTCGCTGTCTGTGGTTGAAAAACTGCCCGGGTTAGCAACTTCTGCTAAGCGGTAACTGCTGTAAAATTTCGTTACAATATCAAGTTCTTCGTCTCTTTTGCCGGCAGATTCATCAATCTTTGTGTGAATACGCAAAACTATAAAAGAGGCTTTAGAGGACTCACTTTTATTTAACGGTTTAATCTTTAATGAATTGTCTGCGGGGTTGATCTCTTGATAATACCCTTGAACTTCGAAATCAGCTATGTCGCGCAACACTTTTCGTTGCGAATAAGCCGAATAAGAGTCAAACTCGGGGCGGGTGCTGGGTTCAAAGTAAATAGGATCTCGTAAAAAATATAAGTAACCCGGAGTGCGGGATTTAGTTACGGTACCGTCAGGCTGCCAAGCGTAGTCATATCTTACAGTCATTATTCTTGAATCGCTGTCAGTTCCCGTTTTGCGAGGTGTCCCCGTTATGTCGTAAAGAATTTCATCTAACGGAGTATTGCTATAGGTGAACGAATAAAAAGAAAATTGTTTAGCGTCACTGTCTATTTCATTAAATGAATAGCAAGCGCTCATCTCGCCTTCAAGATGGTCGAGCATGATGCGCGTATCAGATTGTATCTGGCTCTGGCTAACCGTATGACGCATGGTTTCACGACCGCTAAAGTAAAAATTCCAGGCCAAACCCATAAGAAGAGCAATCAAAACAACGGCTACCATTAGCTCTACTAAGGTAAAGCCAATTTTCTTTGTATCATATCCCATATTTTACAACCACCGTTCCGAAGCCGAGACTAAAGTTTCTGTTAGGCTCTTTCCACTCAATGTCTAATTCCACGCGAATTTTATCGTCTGTCGGCTTTTCCAATTTTACTGTTGCGCTAAAGCGCTTGTAATAATCAGGGTAAACCATAGATTCACCATCCTGAGGAACCAAAGGCCCGCTGACTTCTTTGTTGCTTCGAGCTATACCTAATTTAGAAGTCTTGATTTCGTTTTCTAACAGATCAAATCCGATAGAACGAATTTCTGCTATTATTGTGCGCCCTAAACTGTGGGCAACCATGAGGTTTTTTGCCTGAGCTGTTTGTTTATTGCTGCTCTGAAATAAAACTATAAGAGGCAACAACCCAAACGAAAAAATCACGATTGTTATCAATAACTCAGGCGTCGAAAAAGCTTTGCGCGTTTTATTCACTTGCCGAGCCTCCCCAGTAACCTATGTGCTGAAGCTTGGGGCTCATGAAAAATTCATGGGTAGCAACTTCATAGTCTAATCTAAAGTTTGCTTCATTGTCTAGCATATCTTGGACTATTCTAAATTTTCCGTCTCCGTCAACACGGTAATACAGAGGGTTTGTGTGAGGATGTATAATCCATAAGTCGCCATCTTGATGCCTCAAATTCATATACATATTAACATAGTTCCCAAATATTACATTTGACAATTCTGCGGTGTTGCTCATAGCGTTTGAGGCCCATTGGCTAGAAGGGCGGTCAGGGTATATTCCCATGCCGGGAAAATCAGTGATGCGCCCGCCGTTAGTTTTTATGCCGTAACAAGAATAAACTGAGGCCTCGATCGTTATGCCGGGGCCTTCTATAGAAAGCATGCGGTCTTTGAAGTTTGTTGCACTTGAAGAATACGGATGATAAATAATGTTTAAGTGCCCAAGTGGCAGGCCTTTGTCATCGCGGCGCGCTATGATGTCGCCTTTGATTTTGAAGGGTCTTTCGCTGTTGTAAGAAGTGACAACAATTGTTCCTGTTCCAACGTAGGTTACACTTGTTTCAACCTGACAGGTATCAAGCCAATAAACTCCGTCGAGTTGCCAAGCTCCGTCATCGGCTCTTGGTATATGAGTTTCGTCTGTGATTTTTTTGGTCACAATTCCGCGATGATTAAATTTAAAATTCGTCGGAAAAAGATTTTTGCTTGCGTTGTCAGTTGATGCGCTTATAAGATCGGGGTCAGACGGCCAAAATTTTTCTTTTACCAACGAAAACAAATTGGCGCCGGCTTGAAACGGAATTTTTAATTGGTTCCAGATAGATGAGCCTATTGAGCCGAAAACATATCCCAGACCTTCTAAAAAACCTTTGGGGTCGGGGTTGTTAAAATATGTTAAGGAAAACTGTATGAGCTCTTTGCTCGGTTGCTTAATATCGCCGGTTAAAAAGTTATATTGTATTTCAAATACTCTTGCCAATATGTTTGTGGCTTCGCCGACTTTAGGGTCGTCAGGGTCCCAGCGGTGTTCAATTCTTAAGTGCTTATCGGTTTTCGGAAAAGCCTTTTTAATTTCCAGTTGATTTGGTGCAAAATCTGCTTTTGACGCCTCAGAGCTGGGAGGTGCGTATTTCCATGGGGTTCTGCAAAAAGGGCCGCCGGGCATAAAGTTTTGCCGAGGGGTCGTGCCTCTGAAGTATGTGTCTTGGAGACTGTTTCTGAGGGTGTCAAGGATGTTTTTAATTTTAAACGTCGTTGAGTCCGGTAAAAATCCGCCGCTAACAGTGTTCTCATTTAACAAATTGTCTGCGGCATCATTCTTGTTATCTGATGGTTTCAGTAACTTGTTAAAGCTGTTCGGCGGAAAAAGAGCCCTTCCTTCTGCCGGGTAATAAGAGAGACCGTAGAAGGTGTCGGTGTACTGATATGCGTGAGATATTCCGGGAAGGTCAATGTCACCAAGGTTATAGGCACCGTAATTGTTTTTTGTAGAGCCTTGATATTGAGGGTTGTCAAGGGCTATTATACTTGGACCGTGTAGGTAAACTCTTGATTGGAAGGGCATGTTCCAAAGATATAAACAGCCGCCGTCAGGGTTGTTCATGTCGTTTTCAATTGAATTTTGAATTACTTCGGGATTACCGCCGGAAGGTATCATATGCCCATGAATACTGAACATGGTAAAGTTGCGTGCAAAAGGCCCCATATTAAGAAGCTTTATGTCTTTAGAGACTGTATATTCCAGTTTGCTATTGGTCGCTTTTTTTAAACCGATTCTGATATCTAATCTTAAGGTGAGATACCAGTCTTTTGAAAACTCGTTATCAAATTTTTTCTTGCGGTCTGTGGAATGATGATATGCAGTATCTTCATCGAGAGGCCCATTTGGAATGGGACGGCAATCTTTTATGGTAGGAAGTATTTTTTCGATTTCAAAACCGGCTCGTGTTATGTGATAGTCTTTTAATATCAATACTTGGGTT
>Ga0255345_1006913_pt1 | contig 10852 bp, 9 predicted proteins | sample wastewater_treat_6_FD_192415 | JGI IMG/M metagenome (GOLD analysis project Ga0255345, IMG submission 192415) | Wastewater microbial communities from Lulu Island WWTP, Vancouver, Canada - plant20 | ecosystem: Engineered > WWTP > Wastewater > Unclassified | place: Canada: Vancouver, British... | reverse complement strand
GCATGGCGTATCCGTGTGCCGGAAGAGGTTGATCGCGACAGTGGAGTCTATTTCCTTCGCACCAATGTTGCCGCGATGGATGAGAAAGCCACTTGGGATTATTATAATTTGATCCGTGAAATCGAGTGTACGAACCGGCAGTTGAAAACAGATCTCAATCTGCGCCCCGTTTTTCACCGGACAGATGACCGTTCGGATGCACACCTGTTTTTCGGGCTGTCGGCCTACCAGATAGTGAACACCATACGCCATCAACTCAAACAATCGGGCATCAACCACTATTGGACGGAGATAGTAAGAATCATGTCCACGCAGAAGGTCGTGACAACAGAGGCGGTCAATGCATTGGGCGAAAATGTGCAGACCCGGATCTGCAGTGAACCGACAAGGGATGCCGCTTCGATTTATGAAGCACTGCGATACGGGGACAGACCATTTAGGAGAATCAAAATTTGTAGTACACAGTGCAAATCTAGAAAAAAATGAGAATACTGTTTTACAGAGAGATACGACTTGATGAAGTCAAAGTTGGGCTAAGTTGCAGCCGGTAATTCGCACTTATGCCGAAACTTTTGGCGGATCGCTCAAAGGTGCGGTTATTCCGCCCGATGCGGTTGCATATGTCCAATTAACTAATGAAACCGACACTCTGATTTCACTCCCTGAAACGGATGGCAAGTTTTTATTTGCCGGACTTCATGAGGGAAGCTACGATCTCACGGTCATTGCAGATATGCTATCGGAATATGCCGAAACAACTATAGTTGATATCGCAGCAGAAAACGCGATAGTTGCCAATCCGGATACTATCCGCTTGATTCCCCCTGAACCAATAGGCCTTAGAAAAATTGTTTTTCATCATTTGTTGTAGAGGTATTCCGTGATATGCTTCTACAATTTTTTTAATCCTTACTCCGCTTCTCTTATCCGGCAGAATTCAATTCATCAATCGCCGCCAAAAGAAACTTGAAAAAAAAAATGTCATAATATTGTCGCATAAATTCGTAATTTTGCGGTTCACAACCAATAATTCGATTCACTCGTCATGGATAGCCAAACAAAGCAACCGCTTGTCGTTTACAATACGCTAACGCGAAAAAAAGAACCTTTCGAGCCCATTCATCCGCCCTTTGTCGGGATGTATGTCTGCGGTCCGACCGTTTACAGCGATATTCACTTGGGCAATTGCCGTACCTTCATTTCGTTCGATACTATTTACCGATATCTGCTCCACATAGGCTACAAGGTGCGCTACGTGCGCAACATCACCGATGCCGGCCATCTGGAAGGCGATCGCGACGAAGGCGACGACAAGTTTGCAAAAAAAGCCAAACTCGAACAGCTGGAACCGATGGAAATCGTTCATAAATATACCATCGGTTTTCATCATGTCCTCGAAGCTTTCAATACACTGCCACCGAGCATTGAGCCCACTGCCACCGGACACATTATCGAACAGATCGAAATGATTCGGGAAATTCTGAATAGTGGTTATGCCTACGAAGTGAACGGATCGGTTTATTTCGATGTAGATAAATACAGCCAAAAATACGATTACGGAATTCTCACCAATCGCAAACTCGAAGATTTGCTCGAAGGCACACGCGAGTTGGGCGGACAGGACGAAAAACGAGGCCGACTCGACTTTGCCCTTTGGATAAAAGCAAAACCCGAAACGCTGATGAAATGGCCTTCTCCTTGGGGCTGGGGATTTCCCGGATGGCATATCGAGTGTTCGGCCATGAGCACCAAATATCTGGGACAGACTTTCGATATCCATGGTGGCGGAATGGACCTGCAGGCTACGCACCACACCAACGAAATAGCGCAATCGGAAGCCTGCAACCATGTGCAACCCGTCAAATACTGGATGCACACCAATATGCTGACGGTAAACGGCGCACGCATGTCGAAAACAGCCGGCAACGGATTCCTCCCACAGGAATTGTTCACAGGCAATCACCCGCTTCTCGAACGCGGCTATTCGCCCATGACCGTGCGATTTTTCATGGCGCAATCGCACTATCGCAGTACACTCGACTTCAGCAACGAGGCATTGCAGGCTGCCGAAAAGGGATACAAGCGACTGATGGAAAGTCTTTCGAATCTCCGGCGCATTCAGCCTTCCGATTCATCCAGCGTAAACGTGGCAGCTCTACGGGACAACTGTTATGCGGCCATGAATGACGATTTCAACACGCCAGTGCTCATTTCGCATCTGTTCGAAGGGGTACGCATCGTCAATGCTGCGATCGACGGCAAGGAAACATTGTCGGCTGCTGATCTCGAACTGCTGCAACATGTGATGAAGACATTTGTTTTCGACGTGTTGGGGCTTGTTGACGAAACCAAAGCCGATGCGAAAAGTCACGTAGTTGACGGACTGATGAAACTCGTCCTCGAAATCCGAAGCGAAGCTCGTGCAAAAAAAGACTGGGCAACGTCCGACAAAATTCGAGACAATCTGAAAGCCATCGGCATCGAAATAAAAGACGGTAAAGACGGCACTGACTGGAAATTTATCTGATTCAACCACCCTCAAACAGTCTTACAAATGCAAATCGTCATTTCGCCTGCCAAATTAATGGATTTCGAAGGTTCAATACCCGCCGTAAAAACTACGACTCCCCTTTTCCCTGAAAAGACGGCCACGCTGGTAGAAATTTGCCGGCAACTTTCGGAACGTGAAATTGTTGCGAAAATGAAAGTAAACGCAACCATTGCTCACCATGTGTACGAATATTTTCAGACCTTCGATTTCGAGAGTACGCCCCGGCGGGCTGCTGCACTTGCCTACAACGGCATTGCCTATAAGGGATTAAATGCGGCCGACTTTTCGCAAGAGGATTACGATTTTGCCCGGCAACACTTCAATATCCTTTCTGCGCTTTATGGTATCCTCCGGCCGTTCGACGAAATCAAACCCTACCGCCTCGAAATGCACCGCAAAATCGTACCCGCAGGCTTCAAAAGTCTTTACGACTTTTGGGAAGATTTGCTCAATGATTATCTTGGCCGCAAACTCAAAAAGGACGATAAAATCGTCATCGACGTTTCGTCGTCCGAGTACGGGAAAATTCTTAATCCGACAAAACTTCCGAAAAGAACACGCATCATTTCGATGAATTTTCTTCAGCATCAGGCGAACGATCTCAAACAGATTGTGGTACACACGAAAAAGGCACGAGGAATGCTTTCGCGTTTTATTATAAAAAATAAAATCTATCGACTCGAAGATGTGAAAGCGTTCGACAGCGAAGGCTACTTTTTCTATCCAAAACTCTCATCTTCAAACGAATGGTTTTTTGTACGTTAAAATAAACGACCGAACATGAAAGAAACAAACAGAGCCACTTTTACTTCGAAAATCGGGATGATTGCAGCGGCTGCCGGATCAGCAGTCGGGTTGGGAAATATATGGCGCTTCCCGAGTATGACAGCAGATGGCGGCGGAGCAGTGTTTATTTTGGTTTATATTGGATGTGTGCTTTTCTTCGGCATCCCGGTGATGGTTGCCGAATTCATCATTGGCCGATCGTCAAAAGCAAATACTACCGGTGCTTTTCACATTTTAGCCCCTAACACGTCATGGAAGTGGGTGGGCCGACTTGGAGTATTAACAGGGTTTGTGATTATGGGTTTTTATATGGTAGTGTGCGGTTGGACGCTCGAATATATCTGGCAGTCGGTTAGCGGAAAACTGGCAACAGTTACCGACTTCTCGGCAAATTTTGCAGCGTTGCAGCAGGATCATCTCAAGCAAACGCTGTTGATGACGGGATTTACTGTATTGACCCTTTTGTTTACACTTTCGGGAGTGAGAAAAGGAGTTGAAAAATCATCAAAAATATTTATGCCGATACTCTTTCTATTGCTTATTTTGCTCGGCATCCGGTCTGTTACGTTGCCCGGTGCGATCGAAGGTCTTGAGTTTTTGTTCAAGCCCAATATAGAGCATGTAAAATCGACTGTTTTTCTGGATGCAATGGGACAGGCATTTTTCTCCCTTTCGCTCGGGATGGGTTGCATGATTACGTACGGATCATATTTTTCAAATAGTTCCAATTTGACGAAAACGGCCATCCAGGTTTCGGTTCTTGATATGTTTGTGGCCATTCTCGCGGGAATCGTCATTTTTCCATCGGCTTTTGCATTAACGTCCAATCCGGATACGATTCTTGGCGATTTGATAAACGGTGGACCCGGTTTATTATTCATTACCCTGCCTCAACTCTTTAATGAGATCCCCCTTTCGATGCTTTGGTCTTCCTTGTTTTTCATTCTGGTTGCCATCGCAGCTGTCACTTCCACCATTTCGCTGCTCGAAGTTGTTACGATTTACATCCAAGAAGAATACAAACGGACGAGACACGAATCAGCCGTTCTCGTCGCCATTGGAGTTATCGTTTTAGGCACTGTTTCATCCTTCTCTCCAAAGTTTTTCGGTCTGCTCGATTCTGTTTCGGCAGAGTGGATGCTTCCCATCGGAGGATTTTTCATATCACTTTTCGTAGGCTGGTATCTTGACGAAAAGTTGGTTTATGCCCAATTGACAAATGAAGGCAGAGAACAATTCGGAATCAAATTTTTAAAGGGTTATCGTTTCATTCTGAAATATTTGGCCCCACTTGCCATACTTGCTATTTTTGTGTATGGATTGATCGGATGAAGAAGAATAAACAGATGTATTGCAAAATAATAAAGCTCACGGTAGAAAAAAGGTAAAGATAAATGAAAGTTGATAAAAGGACAAAATCTGTTTGCCGTTGAGAATGAAAAATAGTACTTTTGTTGAAAATAGGTTCATAACGACAAATGCAGTTTAAGGTTACTCCTCCCGAAAAAATAGAAACAGCCATCGAGTTGCCGTCTTCAAAGAGTATCAGCAACCGGTTGTTAATTCTTAATGCCCTAAGTTGCAGCGAACACCCAATCGAAAATCTGTCTAAATGTGAAGATACTCAGGTCATCATTGATGCTTTCAATTCGGACTCAAACATTTTTGATGTGAAAGGAGCCGGCACAGCCATGAGGTTTCTGACAGCTTTTCTTGCCACGACGGAAGGAGAATGGATTATCAAGGGAAATGCCCGTATGCACGAACGCCCCATCTATCCGCTGGTGGAAACATTGGGAGTATTGGGTTCCGAAATAGAATATCTGGAGAAAAAAGGATATCCGCCCCTAAAAATAAAAGGAAAACGACTCGAAGGTGGCGAGGTATATCTCTCAGGCAACATGAGTTCTCAATTCACCTCTGCGCTTTTGATGATAGCTCCAACCATGAACAACGGGCTAACCATTCATCTGGAAAATGAAGTTATTTCTAAGCCCTACATTCAGCTTACCCTTGGATTGATGGAAGCCTATGGTATAAAATCGAAATGGGAAGGCAATAACATCACGATCAAACATCAGCAATACGTTCCAACATCAATTCGGGTCGAAAGTGACTGGTCGGCTGCCTCATACTGGTATTCGATTGTCGCACTGATGCCGGAAGCCCAAATCACGTTGCTCGGCCTGAAGAGAAATAGTTTGCAGGGAGATTCGAACCTTCACAATCTTTTTGCGGATCTGGGCGTTTGTACAGAATTTGTGCCTGAAGGCGTAGTGCTGAAAAAGAAAAAAATCTCGACAAAAAAATTTTTTCACGATTTCTCAAACGAACCCGATCTGGCGCAAACATTTGCAGTAACTTGTTGTTTACTGAACGTTCCCTTTTTATTTTCGGGGGTTCAAACGCTCAAAATTAAGGAAACCGACCGTATTGAGGCGTTAAAAAAAGAACTTTTGAAACTCGGTTTTGTTATAAAAGAATCCGAAAATCGACTGATGGAATGGGACGGCGAACGATGTTTTCCGGCCAACGAACCGGTAATAGAAACTTATAATGATCACCGAATGGCAATGTCATTTGCTCCGGCATGCATTCCTCTCGGATCTATTACGATTAACGACCCTGAGGTCGTATCCAAATCCTATCCCAACTTTTGGGAAGATTTGAAATCGGCAGGATTTAAAATTAGGGAGATAGAAAATAAATGAACAGTCTGTTTTTATTTTTGGGAATCATAGCTTTTTTTGTAGTTGCGCTCACATTTTGGAACGCTCTGCAGAGAAGAAAAGGCAACACGAAAGAAAAAAAATCGACTCCTCCACTCGTTGACGGTGGCTGTTGCGGCATGCATGAAGTGTGTGAGCGTGACAGTTTGATTGCCGCTTTCACGAAGGATCCGGAATATTTTGACGATGAAGAACTCGACAATTTTGCAGGAAAAGATTCTTCGACCTATACTGAAGCCGAGGTTGACGAATTCCGAGAAATATTCTACACGCTTCTCGATGAAGAGAAACCGCGATGGGTTCGCAGCTTACAGGTTCGCGGCATTCAAGTTCCCGACCAGCTGAAAGACGAAATCCTCATGGTCGTAAACGACATGAGGGTGCAAAAGATGCATGCATAATTTTGATTGAATGGACATTATCGAACTTTTCGATTATGCCTTTTTTCGCAATGCGATTTGGGGTAGCCTATTCGCAAGTATTGCAACAGGAATCGTCGGTGTTTACGTGGTTTCGCGACGACTTGTTTTCATTAGCGGAGGCATTACGCACGCCTCGTTTGGGGGATTGGGCATAGGATTCTTTTTCGGATTCAATCCGCTGGCTTCTGCCATGATGTTTTCGGCTCTATCAGCTTTTGGCATAAAATGGATGTCGGACAAGCAAGGCGTCCGCGAAGATTCGGCGATTGCCGTCTTCTGGTCATTGGGAATGGCAGTGGGCATTATTCTCACTTTTCTCACACCGGGCTATGCACCCAATCTTTCGGAATATTTGTTCGGAAACATTCTCACCATTACCCGAACCGACATTTTCGCCCTTATCTTGCTTGCCATAATTCTTACGCTTTTCTTCATCATTTTCTATCGTGCCATCGTTTCAGTATCTTTCGATACGGAGTTTGCAAAAACGCGACACGTCCCAACAAGGTTTATCGAATACACGATGATGCTGTTCATTGCCGTTACCATTGTGCTCAGCATCCGTTTGGTCGGCATCGTTCTGCTCATGTCGCTCATCACCGTCCCGCAAATGACCGCCAATCTTTTCACCGTGAATTATTCCAAAATGATCATTCTCTCATCCATTATCAGTTTTGTGGGGTGTGTAGCAGGATTGTTTCTTTCGTATTTTCTGAATGTGCCTTCCGGTGCTTTCATCATTTTTGTGTTGATTCTTTTGTTTTTTCTGGGAAAGGTCGCGAAGGCTTTTATCGGAAAGTCGTCAAATTGATTGTAAATAAATCTATTCGAATCATTCTTTTATTCATCTTTTTCTTATTTTCGCTTTTTGTAAGGATTCGCGAATTGCACGCCTCAAATTTATATATAATGCACTTGCTGCTTAACTCTATATCGGGTTAAAAACTACGGCAAAAAACGATTATTTGTGCAAAATGTGTAATTTTGGAACAAATTAAACGAATAAGGACAAGATGTCAAAAAGAAACTTGCCGGTATTGGGAGGGATTATTCCCGCTTTAATTACCCGGAAAGCGATTGGACAAATCAATGCCGTACTGACTGCTACTGTAAGGAATTTGAAGGGAATGCCGGGGAAAAGCGAAGAAGGTTTTTTGGGCTGATTTTTCGGTTACTCTTTCAATAAAACTTTCAACAACACTTTTATAACTTCTCTGCCCAAAAATAGACTTTTAAGGAATTGACTAAATAAATAACCTCAAACCATGCAAAAGATACCATTAATTTTATTATTTCTTTTCACATTATTTTTCACAGAATCATGCGATAATAAACACCAAAATGAAAAATATACTATAGGATTTTCTCAGTGTATGATGGATGACGTTTGGAGACAAGCGATGATGATAGAAATGAATATAGAAGCATCTAATTATGAGAATTTGGAAATAATTGTGCGAGACGCAGAAGAAAACAATCAAAAACAAATCGATCAAATAAAAGAATTGATACGAAAAAAAGTTGATGTATTAATAATCTCTCCAAACGAATCTGACGAGATAACACCCATTGCCGTCGAAGCCTATAAGGCAGGAATCCCTACAATTATTTTGGATAGGAAAATAAACTCCGATGAATATACTACATACATAGGAGGAGATAGTTATGAAATAGGGAAAATGGCGGGAACTTATGCAAGTTCTTTATTACCAAAAGAAGCAACTATATTCGAAGTTTGGGGTACTAAATCTACTTCGCCGGCTCAAGAACGTCACAAAGGATTTATGGATGGATTAGATAAAAATAAGAACTTTACTATTTTGTCGATAGAAGGTAAATGGAGAAAAGAAATAGCCTATACGGAAGCAAGGAATTTTTTTAATTCTATAAATATAAATAATATAGATCTTGTCTATGCTCATAATGACGTAATGGCTTTAGGAGTAAGAGAGGCCATAATAGAAAAAGATTCCACTCTTATATCGAACATTAAGATATTGGGTGTTGACGGAGCATTCGGGAAAGATGCCGGACTAGAAGCTGTCTCTGATGGAAGATTAGATGCTTCATTTTTATATCCCACAGGTGGAGATTTGGCAATCAGGATAGCTATGAAAATTTTAAAGGGGGAACCGGTTGATAAAAAATACATTTTAGATACAGCTTTAATCGACAAACATACCGCTAAAACTTTATTGCTTCAATCCAACCAACTGATTAATTATCAAAATAAGATTGAACAACAACGTAAAAGCATGGAGGTTATTTTAAATAGGTTTAGCGGTCTACGGCATTCCTTATTTATCATTCTTGTTTTAATGAGCATCATTATTGCTTTTACCATTTATATCTTTTTTATCAACAAAAAAATTGAGAAAAGCAATGCTCAATTAAAACTTAAGAATGAAGAAACCGAAAAGCAAAAACATGAGCTTATTCAACTAAATGAAATGATACAAGAAGTAACAAACCAAAAAGTACGTTTTTTTATGAATATATCTCATGAAATAAGGACTCCTCTAACATTAATTGTAAGCCCCTTGGAAAAATGGATAAAAAACACCTCTAGTTCTCCTTTACATGATGATTTACTAAAAATGAAAAGAAACACAGACAGACTAATTTGTCTGATAAATCAGCTTCTTGATTTCAAGAAAATCGAAAGCAACACGAGCACCCTCGATACAAAAAATACCGACATAGTAGCTCTAACAACTTCGGCAAAAAACCTTTTCGACGATTTAGCTGAAAAGAAAAATATTACTTATTCGTTCACGTCAAATACTACATCTGAGTATTTGTTATTAGATCCCGATAAAATCGATAAAGTTCTGGTAAATCTTTTGTCGAATGCCTTTAAATTTACGAAAGAAGGAGGTACTATTTCCGTCAACTTAAGCAAAAATAACAATACGATATCTATTTCGATAACCGATAACGGTTGCGGAATAGAAAAAGACAAACAGTCCCTAATTTTTGAACGTTTTTATACTACAAAAAATAACAACAATACAGGAACAGGAATCGGATTGCACTTGGCTCAAGAATTTGTAAAAATGCATGGAGGAAAAATCACCGTGGAAAGTGTACCGAAAATGTCAACAACATTTACGGTGCAATTACCCATTGCTCAAGAAAATAGTGCAGATATTGTCTTTAAAGATCAAAATAATATTTATGAAGTTACCGATATAATTACGTCGAACTCGTCCTCTGTAGATGAAATTCTCAACAAAAAATATAATTATACTATACTGATTGTTGAAGATGATCCTGATATAATGGAATATCTTTCCTCCGAACTTTCTGATAATCTGAAAATTGTTACCGCGACCAATGGATCGGAAGCATTAAATATCCTCAACAAGAACGATGAGATTTCGCTCGTTCTTAGTGATGTACTGATGCCGGAAACAAATGGATTTATGCTGTGTAAAACAATAAAATCAACACCTGAATTATCCTATATACCTGTTATTTTATTAACAGCTTTAACTGAAGAAAATCAACGCATTTTGGGGATTGCAGAAGGGGCAGACGATTATATCCCAAAACCATTTAATATCGATTATGTAAAAATCAAAATTATTAAATTGCTCGAAAACCGAAAGCAATTTCAAAATAAATTCATGCAAGATATAAAAATCGGCAAAATTCCAATTGTTGATCCAATCATTGAAATAGAAACGGCCGATAAGATTTTCATACAAAAATTTGCATCGTTAATAGCCTCCAAATTTAACGATCCGGCTATATCTATTGAAAAAATAAGTAAAGAATTGGGAGTTTCTCGAGTACACCTCCAACGAAAAGTAAAAGAAATCACAGGTTATAATCCAATAGACTATTTACGAAATTTCAGGCTGGCAAAAGCAATCGAATTATTCGGGAGTAGCCATCTTTCAATCAGTGAAGTTGCTTATGAAACAGGGTTTTCCTCACCTGCTTATTTTTCTAAATGTTTTAAGGACGCTTTCAGCGTAACACCTTCTGAATATATCAAAGACAAGTAATAGGGATTCTTTTAATTTTGTAACATTTCTGTATCTTTATTGATATAGAAACGATTTTTATTCTTGTATTTTACAAGATTTATCGCATTGGTTACTTTTTTTATCGTCTAGTTATCCTATTAAATATAATATCGCATTCGAAAATCTAACCCAATAAATATTTTAATATGGATAAAATTCAAAAAATTAAATGGTGCATAATTTTTTTTATGTTACTCGGTTTGGTTGATATTCCGATGATACCCACCCAGTGATTCCAGCGATATCCACCCACTGGCTGAAACTATCAATTTGACAAAGTTATCTTTTTTTTCTTAAACTATCTCCTTTTAATTCGATTCTATGTGAAGT
>Ga0255345_1006903_pt1 | contig 10866 bp, 8 predicted proteins | sample wastewater_treat_6_FD_192415 | JGI IMG/M metagenome (GOLD analysis project Ga0255345, IMG submission 192415) | Wastewater microbial communities from Lulu Island WWTP, Vancouver, Canada - plant20 | ecosystem: Engineered > WWTP > Wastewater > Unclassified | place: Canada: Vancouver, British... | reverse complement strand
CACAGCCGTCACGACAAGCACAGAAGCCATCAGCATGGTTTTTATCCGTAACCGTTTCATTTTTCGCGCCCTCCTTGAGATTGATTTTATAAACCTTCTGCCAGTAAGTAACTATACGAAGGGGTAGCTTCGTTTGTCAAGGCAGCGGGGGTGATAAGCGGAAACATCACGAGGTAAGACAATGGATTTTCACGTTTTGCCTGTACTTTTATTTCTATTGTGACAATAAATCACGTGGCGGTGCGGATTGACTGATTACCAAAGTAAAAGCATTCTCAATATATCTGTTCGAGGTCTTCTCCACTGAAGCATACCCCGATCCGCTTTTTTGTTTATAATATATACAATAACTGCTCTCAACGTATACTTTAAATACACTTACTGTTGAAAATTTCCACATCCATGACCCGAAAGGTCTCACCTTGTCCGGTACAAATATTCAAAATATTGACGTAATCTCCAGGACCGGATAACCACACACCGAAACGGCAAAGTATTTGCAAGGAGCTTAATTGTTGTTGCGAAAAATACCCGGGTAATTCTTTCCCCTGGGTGATTCATCTCGGCTAAACGCCGACCAAAGGAGGCAAGACAATGAACCACAGATCCTGGCATCGCCACTACGACCCTGGCGTTCCCACTTCAATCCGCTACCCGCACATCATCGTCCCCGATATTGTACAAATACCGGCCAAGACCTATCCGGACAAGCCAGCGCTGGTTTTTGAGGGAAAGGAAATCACCTTCTGGGAGTTGCGCACGCAGATACTGAGATTTGCCAATGCACTCACGGGACTGGATATTAAAAAAGGGGACCGAGTGGGGCTTCACCTGCCTACTTGTCCTCAGTATGTTATTTCCTACTACGCCCTCTTGTCGCTGGGGGCGATTGTCGTCAATCTCAATCCCTTATACACGGTGGAGGAGCTGCAGGGCACGGCCCACACAACCGGCATGTCGGCTCTTATCACCTCGGACATGTCTTTGGAGACGGCGCGTATTCTGGTAAAGACCGCCGATATCAAAAAAGTTGTTTTCGCCCGTATTGGCGACTATTCCGGCCAGAGTCCGAAAAAAGCCAATGCTTCAGTTGAGCCGGAGGAGGGCTGGCACTTATTTTCCCGTCTCATGGAAGATTGCCGAAACACGAAAAAACCCCGCGTGAGCATCAGCCCCGACGATGTGGCGGTGCTCCAGTTTACCGGAGGGACCACCGGCATTCCCAAGGGCGCCATGCTCACCCATAAAAACATCGTTGTCTCTGCGGTACAGCTCACCTTCTGGCTGTCTCCACTTTTACAGCTCATCGCGCCGGAGCGCCGCCTGGTTCCGGTGCATCTTCCCCTGTATCACGTCTATGGCAACCTGATCATGAACTGGGCCATCTACTCCTGCACCAGACAAATTTTAATTCCCAGATTCCAGATTGATGACATTATAGAGCTCGTGAAAAGCTTAAAAGAAATATTGTTCTTCCCCACCGTGGCCACGGTAATCAGCGCTCTTCTTAATCACCCGAAAATCAACGAATTGGATCTTGGCAAAAAGCTAACTCTTATCAATTCAGGCGGCGGCCCCACGGCCCTGCACCTGATGGAGCAGCTCGACGACATGGGAATTTACACATCTCAGGGGTGGGGGATGAGTGAAACAGCAGCATTGGGAACCAGTACACCGATCTTTAGCATCAAAAAAATCAACAGTATCGGTATTCCATACCCGGATAATGACGTGAGACTGGTGGATCTGGAAAGCGGCCTCGAGGACGTCCCCCGGGGCGAGCCGGGGGAAATTATCATCAAAAGCCCCACGGTGATGAAAGGCTACTGGAACAACCAGGAGGGAACGGACGAGCAGTTAAAAGACGGCTGGCTCTACACAGGTGATATCGCCATTCAGGACGAGGACGATTTTCTTTTTATCGTGGACAGGAAAAAAGACATGGTCATTTCCGGCGGTTTCAACATTTACCCCAGGGAAGTGGATGAAGTTCTTTTTCAGCACCCGAAGGTCGAATTCGGGATCGCCGTGGGAGTGCCTGATGAGTACCGCGGCGAGACTCTGAAGGCCTTCATTGTATTGAAGAAGGGCCAGAGTGCGACGGACAGGGAGATCATCGACTTTTGCAGGGAGAAGCTCGCTCCCTACAAAGTGCCCAAGCTTGTGGAGTTTCGTGACTCTCTTCCTCAATCGTCGGTCGGCAAGGTGCTGCGCAAGGAACTGCGCGCGGAAGAAATTCAAAAAACCGCAAAAAAATAGGAGAAGTTTAAGTAAGCGTCAGGCATGTATGTGATATTAACCTGAAACGCTTTCCACTTTCGAGGCCCTGAGGGAGGCGGTAGCCTTTTACTGATTATAAATCCCGTTGAATTTACCGAATGGGCGCGCTTTTCCATAAAGAGCGCCCATTTTTGCTACTGCACGCGTTATAAAATCGATTGATTTTTATAAATAACCCGTCTAAAATCACACATAAAGCCATATATCACCTGTAGATGGTTTTTTGTATAACTGGAAATCACCCCCGAGGCGTCAACACAAAAGCAGAAGGTGCGACGCCGGAAAATGGAGTTTTCGATGAAAAAACTTTTTCTGTTTTCAGCGGCATTGTTCATGATGTTTGCAGGAGCGTCCTTTGCGGAATTCTATACCTGGGAGGATGAGCATGGTGTCGCACACATCACCGATTTCCCGCCCCCGGCTCACCTGAAAGGTCAAAATATCCAGCGCCATTCAGATGGCGACCCGGCCGACAACTCTGAGCAATATACGGCGCAAAAAGGTAAAACTCCTATTATTGAGCTGTACACGAAAAACGATTGTCCGGACTGCGAAAAAGCCAAAGAATTTTTGCGGACAAAGGGACTGGCCTTTACTGAATACAACATGGACGAAGATAAAACCGCCGCTTTACGCCGCAAGGACATTGACGACTCGGATGACGCGCCGTTTGCCATCATAAACAGGATACAAGTGTATGGCTTCACCGAGGCGATTTACAGCAGAGCGCTCAAGGCTATGCCCTGATGGAGACGGAAATATTCTATTATACGGGCACCGGTAATTCCATGTGGGCGGCCCGTAAAATTGCTGAACGTATCGGAGAGACAAAACTGATTCCTCTCGCTTCGCGGCGGGGGGAATCTTTTTTTTGTTCTGCCGGCCGGGTCGGTGTGATTTTCCCCGTACACATCTGGGGCGTACCGCCGCCGGTTATCCGGTTTATGGATAATCTGAAAATTGATTCCAACTCCTATGTCTTTTCCGTAGCCGTGAACGCCGGCCAGGTGGCACGAAGCCTGGTTCAGCTAAAGGAACTTTTAGAGATAAGAAATATACGTCTTGGTTCAGGTTTTTCTATCGACCTGCCCAGCAACTATATTCCCTGGGGTGGCGCAATTTCTCCAGAAAGACAGCACAGGAAATTTATCAGGGCGTTGGATAAAATCGGGCTCATTGCCGCTGTGGTGCTAAACAATAAAGAGCTGCCGCCGGAAAAGGGCCCTTTTTGGCAGAATATAATATTCTCGGCCATTTACCGCGCCTCACTGCCTTACATCCCCCGAATGGATAAATCGTTTTGGGCGGACGAAAAATGCAATGCCTGCGGGATTTGTGAAAAGGTTTGTCCGGCGGCCAATATTGTGATGGAAGAAGGTTCTCCCCGCTGGAGGGGTAACTGCGACCAGTGCTTTGCCTGCCTTCAATGGTGTCCGGAGTGCGCCATTCAATACGGAAAAGGTACGGCCGGAAAAAAACGCTACCATCACCCGGAAGTGTCTCTAAAGGACATGCTGCGCCAGGCGTCCGGGTGAGGCCCAATGGCGCTTTGCGTCCACATCACGCGCAGCTTGTTTGTTTTTCATCAGCCAATGACGCCGCATTGTTTCACCTGATTCTGTTTATGTCCTTTTCCCGGCCGATGACGACCAGCACGTCTGTGTCCTTCACGACAAAATCCGCACGCGGCACCATGTTGATCTCGTCGGTAAGCACATCGCGTACGGCAATCACTTCAATATGGAACCGGTTACGCAACTGAAGTTCGGCCAGAGTTTTCTTCAGAAAGCTGTAGGGCGGTGCCAGCTCGAAAATCATGTAGTCCCCGGACAGAGGTATGAAGTCTATCACATTGGGTGAGATCAGGCTTTTGGCCAGTTTTTGCGCAACCTCCATTTCAGGAATGATCACATCCGTGGCGCCGATTTTCTCCAGAATCAATTTGTGGTCTTCATTGGGTGCTTTCACGATTATGTTTTTCACCTTCTTTTGCCTGAGGTGAAGTGTGATCAAGGTGGCAGCGGCAAGGTCTTCTCCGAAGGAGATGATGGCGATATCGTCTTCGCTGAGGCCGATGTTGTCCCAGATGTCCCGGTCAGTTCCGTCGCTTAAGATGGCTTTTGTGGCGTAATCCCGAATTTGCGCGATTGCTTCTTTTTGCTTATCGATGGCCACGACCTCGAAACCGTTTTCAAAAAGTGTTTTTGCGATATGGTATCCGAAGATACCCAGTCCGATGACTACCGCCCGTTTCATAGCATGCCTCCTGAAAAGCCATCTGCCGGGGGATCAGTTTTCATGCAGTGGCAATACCTGTGTTTATTTGTCAGCCGACCATAACCGCTTCTTCCGCGTAGGTGATTGCTTTTTTCTTTGTTGAATGCAGGGCAAAGGCCATCGTCAGCGGGCCGACGCGCCCGATGAACATCATCATGACTATGATGCATTTCTGAATATCATTCAATGCCGGTGTTGTGCCCATGGACAGGCCCACGGTACCGAACGCGGAGAAGGTTTCAAAAATACAGCTTACGAATTCGCTTCTTTTGGCCAGCGTGGCGCCGCCGCTGGTGCTGAAAAGCAGAAGCGAAGCGGTAACAATACCGATCGCGACGGCGGAGACAAAGATGATGGATACGGCACGGTCCACAAGATCTGCGGAAAGAGTGCGATTGGCGATGTTGACGTTGTCGTTGCCCCGGACGCGGTTGGCGACAAGAAGGCACAAAATTGCGAAACTCGTGGTTTTAACACCTCCCCCGGTCGATCCGGGTGAGGCGCCCACAAACATCAGAAACAAAAGAATTAATATTGTGGAGTTGGTGAGAATGCCGATGTCTACGGTGTTGAATCCCGCCGTCCGCGCCGCCACCGAGTGAAAAAAGGAAATCAGCAGGGAGTCCTTTAACGAGGCGCCCACCAGGACATTGTGGCGCTCCATGAAAAAGATGCACACGGCCCCCAGGAGAATGAGGGCGGCTGTCGTGATCAGCACGATTTTAGAGTGCAAGGAAAGTTTTTTCCGCCTGCCGCGGAATTTTTCCGTAAGTTCATGCAAAACGATAAACCCGATGCCTCCGGTGACAACGAGCGCCATGATGGTTACGTTGACCACAATGTCACCCTGATAACGGGTCATGTTGTCCCGGAAAAGCGAAAGTCCGCAGTTGTTGAAGGCGGAAACTGCGTGATAGAGAGCGTAATAGATGGCGCGGCCGGCTGGATAATCCGCAAGGAACCTGAAAAATAACAAAGCCGTTCCCAGACCTTCGATGATCAGCGTGTACTGAACGACTCTTTTTACAATCAGGTAGAAATCACGGCCGGGTGTGATCATGAAGGCCGATTGGGTGATTTCACGGCCCCTGAAAGAAGTGTCCCGTCCCATCAGCGAGAACAGAAGTACCGAAAAAGTGATGATGCCCAGGCCGCCCACCTGAAACAAAGACAAAGTGATCAATTGACCGGTGACGGACAGATCCCTTCCGATGTCGATTGTTGTCAGTCCGGTTACACATACGGATGTGGCTGATGTGAATAAGGCGTCCACCAGCCCAAGCGGTGCACCGCCGGCGGAAAACGGCAGCCACAGCGCCATCGTACCCAGGCAGATCAATCCCGCGAAGCTCAATACAAACAGCCGCGACGGCGTCAAATGGCGCGATAGAAAAACTTTCACGAGGAGGTAGGGTTCCATGGCGGTCCTTCATGCCGAAGGGTGAAAACTCAGTTGGATCCCGTTTTTTTCTCTTTACGATGCAGCAGCATCTCCCAGATCATCAGCGCCGCCCCTACGGTAATGGCGGAATCTGCGACGTTGAAAGCCGGCCAGTGCGGCAGCGAAGTGAAGCCCAGATAAACATCCAGAAAATCGACAACCGATCCGAAGCGCAGCCGGTCGATGAGATTGCCTATCGCACCGCCGAAAATGAGCGTCATTGATATAGCAAGCATCAAGTTACGGGGGTTGGTTTTGACAAGATAGTAAACAATCAGGCCGGCTGCCACGATGGTGATGCCGGTGAAAAAAACATAACGGAAGGTAGTGGAGGCGTCGGCGAGAAAGCCGAAGGCCGCGCCGGGATTCAATACATAAACCAGATTGAAAAGTCCCGGAATGACCGGAATAACCTCATAAAGAGTGAAGCGCGACATAATCGCCGCTTTTGTAATCTGATCCACACAGACGATCGCCGCCGCGCCGAGAATAAATATCAGAAGATTTTTTTTCAAATAAAGTCCCCGCAGAGCTCAGTACCTGGTCTTATTTTGGTATCTTTTAAAGATTCTCCGCACAGCGCGAGCATATTGTCGGGTGCTGCGGGTTTTCCCCCACCGATTGGTCAAAAATCCAGCAGCGTTCGCACTTCGTGCCGTGGGCTTTTTCCACACCGACGGCAAGACCTTTTATCTCTTCGCTTTCATACGCGCCGGGAATGTCTTTGCCATCCGCCACGGCAAGCTGTGACACGATTAAAAGGGCGCGCAACTCATCGAGATGTGTCGCCAGAAGGTTGCGTAGATTCTCCGGGGCGGCGATAGTGATGCGCGCATCGAGAGAATGGCCGATGACTTTTTCCCGGCGTGCCTGCTCGATGGCTTTGGCGATTTCTCCCTTGGCTTCAATCATCGCACTCCAGCGCCGGCCGAGTTCCTCATCGAAGTAGTTTTTGTCAATTTCCGGAAACTGAGTCAGGTGGACGCTTTCTCCCTTCTTGCTCCATACGGGCAGGGCCTCCCAGACTTCTTCGGAGGTGAAGGTAAGTATCGGCGCCAGGAGCCTGGTCATGGCGCTTAAGATGATAAACATGGCGCTCTGGCCTGAGCGGCGTCCGGCCGATGTGGCGCGGCTGGTGTAGAGGCGGTCTTTTAAAACGTCCAGGTAAAGGGCGCTCAAATCCACCGCACAGTAATTGTGCAGTGTGGAAAAGACAATATGGAACTGGTGCTTTTCATAAGCATCCGTGACGCGCCTGATTACTTCCTGCAGGCGGTGCAGAGCCCAGCGGTCCATCTCCAGCATGCCCTCCGGCGTGACGGCATCTTCGTCGGGCCGGAAATCGTAGAGGTTTCCCAGTATAAAACGGCTGGTGTTGCGGATACGGCGGTACGCCTCCGTGAGACGTTTCAGAATCTCTTCGGAAATGCGGATATCTTCGGTATAGTCTTCCGAGGCCACCCACAGGCGCAGAATTTCCGCTCCGTATTTCTTGATGGCCTCCTGGGCTTCAATGACATTGCCGACGGACTTGGACATTTTTTTTCCTTCTCCGTCCACGACAAACCCGTGCGTGAGAACCGTCTTATAGGGAGCGCGGCTGCGGGTGCCGATGCTCTCCAGAAGAGATGAATGGAACCAGCCGCGATGCTGGTCGGAGCCTTCCAGGTACATGTCGCATGGCGACGTGAGCTCCGGACGTTTCTCCAGAACCGCCGCGTGGCTCACGCCTGAGTCGAACCAGACATCAAGGATGTTTGTTTCCTTGGTAAATTCAATCGAGCGGCAGTGAGGGCAGGTGGTGTGGCGCGGTAAAAGCTCGGCTGCCTCCTTTTCAAACCACACATCCGCCCCCCCTTCCTCGACCATCTCAAGCAGATGATCGAGAATTTCCCTGGTCAGCAATTCATTTTTACATTTGGCGCAATAGAAGATGGTAATCGGCACGCCCCACAGGCGCTGGCGCGAAATGCACCAGTCGGGACGGTTTTCCACCATGCCATAGATGCGCTCGCGTCCCCAGGCAGGAATCCAGACAACCTCGTTCGTGATGGCGCCAAGCGCCTTTTTGCGCAGGTCGTTTTTCTCCATCGAGATGAACCACTGCTCGGTGGAACGGAAAATAATCGGCTTTTTGCAGCGCCAGCAGTGCGGATAGGAATGCTGCATGGGCACATGGCCCAACAGAGCGCCCGCCTCGTCGAGTTTTCTGATGACATTATCATTGGCGTCAAAAACGAACTGGCCGGCGAAGTGTTCGACGTCTTCGGTGAATTTCCCCTCGTCGTCAACCGGCGCGTAGTTATCGAGTCCGTATTCCTGGCCGATTTCGTAGTCCTCCTGGCCGTGTCCCGGAGCGATATGCACCGCGCCGGTCCCCGCTTCCAGTGTGACAAAAGGTGCCAGAATCAAAACGCTGTGGCGTTTCACCAGAGGGTGGAGGCATTTGTGCCCCTCGAGAATCTTTCCTTTAAATTCATCAAGAATTTCATAAGCGGCACCACGCTTTCCAAAAGCGTCAAGACAATAATCGAGCATGTCTTTAGCGACAATGAGTACCTCACCGTCGATCTTGACGGCCGTGTAGATGAAATCTTCTTTTACGGCAATGGCCAGGTTCGCCGGTATCGTCCAGGGCGTGGTTGTCCAGATGACCATACTCACTTTTTCGCCCACGAGCTTGGGGAGTGACCGGCCGATGTCTGAATCGAAGGCGAACTTCACATAAATAGAAGGGGTTTGATGGTCGGTATATTCCACTTCCGCCTCGGCCAGCGCCGTTTTACACGAGGCGCACCAGTAAACCGGCTTTTTCCCCTTATAGACGCTGCCGTTTAAATAGAGCTTGCCGAATTCCGCCACCGTGGTGGCTTCGTAAGGGTAGGCCATGGTCAGATAGGGGTTTTCCCATTCGCCGAAAACACCCAGGCGTTTGAACTGCGTGCGCTGAATATCAACGTATTTCTCGGCATAGGCGCGGCAGGCCCGGCGTTTCTCGACCTGTGACATATCCTGCTTCTTACTTCCCAGTTCCTTATCCACCTGATGTTCAATGGGGAGACCGTGGCAGTCCCAGCCAGGCACGTAAACTCCGTCATGGCCGGTCATGTTTTTGGCTTTGATGACGATGTCTTTGATGATTTTGTTCAGTGCCGTGCCCAGATGAATGTTACCGTTGGCGTACGGGGGGCCGTCATGGAGGATAAAAGGGGTTCGGCCTTTGGCTGAGGCGCGGATTTTTTTATATATATCCATCTGTTCCCACTTTTCGAGCATCTCCGGCTCGCGCCGGGCCAGGTCTGCCCTCATCGGGAAGTCGGTTTGAGGAAGATTCAAGGTTTCTTTGTAGTCCATAGTGCCATTTCTCCTGTGTCTTTGAAAAATAGCGGCCAGGCCGCCTGAAGAGTCGAGCGCGGAGGCGCCAGCTTTGTGTCTCAAGCGCGTCACTCTTTTATTGAGCGCGGCTGTCAACTATCACATAACTATATGACTTTCAAGCACGACTCTCGTCGCGAAGGGCTTTATATATGATTCTTAAATGGTGGTTGCAACGGCCATAATATTTTGTTAGTTTTTTGCCGGTTTTCAATCAACCGTCAGCATCTCTTGTAAATCGCCGGGGAGATCAAATGAATCTGAAATCAGTATGCGCGACCGTTACGGCGGCAATAGCATTGCTTATGCCACAGGCGGTTTTTATGCAAAAGACGGCCGACGCCGGTGAGTTTATCGCAAAAGAACGGGCGGGCCTTATCAACTGGTCGGCAGGCTACCTGGAGGCAACCGGGAAAGCCGTGATTTTGGCGGAAAATATGAAAAGGATCAGTGCCAGACCGGCCGCCGTCCGTAACGCCAGGGTAGAGGCAGGGCGCAATCTGCTGGAGTTGACAAAAAACATCGCGGTTGATTCCATGACCACGGTTGGGATGTTAATGACGGAAAATGACATCATCAATATTCAGGTTGAAGGTTTGATAAAGAAGGCAGCTCAAACCGGACTGCTATATCTGCCCGGCGGCGCGGTGGAAGTAAAACTACGCCTGCCACTGTATGGTGAGCTTTCTCAGATCCTCACTCCTTCCGGTATTGAAAAAAGGATAGCCGCCGCATCGGCAACGGCTGTAGCCTCCGTGTCAAAAACCTCGGCGTCGCCTGATGGTGCTGAGACGGCCGGCCGTTTCGCTACCGGCCTGGTGATTGATGCACGCGGCTTTGAGTTTCGCCCCGCTATCTGGCCGCATCTTTACGACGAAAAAGGCAGAGAAATTTACGGATTCAGCGCCAGGAGCCATGAATGCTCCACCGACAGGGGGGCATGCGGCTATTCCCGCGACAGCGTAATTCCAGGTAGAAATGAACGGGCGGGAGAGAACCCGATTATTGTGAGAGCAATCGGCACCGGTCCTGCGGGCGGATCGGATCTGGTTATCGCCAATGACGATGCGTTTCGTTTACTCACCCTTGAAGCGGAAAATCATTTTCTGAAAAATTGTCGTGTTTTGATTTTATTGGATTGAGGCCGGGGATGACGGCATCATAAAACGGCCGGATCTGCACACAAGGGGTTTTGGCTTTTTACAAGAAAGGCACAAATTGACAAAAAGAATCACCATATTGTCGGAGGAGATAGCAAATCAGATTGCCGCCGGTGAAGTGGTGGAAAGGCCCGCATCCATCGTCAAGGAGATGGTGGAGAATTCCATTGATGCGGGTGCGACCGATATCCGTATCGAACTAGAGGCAGGTGGCTGTAAATCCATCACGGTCACCGACAATGGGGCCGGAATCGAGCGGGAGGATGTGGCGCTGGTTTTTGAACGCCATGCGACAAGTAAAATATCCAGTCTTGAAGATATTTACCGAACCGG
>Ga0255345_1006896_pt1 | contig 10880 bp, 16 predicted proteins | sample wastewater_treat_6_FD_192415 | JGI IMG/M metagenome (GOLD analysis project Ga0255345, IMG submission 192415) | Wastewater microbial communities from Lulu Island WWTP, Vancouver, Canada - plant20 | ecosystem: Engineered > WWTP > Wastewater > Unclassified | place: Canada: Vancouver, British... | reverse complement strand
TGAAGACCTTACGAAAAATGAAATACCAAGTATGATTGTTAATGATTTCTTTGTATCTAAAAAAGATATTAAAAAATTTTATGATACTTATAATGACTATTTACTGCATGGTTTTTCAGAATTTGATGCAATTTCAAATACTTATGAAAAAACTCTATCAGAAATTATAAAAGAAGATAAAAACATGAGTATTGTTACTACAATTTTTCTATACTTTTCAGTAATGGGAATGAGATATTTGGCACAAAATAAGGACAATAATTTCAATTTTAATGATTTTAATGATTTCAATCAAAAGGAATTTGATTTTGGCGAATAAATGGGTTTGCTTATCTGATTCTGATAGGGATTATATTAAATCATTACTCAAAGATGATAAAAAATCTAAAGCTTTAAGTAGAAAACTTGATGATGCTGATAAACGTATTACTGTACAGAGTGCAAAAGGTAAAGGAAGAGAATTACAAAAATGGGTTTGTACAAGAATAGCAAAACTTACTAATATTCCATTTGACAATAAAGATGATAACTGTAAAATACATAGTAGGGAAATGGGTCAGTCTGGTGTTGATGTTATTCTTAGAGATGAAGCATTAAAAAAATTTCCATTTTCAATAGAATGTAAAAGTACAGAATCCATAAATTTAAGAGATTTTATACAGCAGGCTAAAAGCAATCAAAAGGAGGGTACAGATTGGATGGTAGTAGTAAGAACAAAAAGCATATCTGATGTCATTGTAGTAATGTCATGGGATAGCTTTGAAAGGTTGTATAGGGGAGAAATAAATGTGTAAAAGATTTTTGAGTATTTTATTATTGATTGTGGCTTGTTTCTTTGCTTATTTAAGTAAATCGAGTATTGACAAATTTAATTATTTGTGCTATATGTTTATAGCTATAAACTTATTTATCGATGGTGTGATAATTATTTGTTTTATGCTAGATGATTTGAGAGAGCATAGAATTATGAAACAAATTATAGAAAATAAAGAGACTGAATTTAGAATATTAGATATGAAAGGAGGTTCTAATGAAAACAAATAAGAACAATGTAAATTTTAATAATGATGAAGAAGCAACAAATAAATTAGAAGAGGATTTAACAGAAGTAATATTTAAGGATGTTCCTGAACTTTGTAATAATGCTGATGGTAAAGAAGTATCAAAAATATTAGGAAGTTATCTTGCATATTCTTTAGGTGCTTTTTCTAAAGCATTTGCTGATGTTGTAAATTTATTTAACAAAAATAAGTAGATTATAAGGAGTTTATATGAAAAAGTTAGTCTGTGTTTTATTATTTGTTTTATGTCCATTTATAGTATTTTCAAATACTACAGAGAATATTATCATTACTGGTACTGTGAATCAGCATCTTAATCTTACTCCACAGTCAAATACTATTCAGCTTACTATTACTGGAGATGGTAGTGAGGCTGTTGGAACTGATACAATAACTGCTGTGTCAAATATTAAATCATGGAAAATTACGGTTACTTCATTGAATAATTCATATTTAGTACAAGATACACTTCAAATACCATACAAAATAAAAATAGATTGCATTGATGCAGCAACAAATAGTTTTTCTGATTTTGTGTCTGTTCCAACTGGTGGTGGAAGTTTGACTTTTACAAAGAAAACTAAAAAAGGAGGTTTAGTATTATCGGTTACAGTAAAAGTGGAAAGTCAAAATGCTACTGATGAATTGTATGAAGCAAATAACAATTATGTGGACACATTGGTATTCACAATTTCAGTCAATTAAAGGAGTAGAAGAATGAAAAGAGTCTTTATTGTTGCCTTGTGTTTGCTGTTTACAGTATCAGCATTTTCACAGACAATTACTGTACTTACAGAACCTGAAACAAAATTTGATGAAAGTACAGGAATACCATCATATCATGCTTATGTAGAATCTTTATTGAAAAAGGATTATCCTAATGTAAAAGTAAAATGGCTTACATTAGACCTTTCTGATGGTTCTACATTGACTATGGATGCATTATTGGCTGCTGGTACTCCACCAAATGTTTATGTTGATTCTATGGTTCGTGCAAGTAAGTACATGGTTCCAGAGTATGCATTGCCATTAGATAATTACATTAGGGATTTGGATAAATATTATCCTTCATCTCTGGAAATGTTTAGAGTAAATGGGAAATTATTAGCACTACCTATGACTGGTTCTGCTCAAGGTATGGCTGTAAATCTTGATATGATGAAAGAAATTGGCTATACAGTTCCTGATAATTGGACTATTGATGATTTCCTTAAGATGGCAGAATTGGTAAAACAGAAATACAATGGTAAGAAATGGGCTACTGGAATGTTTGCTGCAAATCAGTCTGGAGATTATTATATCAACAATTGGTTTGCTTCTTTTGGAGCAAATTGGTACAACAATAAGAATTATGATAAAGCTGTTGTAGCAGACAATGGTGGGGCTAAAGTCTATGAATTTTATCAGACTCTTGTAAAGAACGGATATGTTCCTCCTAATTGTGCAACACTGAATGATGATGATTATGTTGAACGATGGGCTCGTGGTGATATAGCAGCTACAGCATACTTTCCGCATCTTTGTAAACTATTCTTTGATAGTGTTATAAAGCAAGGGTTTATAGATAAACCATTTGAATATAAATTTGTGCCATTCCCAAGAGCAAAAGGAGTAACAAAAGTAGGAACATATGCCAATTATTATGCTATTATAGTACATAAAACAGGAAAACCAGAAGATGCTATAGCTGCAAGATTAGCTGAATATTTGAATAATCCTGTTACTGGAAATATCTTTGCAGAGATGGGCTATGTAGTAGACAGAAAGGATGTAAAACTGAGCAATGATATACATTTGCAGCAAGTAGCTAAAATTGTTCAGGAAAATGGTATATTTGATTTTGGATTGAGTGATAGACGATTCACTGAAAGAAGGGCTTTACAATATCCAATATTGCAACAAGTTCTTATGCTAAAGATTACACCAGAAGCAGCAATAAAGAAATTTCAGGATGCTCTTAGCTCTGTAAAATAATAGAACAGCCTCTTTCTATATTGGAAAGAGGCTTTATTTTATTTGCTGGGATAGTGTAATGGCGAACACCTCTGATGAAGTTAATCAGATGCTTAATTATCATATTAAGGATTATGGGGGTTCGAATCCCCCTCCCAGCAATATAAGGTGAAATGATGAAATATTTTTTATTGATGCCAACATTGATATTCTTTTTATTATTTACATTATGGCCAATAATAAAAGTTATAGAAATGAGTTTTTACCAAACAAATTTCATTGTAACAAGATTTGTTGGGTTACAGAACTATGTTGATTTATTTCATAATGAAGCATTCATTCAATCAATAAAAAATTCTGTATTATATCTTGCCATTATGCCATTATTGACTGTTATTGTTTCAGTATTTGTAACTTTTTTAATAAGTGATTTATCAAAGAAATGGCAGGATATTTCTAAAATACTTATTTATATACCCGTTTTGGGAGGAGGTATTATATTAGCACAAGTATGGAGATGGGTATTTGCTATAAATGGTTTAATGAATTGGGTATTATCATTATTTAATATAGCACCGATTTATTGGTTCGGTGATGGCTATATTTCTATTACTATTATATGCATTATTGTTGTTACTACTACTTTCGGTGGGTATGTTATAATATTATTAGCATCGTTAACAAGTATAGATAAAAGTATCTATGAAGCAGCTAAAATAGATGGAGCTTCAGATTTTCAGATAAAAATTAAGATTATTTTACCTTTGATAAAATCTACTATAGCACTTATATATTTATTATCAATGATAGCAAGTCTACAGATATTTGAGTATATTTATGCTTTAGTTCCGCAACAATATGCTGCTACTATTACTTATAATATTTATGTTACAGGATTCAAAAATTCTAAGTGGGGATTAGCTTCTGCTCAAGCTGTAATACTTATGGTTATTACTTTTATACTGTCATATTTTCAAAGGAAGATAGGTAATGAAAGTAATAAATAAGATAATATTAGTAATAATTTTTATATTACTATTTATTCCCATTTATTTTATGCTAATAGGTTCATTTCAGGATATTTATGGTGTTTCTGCAATGCCACCAAGAATCATTCCTAAAAATATTATTATTGACAATTATGAGTATATATTAAAATATAATTTTGGAATATGGTCTATCAATACTATAATAGTAACTGTTTCTACTATTTTACTTTCTATACTAATAGCCACTACTTCTGGATATGTGTTTAGTGTCTATAATTTTAGATTCAAGAATATATTATGGAGTTTATTGCTTATACAAATGATGATACCAAGAATATCTATGCTTATTCCATTATTTGTCATTATAAAAGATTTGAAGTTGTCTGGTTCTTTGATTGCTACAATACTTCCAAATTCGATATCACCAATGGAAATGTATCTTGCTAGAAATTACTTTGAATCAATACCTAAATCTATAATAGAATCTGCCCGTATAGATGGAGCTAATGAATGGCAAATACTAAAAATGATTATTATTCCAGTGAGTAAACCAATTATTTCAGTAATAGCTTTATTTTCTGGTGTTTTTGCATTACAAGATTACATATGGCAGATGCTTGTATTGGTTGATGAAAGTAAACAGACTCTTCTTGTTGGAATAATGAAATTGGTAATGAGAAGAGGTGGAGATGCTAACTTGGGTGTTAATCCAGTAGGAAGAAGTTTTGCAGCAGGTATATTATTATTGTTTCCATTAGTTGTGTTGTTTCTAATAGGTAATAAATATTTTATAGAAGGTTTACAAGGAGCAGTAAAGGAGTAAATATATGGAATCATCTATATATGATTTGTTAGATATATACAAGAAAAGTTTATATGAAGACTGGAATGAAAAGTATGCTGATAAATTTGAATTTGAAGATTATTTAATAGCAAAAATATATATTTATGATGTACCATCTTGCTTTAATGTAAAAGATGAGATAGAATTAAATACTTTACTTAATAAGGAAAATATTGTATGAACAAGGAAGTTATAGATTTATTTCAATTCATTGCAAAGGATAATGTAGTTTGTAAACAAGGAATGGAATGGGTGTCAGACTGTAAAGAATTAAAAGATGTGTGGGATTTATGTCCAAGAGCTGATTGGATGCTTCTGAATATAGGTAGGATGGGATACAATAATAATAAAACTTTACGAATACTTATTTATAGAATTTTAACAGAAATAAAGGTAAAGGATAATAAAACTGTGTTTGAATTGGCTTCTCCAAGAATGCAGGATTATATTTTTAAGTTAAATTCTTTCATAAAGGGCGAAATTCCTTTGGAAGAATTTGAAAAGATTGCGGCTATAGTATGGGCATATGAAAATAATGAAAGGGAAGAAGATATCAATATTATAGTAGCTACAGCATGTTCGTGGCCTAAAGGAAATGGTACTATGAGAGCAGCTAAATCAATATTAGGAAGACTGAATGCTATAGCTAATGATGAAAACAGAATAGAATTAGAATGTGCTAATCTAATAAGAAATTGTATTAGTTATGATGAAATTTATAATTGTTATAAAAATTATATAAGGATTGCAAATTTATGAATATATTAGATGGTTTTGATGTTTTAGATAGTGAAACTATGAAAATTCCACAGTGGATTGACCTTATACGTGAGGATTGGACAATAGGATTATATCCTAATAGAATTGGTACTTTTGCTATAGATAGTGATGGGGACTTAATGTTATGTGATACGTGTGGCAATTATAAATATTGCCCTAAAGGCAAATTCAAAATAAAAATAAGGAGCAAAGAATGAATGAAGTAAAAACAGCAGCAATTATTCCAGTGCGTGGTGGAAGTAAAAGATTACCTAGAAAGAATGTAAAGATGTTTTGTGGGCATCCTTTGATGGCTTGGGCTATTACACAAGCAAAATGTTCAAAGAATATAGATGAAGTTTATGTTACTACTGATGATGATGAAATGGAACAAATAGCATTAAAATATGGTGCTAAAGTTATACGACGACCATATTGGGAAGATGCTGATGCTGCAAGTGCTAATAGACCTATTTATCATGCTGTAAAAAAGATAAAAGAAGAGCATCCTGAATTAGACACATTTATTTATTTGATGGCTACAGACCCATTAAATAAACCTGATGATTTGGATAAAGCTATTGATATGTTTTATAAGATAGGAGCTGATACACTGTCTCCATTTATAAAACAGAGGGAAACATACATTTATAAAGTTACCAGTAATAGTATGGTACGATTGATACTAGCTGATAATAAATATCATTATGGAACTATGTCTGGTGGATGGTGTGTTACAACACCAGAATGGTTTATAAATTATTATGAATCATTGCCTTCTGATTTAGATTCAGTATTAGTAAATCCTGAAGTATGGCCTTCTATAGAAACTTATTTTTATCCATTAGAGTATTGGCAATATGCTGATGTAGACACACAGGAAGAATTTGAATTTGGTGAATTACTTATGGAACATTATATTCTCAAAGGGCAAGGTATGAAAGTTTATGAAGATTATAGAGATTCATGGCAAAATACTGAAATAGAAAATAATGAAGATGAAATTCTTAATAAAATATCAAAACATTATGGGAATATAAATCAACAATAAAGGATGGGTATATGGCTATAAAAGAAAATGAAACAATTACTTACAGTAATATGTATAATGAAGCTACCCTTAAATCTCAATTAAAACATGAAATTATATCATCTGCATATAATCATAAATATATAGTTTCTGCTATCCATGAAGGTAGAGCATATGATATATCTGAAGAACCTAAAGTAGATAAAGTACCTGCTATTATTTTTGGTTCTGGTGCTTCATTAGATAAATCATTACCTTATTTGAAAGACTGGAAAGGTGGAACTTTTTGTACGACAAGTCATGCTGAATCACTTATTAGATTTGGAGTAGAACCTACATATATTATAGATTTAGACCCATTTTGTCCATGGTCTGATATAAGTGATATAGATTGGTCTAAGACTAAAACAAAATTAGTATTACATCCTGGAGTTTATCCTGATTTAGTAGAACATTGGCCTAATAAAATGTTACTATATCTTGAAAATTCTGGTGATCCTATGGCTTTTTACAGTACAATACAACCTATTATGTATACAGAACGAATACATCCTGAATTAGCAACAAGAGATCAGCCACTAAAAAGACTGATTGTAACAAATTTTTCTATATTTGCTTGCTCTCCTCCATTAGAATTATTTGTAGCTCATTTATTAGGGTATGATCCTATTTTTACTTGTGGTATTGATTTTGCTTTTACTTTTGATAAAGAGCGTTTTACAAATTGGAAAGTAAAAAAAGAATATCTTAAAGATACTGGTATAGACCCTAGGAAAGACCAATATACAGAAGAAGAATGGGGAAATATGTGGTATCCAATAGAGCATCCTCTTCCAGCACTTAATGAAAATGATATAATTATTACATCAAATGGATTGAAGGCTGAAAGAATGCATATTTATTATAAAAAGAATTTTATTAGTGCTTGGAGATTACTAGGTGAAACAGTATATTCAACTGATTTTGGTGCTGTTACAGAAATTCCATTTATTCCTATAGAAAAAGTAATAAAACAGCAAGGTTTAGGATTTCCAAAAATTGGTATGAAAAGAATAAATAGAATAGCTGATTTATATTTAGCTAAGCAGCATTGCTTCGTATTAGAATCAGATGAAGGCTTATCTTTTGTAGAATCAGAAAATCCATTAGAAGAAGCAGAAAAATTTATGAAAGAAAATAATAGCAAATATGTATGTACTGTTTGTAAAAAGAATATGCTTTTAACTGATAAAGATACTTATATAAATCATGAAAATGAAGATTGCCCTGTCTGTAAATCAAAAGGGAGTCTTAAACGAGTTGTTCATTTTGATGTATCTAATAATATGAAACGGATAAGAAGTCTATTAAAAGAGACAAAGCAATGATAGGAGTTATAATATGGATAAGGATAAAAAAGATATTCGGATAAAAGCAGAAGCTTGTTATAATAAGGATTTACATCCATTATTGATAGAAAGTCTATTACAGAATGGTGTTAATGCTAATGAAATAATAAAGAAGTTAGGGATAACTCCAGGAATATATAGATATTGGGCTAAAAATTTTCCTGAAGTAAGAAATGCTATAGAAAAAGGCAAGCAGCCTGTAGATTTGAAAATAGTGAGTGCATTATATAAAAATGCTGCTGGATATACAGTAAAAGAAATAACAAGAAAAACTCATACTATTACAGCAAGTGATGCAAAACTTATAGAAGATGGGTTTGAAGATAAAGTCCCTAAAGAAGATGTAATAATAAGGGAAAAACATGTTCCACCTAATGTTATAGCACAAATATTCTGGTTGAAAAATAGATTACCTAATGACTGGAAGGATGACCATTCTCTTGATGTCAACAGCAAAGCTATTTATACTATTACAGCAGCACCTAGTGTTGAAGATGCAAACAGAGTGAAGGAAATAGGCAGTAAGAAAATAGAAGAAGACATAGAAAAAGATTATAAAGATTTTTCTGAAAAAAATAATGTCTTGCAAATTGCTGATAATGATGATATGATTATAGATGATATAGAGGCAGATGATGATTAAATCAATAGAACTTACAAATTTTGAATCTCACAAGCATTCTGAATTTGTTTTTAGTCCATATATAAACATTATAACTGGTCAATCAAATCATGGAAAAAGTTCTATTATACGAGGATTATATTGGATAAAAGATAATAAACCTGCTGGTAATTCTATGGTATCATTTTGGAATAGAGATACAAAAGGATTACCAAAAGATAAAACTTCAGTAGAAATTATAGTAGATTCTTCTATTATAAGCAGAGAAAAAAGCAAGGATTTTAATGGATATAAAATAAAGAGTAAGGAAGGGATAAAAAAACTTGAAGCTATTGGACAGAATGTTCCTGATGAAATAACAGAAAAATTGAATCTGTCAAATACTAATATACAGTATCAGTTTGACAGACCATTTTTACTCGATGAATCATCAGCAGAAGTAGCAAGAATATTTAACAAAGTAGTGCATCTTGATACTATAGATAAAGTACAAGCAAAAGCTGAACAATTACGAAGACAGACAAATTCTGAAATAACACAAGCAAAAGAGACAATAAAGACATTAACTACCCAAATAGAAGCATTACAATGGATTGAAGAAGCAGAAAAGCTAGAAAATGAATATGAAGTTACTTTACAAGAATACAATGCTGTTAAAATTGATTATATTACATTAAATAATTTATTGATAGCATATAATAAGCAGAAAAATATTATAGAAAAATGGGAAAAGATAAAAGTTGCAAAAGACATTATTGATGAAATAGATAACCTGAAATATACTATAGATACAGTAAGTAATGAATACAATAAATTAAGACAATTATATTCTGATAAAAATAAATTACTTATGAAATTACAAGTATCAAAGAAGATATTATTATTGGCTTCTACTTTAGATGAAATAGAAGAACTGAATAATGAAATAAAAAATATTACAAAAGAAAAACAATTATTGAATAGTATACTGAATAGTATTATAAGCAATAAAAATATAATTAAGGAATCAAAAAAGGCAATTGACCAATATAAAAATCTATTGCCTAATGTTTGCCCATTATGTGGTAGCAGGATAAAAGAATGAGATTTATAGCTTGTGCTGATTTGCATTTACGGCAAGATAAGCCACGATGTAGACAGGATGAGAACTGGATAGAATTTCAAGAATATGAACTAAACCTTATTGCAAAATATGCAAATGAAAATAATTGTCCTATATTTATAGCTGGAGATTTATTCAATAAACCTATTGTATCTGAAGAAATAATAAATATATTTATTGATTTCTGCAAGAAAGTAAATAATGGAGTCTATGCTATAGCAGGTAATCATGACTTGCTTTATCACTCTATGAAATATCTCAATAAGTCTTCTATTGGGATATTATTCAACATGGCTTCAATATCGGATAAGTTTCATACTTTTGAAGATATTGATGTCTCTTATGCCAATTTCGGTGAAAATATTCATGAAAAAAGTAAAGAAGTGCTTATTATTCATCAGCTTACATTTCCTGATATAAATAAAATACCACCGAATACAGAAGCATTATCAGCAGAAGAATTGCTTACTATGTATCCAGATTATAAATATATAATTACTGGTGATTGCCATATTTCATTTGTATACAGTAAGGATAACAGATTTGTTATCAATTCAGGGCATATAAACATCCAAAAAAACAATGAATTAACTACTCCATGTATATACTTTGTAGATACAGAAATACAAGAAATTGAAAAAATAGAATTAGAAGAAAAATACAATTTAATTACTGATGAATACATAAGAAATGAAGAAGAACGTGAAGAAAAGATACAAGCATTTGTAGAAAAATTAAGAGTTCATGATGATTTTAGTTTATCATTTGAAGATAATATTGAACAGGAAATAGAATTAAATAGAAAGCAACTTGACGATAAAGTAATTGAAATCATACAATATCTTATGAATTAGGATGGAGGAAAATAAAATGACTGCAAGTGAATTTGAACAAATAAAGAATAAAATAGCAAAAGAACAGGAAAATGCTATGAAAGCTGAGGGTGCTTTGGATAGAATACAGCAACAGTTAAAGCAGGATTTTAATATAGAAACAGATGAACAGATAGAAGAAAGAATGAATGCTTTAGAAAATAAACTCGATGAACTTAACAAAAGACTTGATGAACTTATAGAGAAACTTGAATCTTCTGTTGATTGGGATTCAATATGAGTTATAAAGACAAGATACA